>Ga0126379_10001209_pt1 | contig 15457 bp, 13 predicted proteins | sample PanSoiMetPlot_24_FD_92640 | JGI IMG/M metagenome (GOLD analysis project Ga0126379, IMG submission 92640) | Tropical forest soil microbial communities from Panama - MetaG Plot_24 | ecosystem: Environmental > Terrestrial > Soil > Tropical forest > Bulk soil | place: Panama | collected 2016-02-17 | reverse complement strand
TGCATATGTTCCTCGGTCTCACCGTTGTGATAGTTGCGCACTATCCTCTTTCCAAACAACCTGACCACGATCATCGCGGTAGAAGGCGCCAGCAGGAATGAGAAGTAAGACGCTGAGAAGATGTGGATGACGTCGAACGAGGGAATCGTGGTTAACAGCTTCCACCAGTAGAGAATTGAAGTTGTGATCGTGCGGACATACTTGATCGATTGCAGCTTGCGCAGCATGCCGGGCAAGCGCGGGTTCACCGGCAGAAAACCGACGGCCACCGACGGCTCCTGTTTCAGGTGCTCGATTAACCTGACCGCCTGCACCGCCTGGCCGCCGACAATATCCATCGACGCAGCGACGATGAGCACCTTCACGGGACGCACTTGGGTCTTTGTAGACGCGGCCTCAACCATCAATCTATGGTTTTGTAAAAATGTTTGCCGTAGAAGAAGCCCGCGAGATCCCAAACTGCCAGCTCGTTGGAAAACGTTTGCGACGCAGCGGCGCGACGCAGCGGCGCCATGGTCCAATGCAGCAAACCGCGACTCGCGGCTCCCACAAGATATCGCGGCACGCCACAAAAATACGGCACATCCTGAAGCTGCGTCCGATCCAGGACGCCGCAGGAAACGCCACGCCAGAACGACCATCTCCGGTAATACTTTTTGGTCAGCCGCGACGCTGGTATCAAGTGGTAGATCTTCAACTGCGGCAAATATAACCCGCGCGCGCCGCTTGCGAGTAGACGCCGGCACATGTCGTCGTCTTCTCCCGCCAGTAAACGTGGGCCTGTGCGACCGAGCGACGTCATGTAAGGACCGACTTTCTCGAGCACTGCGCGGCGAATCACGGCATTGCCGCCCATGAGAATCCCGGGATAGTTCTCGTCGTAAGGAATGATCTCGCTGCCCGCATCGACCAATCCGATGACGCCCTCATGGTCCGAAGGTAGCCAGTCCGGCGGTGCTTTCTGCCAGTTGGGAATATAAGGTCCGCCGATGAAATCAATGTCGTAGGTTGTGAACGCGTGATGCACGGTCTGGTACCAGGTCTCGCCAATTTCCTCGTCGTCATCGATAAAACCTACGAAGTCGCTTGCACTTCCCTTAATGCCGGCGTTCAGCGCTGCGGACCTCCCCTGCACCGGTTCGAAGAGATAGCGCAATCGTCCGCCGAATTGTTCCTTCCAACTCTCGACTACTGCGCGCGTGTTGTCTTTGGAGTTGTTGTCAACGATAGTGACGCCAACCGTCAGTCCATCCGGGACAACAGCAGTGTGCAAGCTCTTAAGACAAACAGGTAACAAGTCAGCGCGATTGTAAGTTGGAACGACAACTTCTAGACGCATTTATTTGGAAAGGTATTTCACGCAAAGGCGCAAAGAGAGATGCAAAGACGCAAAAGGGATTTTGACTTCTTCCTGGGGCCGTTGCCTGAAACACTTTTTAAGAAAGATGCCGCTTTTGTAGATACCGTCGCAATAACCCTGGAAACATGCGCACAGCCAGCAACGCAACGCGAATCTTCCAACTGCTGTTGGTCTCTCTGGCCTTCGCAAGCATCGCTCGTGCTTCGGCAAGTTCGCCATTCACGATCATCGTCTTGCCGCGTTCCAGCATCAGGATTGATTGCAACCGCTGCGCAGTTCGGTCTAATGCTTCCTTCTCGCTTGCACTTAGCGTCATGCCACGTCGCGTCTTTTGCAGCACACGCAACGCGGCCTCGTGCAATTTGATGCGACTGGCGGAAATGCTATCAGGGCGACAGCGATACTCGGCCACAACCTTCTTTTGATAACCAATGCGCGCGCCCGCACGTGCGAGTCGCAGCCACAGATCGAAATCCTCGGTAATATTTCGATCCTCTTCATCAAACGCGCCGACCTGTTGGACCAGTTCTTTTCGCACGATTACGGTTGACACAACCACGGTCACACGCGCGTCCAACAAACTGTTTAGCGTAACTGGTCCATCAGACGGCGAGCGATCCATAAATGTCGTCCCCGCCGGCCAGGGCACCTCGCCGATGAGCAACGCATCGGCATAGACCATGTCAAAATGGCCCCGGTTCATAAACTCGAGCTGCTCCGTTAGTTTTCCCTCGCGCCAAACGTCGTCGGCATCGAGCAGCGCAATCAGCTCGCCGCGCGCGATTTGTAAGGCGGCATTGCGAGCGGCAGAGATGCCCCCATTTTCCTGCTCAATGTAGCGAATATTTTGGCGGTATGGCTCAAGAACGTTTTCGAGTTCAGGCGTGTCTGTCGAGCCGTCGTTTACGACGATAACTTCGTAACGCTTGAAGTCCTGCGCGAAGATCGAGCGCAACGCCTCGCCAATGTAACGTGAAACGTTGTAAGCCGGAATAATAATGCTGACCAAAGGCAGCGCCGGACTATGATGGTTTCCGTTGTTCAGCATGCTGGTCCACGTAATAGAGCCGGCGCAGGGCGACCGCGTAGCTGACCAGATAGTAGATGTACCACTGGTAGGCGACGGCGCCGAAGAAGCTCGATACCATGTAGGCGATGATGCTCGCCTGTATTCCTATCGACCAATAATGAAGTTCGCGTTTATCGGCGACATCCTCCGTCGCCGCCTCGATCCCGCGCAGCCGGCGCAGTGGATAGACCATCAGCATCACATAGACGATCAGCGCCGGAATACCCATTTCAGACGACACTTGCGTGTAAGCGTTATGCGTAACCAGTTCATGGACTGACTTGTAATGGAAGTTGCCCACTCCGACGCCAAACAGCGGATAACGAAGCGTCACCCAAATCGAACGCTTGAGAATCTCGGTGCGCTGACTGGACGACCCGGTCGTGTCAGACTCCGAGTTGAAGATGGTTGAAAGCCTGTTCGAGTAACTTGCCGGCGCAAAAGCCAGCACGGCCACCAGGGCCGCCACGAGCGCGCCGGTGCTGAGAAGTTTGTTCTTACGACCGATCTTTCGCACCAGCACCAGCGCCGCGACAGACAGACCCAGAAAACCGCCGCGCGAAAACGTAACCACAATCGCGCAAACAAACAGCACCGCAAACCCGATGTATAAGAGTTTTCGTAAACTGCTTTTCGTCGCGAAAGCAAACCCGATAGCCAGCGGCACCATTGTCACCAGGTGCAACGCGAGATCGTTTGAATTTCCAAACAGACCTCCGATCACACCACCAATACGCTGATTGTTGTAGAACGCCGAGCCTTCACGGAAGTTACCGGTCATGTAGTCGCCAACCGCGAAATAGCTCAGGTAGATACTCACCGCAAATGCTAGCCAGATTAGCAGTCTGAACCGCATCTTAGTGCGCACGACATTGACGATAACGATGAAGATGACAATTACTTTCAGCAGCACGTCGGTGAATGTCGTGTACGCCTCGCCCGGGCTGGTAGCCAGCGGCATCGACAAAAATGCCGCGAGACACAAGAGCAGAATCAGGTGGATCTCGCGAGGTTGCGCGGTGAGATTGCCTTCGAGTACTAACTGCGACGGAACATAGATCGCCAGCGTCAGGATCCCAAAAATGAACGCCATCTGCGTAAATGACGACAGTGCCGGAATCAATTCGTAGGGTCGGAAATAAAGGACGATACTAAAGAAAAAGAGCGCGATGAACGTGAGTCCATGACCATTGCGAAGTTTCCAGCCATCGATCGCGCCAATTTCGGTCGGTTTCTCATTCTCAGTTTTAGTGGTTTCAGGTACAGGTGGCTCCGGGCGAAGTGGAAACTCGTCGGCGATCGCGGCAGCCGCATGCTTTTGCTGCGGATTTACCAGACTTGCGTAATCACCGGTTTGAGACAATCGCGCCATCTTTTTATCTCAGTGTAAATGACTAAATAGTCACGGATTCTTGGATAAATCCGGGCAAATCACCGGCTTACTTCAACAGCCTCTCGTAAAGCTCCTCGACCCGTCTCAATTGAGCTTCGCAAGAGAAATGTTCCAACACTCGCTTGCGCCCCTGCTCTCCCATTCCCCAACCTGTTTCAGGCTCGCTCAGCAACGAGATCAGGCGCATCGCCATGGTTTCGAAATCTTCCGGCTTAATGATATAACCGGTTTCACGGTCGACCACCGCCTCGCGAGCCCCACCAATGTCAGTCGCCACCACAGGCCGACCGGCAGCCATATATTCCAAAATCGAGTTTGAAAAACCCTCCACGCCTTTCGAACTCAACACGCAAACATCCGAGATCGAAAGCAGGTCGGCGATTCGATTAGAACGGCCGATAAAAAAAGCGGCATCCGAGAGGCCAAGCTCGGCTGCGAGCTGACGTAAGCCCGGCATCTCTTCACCCTCGCCGGCAAGTATGAACGAACTGTCAGGCACGGCAGCCCGCGTCAGTTTGGCGGCGCGCAGGAAAGTCGCCTGATCTTTCATAACGTGCCGCATGTTCGCCACGATGGTCACGAAGTGACGGTTGTTGGGTAAATTAAAACTCCGCAATAGCTCATCTCGTTGTACGTCAGCACGTGCAGTAACGTGGGCCACGTTGACCCCGTTGTAAATCGTCACCACTTTCTGAGGTGGCAAGCCTTCCGCAATTAATTGCGTACGGATCGCTTCTGCATTTGCAACGATCGCATTGGCGGTATTGAATGCCCGCCGCTCCAACCAACGCTTTGCCGACGAGCGAATACCTTCGGTCTCACGGCGTGATGTGATGCGCGCTCGCACTCTGGCGAGCTTCGCTGCTGCCATGCCAAAGATGTTCGTGTAAAAGTCGTGCGCGTGGACCAGGTCGATCTTATTCTTGCGCATCAACGAAGCAAGCCGCGATAGTTGCTTCATAGTGTTCGCGTCATAGAAGTTTTGCAGCGGGAATGACGGGACATCTTGAAAGCTAATTCGCTCGACTTCGGCGCGCAGTGGTCCTTCGTTACTCAGTGAAGCAAGGAACAGCCGGTGCTTACCACTCTCATGAAGCAGACGCGTCAATTGCACGGTCTGCCACTCGGTGCCGCCTTGGTTGAAGCTATCTAGGAGTTGTAAGACGTTGGCCATCAGGGGATAGGCTGCGAAGCTCGGGAGTGGGCGGCATCGCGCCAGCCGGCGGGATAACTAATCGGTTCACTGGACCGGTGCTTGAGCACTTCATCAGCCACTCCTTCACCAAGATCGCCGAGCAAACGAATGTCTCTCCGCGTGAACGAAGTTAATGGCCAACGAAACGTGCCCAGGGCTTCGCGGACGATTGGTATGTTCTCCGGTGAATATCCCAGGAGGTGTGCGCCAATCCAATCAACGGCGGCGGCGTTTGCGCCCGCCACGATCAGTCCCAACGGCAGCGGTTCTGGAGAGAGTGGTCCCTTGCCCTGTCCGGCGACGATCGCGTCGGTGATGTGAATCACACGCCGCTGCACTTCCTCAGCCATCATCCCCTGGGGCGTTCCGTAAAGAAGAATGCGGTTAAGATCGAGGCAGGTGCGCCAAATCGTATCGTTCCCGGACCACGAGCCCTCGATACCAAATTCATCACCTTTCAAACGCAGCAGACGATAGAACTGGTTTGCCGCTGTGCGCCAAATCCGGCCCGCCGCATGCGACTTCGTCATGTTCTGTCGATCGTGAATAAACTCAAGGGCGCGTTTTAAGTCGCTGCTGCCAGGATAGCAATCGCCGCCAAGTTCAAGCCCTCCAATGCGATGATGTGGCAAGTACTCTTTGTTGCCGTTGATCCCGATCAGGTTCTTTAGTGCGCAGGTAATGCCGGCCTTCTGATGCGTTTTCAGCTTGGGCAGGTTGACGATTACTTGTGCTTCGAGAATCTCACGCGCGATCAGGTAACGGTGACAACCCGGCGCATGCGTTTTCGCCATCAGCCGCGGGTCGTAACACGTGACACGAAACGATGGATTGTCTCCAGTGATCGGCTCCAACAGACTCTGGTCCGCGAGATCGAAGAGCACAAAGTGATCTTCGGACTGCACGTTTTCATCGGCGATTCTGACGCCATCCACAAAGGTCGCCACGGTGCGACGAAAATCACGAATGCCCTTGAATCGTGAATCCTGATGCTGAAGTTGACGAGACCACTGGTCCAGCTCCGCATTTTTCAAGAGCAGATCAAAATCACAACCCTGTATCGGCGCATCGCCGACCAATACTTCCGCCGGGTCAGCCAACAGAGCCGCTTCGGTTGCAGCGCGAACCAACGATTGATGGGTGAGCAGGGGCGGCATGCCGCCTGGTCCACCGTTCTCGTGCATGACGAAATTCGGTTTGATGACTACTTTTACACCGCGCTCAATCACCTGGCCCAGTGGTCCACGTTCGTCGGTCGCCCATCCGAGCATCCCACCGATCCGCTTGAGGGCCTCGCCGATCTTGCGCGGGCTCGATTCGTCATAGCTCATCGCGCCTACCTCAATCGCGGCCACTCGGGAATCAAATTGGTTCCGTCCCTCAATCATTAAATCTAACGCTTGACCTCGCTCACGACCGGCTGCCATTTATTCGCCGCCGTCCTCGGTATCTCCTCAACAAGCGAAATGCTCAGCTTCAATCCGGGCAAGTTTACACCCATTGTGTCAAGGATTTTTTGCCTGTTCTCTTCAGAAAGGTGATTTTTCGGCACAATTTGAAGATGCACTGAGTAATCGGCGCGCTGCACGCACATGAACTCCTGCACCGGATAATCTTTCAAAAGGTGCGGCAGTTCCTCACTCATTACCCAACGTCCATCGGGCAACCAGATCCGGGCGCTCTCGCGACCGGCGTTCTCATGCAACACAAACGCCGGATGCCCGGGCTTGCTGCCGTCAGGAAACCGCGCGATGTCACCGATCCGATAGCGAAGCATCGGCATTCCGTCAGCATGAAGTTTAGTGATTAAAATCGGAGAAAGAGGACCGCTCGTTTCCGGTTCAACGAGGACATTGGGCCAATCAGTCTCAAAGTCTAACGTGTGGACCGGGTCGTATTGAAAGGCCATCAGGCCAACGTCGCGACTGCCGTAACGTTCGTGTACCGGCCGGCCGAATGCTTCAACGATCGCAGTCCTGTGCGTGGGTATTAGCTTCTCCGCACCCGTGACAAAACATCGCGTCGGATAAATCGGCTTATAACCGCGCTCCACGATGTAGCCGGCGAGATGGCCCAACGCGCTTGCGTAAGCGACAATGCAGGCAGGCTTCCACTGCTCGAATTGGCGATGATAGTTCTCAAACACCTCCGGCGACAACCGAAAACAGTCAAACCAGCGCCGGTTTGTTTCAAAGTCATGATAATGATCGCGTAGGCTGTCGCGATTGACCGGGTCGAGATTGTGTCCCCAGAGGAGCGCCGTGCTTACGCCGGTGGGAACACCGATTTGTTCCATCGGAAATTCCAGTCCGCTTTCACGCCAGCCAATCTCTTGCGGCCCAAGCCAGACTGTGGTGGGAGTTCCGGTAGAACCCCCGGTGGCATCTTTGACCAGCAACTCGGGTGGGATCGCTTTCGAGATCAGCCCCTTGCCGGCGCGCCGGATGTCATCGCGCTCCAGCACGGGCAAGCGGGCGAAGTCGGCGAATGAAAGGTCCGCGCTCGCGTCCAAGCCGATTCGATTGAAGAGTTCACGGTAGTAAGGAATTTGATCGGCTGCGTGACGTACGACCGCGCGGAGACGTTTGAGCACCCACTCATGACGCTGCTCTGGACCAAGCCTCTGCAACGCCCTGCGTTCTGACATTCCACGCGCGTACGCTGCCGCCGCCTGACGTCGCGCCGGATGGACCAAACGGCGCAGTCGGCCAGCCGGTAATAAGACTGTTCGCGATAACACTTCGTGGAGGGTCATTTTTGTACGGGCGGGCTCCCTGCCACCCCATTGTTTGTACAATCTTTCGACGACGAGCACGCCCTCGTCGCGTCCTGCAAAAAACTACGTCACCGTTTTCGCAGCACGACCACGTCACCGTCTCTATTCTCAACTTTGAAACCGACGGCCTCGAGAGCGCCCAACATTCGTTCTGTCGGTTTCTGCCCCACGATGCGGTCGTGAAGTTCCATGATGATCGTCACCACCCGCTCGCTCAGCGTCTCCAATTCATGGTCGATGAGTTGAAGCTCCGCGCCCTCGATGTCACAGATCAACGTCGCGCGTTCAAAGCCGTAATCATTCAACAAATGCTTGAGCGTGACTGTCGGAACTAGCACTCTTTGTTGCCCGTCGCCATTTAAACTGTTCGCAAGAATGTTCTCGCCAACATTGAACGGAATCGTCCCGGCTCCATGCGAAACAGCTGCGTGCACTACGACGAAGTGACAATGATTCCGGGTTCGATTCTGTTCGAGAAGCGGCAACAACCTCGGATTTGCTTCCACAACGACATGCCTCTCAGGTTTGCGCAGGCGACGGTTTGTGATGCAGGAAATGACACCTATACACGCGCCTAGCTCAACCACCGGCAGCTCCGGATCCAGAAACTCCTTTAACGCCCTTCGCTCCGGCGCCTCGTACAAATGCGACAGCAGCAGATCGACTACATTCGCCGGCACATAATCTTTGGCAATCGAAAACTTGCACGCGTCGAGCCGAACGATTTCGGTCGGCATCCCAACGAATCTCCCGAGTTGCCAAACTTCCCCACGCCGCCACGTCGATCTGAACTTTTGCACCAACACTGCGACGATGCCACGCGCGCCATCGCGCTGGAAGGCGTTGCTCAATATTCGAGTCTTTTCTGTCGAAGCTGACAATCAGTTCAACTCCTCGTAACCGGCGCTCCGGCAGTCTTGAGCGTCGGCCGCCACAAACGCCACCACAGCCTTTTGAAATAACTGCGCTCTTCGATCGTCGGCAGGCCCAGCAAAACGACCCCCGTCGAAAAGACCACGCCAAACACGGCAGCGCAAACGGCAAGCATGCCAATGAGCGGAAGTCCGTGGGCCACAGCGCGCACAAACGCCGTGATCACGGCAGCCGTTGTTGCTGCGAGTGCTATCTTGCCCACATCTTTCAGCAACGCGATGTCGCGCCAGCGAATGCCCAGGATACTGCCAATTTTGATCCACGTAGCGGCTCGTCCGATGATGTTTACCCCCACGACCACCGAGATGGCCCATATCAATCCAAAGCGGCCCGTCCCCGACCATAGGGCAACGAAGAGCAACACCACTAATGCCGCATACAACTTAGGCAAAAACTGTCGATGGTCGGCATAAGCTCGCATGATCGGATCGGAAACGAAGATGCTCAACGGCAACATCGTCAGGTTGATCGCGAAGATGGGCCAGCTCGCGGCGTATTGGCGCGTAAACAAAACGGTCAGAAATTCTCGACCCATCACGATCAGGAAACCGTACAACGGGAGGTAAATGACCGCCAGCTTTCGCGCGGCTCGGGAAGCGAGCGCCAGAATCTCACGATAATCGCCTTGCTTCTCCAAAAGGCTGACTCGCGGGATCATCACTGCGCCTACCGATTCGCTCAACATGCCAACGAGGGGAATGTCAAAACAGCCAATCGCGTAGATCGCAAAAGTCGCCGCGTCAAATTTATTGGAGACGAAATAGTTCGGCAGATCCGTTTGTAAAGTGAATAGCAAACCGGCAACGCCAAACGGTAAGGCGTAAGACAATTGCATACGCAGTACGGCCCAGTCGAAGCTTACCCAAAAGCGCGGAAAACGCGACCGCAGGTAGAGTAGCAGGATTATAGTTTGGAGCATGCCCTGGACCACCGCGGCGTAAATCAGAGCTCGCACCGAGCCGAACGCAATCGCCGCCAGCACCAGCAGACTAGTCTTTGTTAGCTGCGCACAGATGATGAAAATGGTGGAAAGTTGTGCTTCCTGATGTGCGACCGAAATCACTTCGAGGTACGACGACACCACCCAAAAGAAGATGACTGCCGAGATCATTGGTGCGTAGTTGACCAGTTCCGCGCTATGAAAGATCGTAGTGAGCAGTTGCGGAAACAGGGCCAGGATCATCGCGCCCAGCCCGCCCATCAGGACGTGGAAGAGTAGGATGTTGAGAATTATCTGGCCTTGACGATCCTTTTCGCCCTTTTCGCGCGGCAGGAAATAGAAGGCGCTCATCTGAAAACCGAGCGGCAGCAGTGCCAGCGCCGTTCCGACCACCAGAAAAGCCTGCTTGTAAAGCCCAAATTCGTGCTGGCTCAAGCGACGAACGAGCAGCAGTGGAAGAGCGATACTGAAACAAAACGCGAGGATCTTCGCTATGAGCAGCCACAGGGCACGGGCTGTCAAGGACAGACTGATTTTTTCAGGTGCAACCAAGATATTCCTTCGACTTTGTCGGCGGTCGCGAACATAGGAGTCAGTACCACCTGGGCTAGCCGTGGGTCAAAGTCACGACGCGTTCCTGATGCGGGCGGTTGACCCACCCGCTTCATCCTCATAAGTCACACGTGCGCTACGACGCAATAGAGCTTTCCGACCTTGAATATTTCCTGGCGGCTGAATCCGGCGTCACGCAATAGTTGTTCGATTCGTGGCTTACTGTAGAAATAAACGTCGCAGCCTTTGCGCGCGAGTCTCACTTTTCTGACCGGCGCCCGCCAGGTCCAAAGTCTTGGAAACGCCATAATGGCTTTGTCAGTGCTGACTTCTCTCATGCGTTTCAACACCGGCAGTGGATCGCGGATGTAGTCAAACAGCCCAATGCCGAAGCTAACATCAAAATTCGACTCCGCTTTGTAAGCGAGCAGATCAGTGTGAATAAAAGTGCAACGATCTTCTAAACTTTCGGCAACGCTTGATCGTTTGCATGCTTCAATCATGACTTCGGCAATGTCGATTCCGGTGACCTTTGCTGCTCCTCGCCGGGCGAGTTCAAGACTGTAAAGTCCATTGCCACACCCCACATCTAAGAAGGTTCGATTCGCCACCGGTTCGCAATGTTCAATCGTAAACACAAACCGCTGATACATGTCCTTTCTGAATAACCTATCCAGACCATTGGCAAACCGCGATTTCTCATGGGTGTAGATTCTTTGAAAAGAGTCGGCTTCGTCGTTCCAAAACCTTCTCTGCGCCAGTATTTCCTTGCTCAAAGCCCTAGTACCTCTCTTATCGTGGTAAATTTAAAATCCGTCAGTAACTTCTTTAACCTGTTTTCTGTTTGATCTATATTGCGATAGTGGCGAAATCTTTGAGAAAATGACAGGTTTTTCACCCTTGGCTGCTCCGGATCGAGCTCCCAGGGGTGGAGAAAAAACACTGCGGGACGCCCCAGCGCATTCACTTTTTGCATACAGTACTTCGTGTATGCGTAAGGAAATAAACGGAAGTAACCCCCACCGGAAAAAGGAAACCGCTTTCCGAACACTTCCAAACAACTCATAGGGAATTCATGCAGACGCGGTGTAATCTTGTAGGGACTTAAAGGCGCTTCGACAATCCCGTAGTCGGGATGAAAACCGATAGGAAACACCGACGAGTCATATTGAAAGCCGTATTTTTCCAGGATAGGGAGCGCCCAATCCTTTGTCGTTCTCACCATGGTAAACGATGGCGCTCGAAATCCAAGAGGGCGAGTCTTAACCCCACATTGCCTAATCGCCTCCAGACCCCTTGCTATATCTTCGTCAAACTCTTCGGGAGAGATCTTCGTTAGAAGGAGATGATTGTAACCATGCAGCGCAATTTCATGGCCACGCTCTTCTAACTGCTTCACCATTTCGGGAACGCGTTCCGCGATCCAGCCTAAAACGAAAAACGTCGCCTTGGTGTTGTGTTTGTCCAAAAGCGCCACGAGACGTCTGGTGCTTTCGCGCACCCTCAGTTCGCAACCACTCCAATCCTCTCTCCTGATTGCTCCGCTCAGGTTATGAACGCAAAACCAGTCTTCCAGATCAATCGAGATTGCATTCTGCATGGCTAAGGCTTATGCGCCCCTCTGTCCCGAAGAGAAAATCGTGGGAGCATTCACCTGCCCGGAGGCGGGTTGCGGATCGCGCAGCGGCTCCCATCTAACGTACCGCTCACCCCGAAAGAACTTCACGAAGGCAATTAAGGAAGCCAGATTTGCTATGACAAAATACTGAGGCAAAACCAGCCAGTATGTCTTCCCCCCAGCTTTCTCAAAGAGCCAGGAAATTCCGGCGGCAAAATAAAAAACCAATTGGCCAACAAAAGCAATCGCATACAAGACGTTCTTAGTGACGAGAAGTCCGGAGCTCGCCAGTAGTATGAGCAGCAACACCGGAGCCACGTAGCGCATTACCTTGTGCGACCACAGCTGAACCGCATAAAGCCCTTGGCTGACAGGATTCAACATCTGGCGGTTGCGCCACAAATCAGCAAAGGTCTGCGTAATTATTCTCACACGTACGGCCAACTCCTTGTTAGCTTCGGCGTTTGGTTCTTCGCGGCAAACTGCAGCTGGTTCATAGATAGCACGGAGACCCTGCTTAACCATCATAGTTGCTATCAAGAAATCACTGCATGCTTCATGGTAGAGTGGCACGTAAGCAGACTTCCTTACCGCATACATACAACCACAAACTCCAATTAATGAACCAATCGAGCTTTCATACTTCTTTAACAAGAACTCGTAACTCCAGTAGGAGCGTGTTCCTTCACCCACAGTAGAATCTGTGCCGGCGCTATAAATCACTCGACCGGTGACGCAACCAACTTCCTTATCAGAAAAGTTCGGTATCATCTTGCGCAGTACGTCTGGCTCGTAATGCGTTGTGGCATCAGAGAAGACGAGGATCTCACCGCTCGCTTTCTCAACAGCAGCATTTTGGGCGGCAGTTTTGCCGAGGCGTTCAGACTGACGGTGAAGACGAACACCTCTAGACGCGAAGCTACGAGCAATTTCGTCTGTGCGATCCTGTGAACAGTCAGAGGTAACTATTACCTCCAGATGCGACTTCGGATAATCCAATAACAAAGTGTTTTCCAGCTTAGCGGGCAAGTCACGCTCTTCATTATAAGCAGCGATAATGATACTCACTGTTGGGGTGTAGGCTGTGCGCCGAACGGGCCTGGCGCGAACTGCGGTTAGGATGAGCAGCAAAACAAGATACCCCGCGTACGTATAAACGAGCGCCACGGCGCTCAACCAAAAGATTATTTCGAGGGCTAGTCGAAAGCTCATAAACCTAAGCTAATGTTGAGTAATGTCGGATCAATCTAACGCAGCCTCTGCTTGAGTTCAATCGCTTATACATCCAACGGATTCTTGGCAAACAAGAAATTTCTCGATCATGTTTGGGGCGCCGGCTGGATTCGGACAACGAAGCGAATGTACCCACCCCGATGCTGCGAGCCTCCGTTTCAAGATCGCCGGTCTATTTTACTAGAAGCCGGCTGAAACTCTAGGGCCCAAATGGCTTATTGTGGTAGGAACTTTTATCTAATTGGTGAGTCAAGCGCCTCTGGCCGCTTGCTTCGAGGTTGACTCAATTAATCCCTGGATAACCTGGGCCACGTGAGAGATCGGTTTAGACTTCCTCAAGAATACCTCGGCACCACAACCCGTGCCTGTTTTTTCATCTCCGCATCTGCGAAGACAGGCTAACATAAATGAGAGAAACACGTAATTAGGCCGTGCTTTCCAGATTATCGCGATCTTGAAAGCTGTTGACAACAGGGTCCATACCATCTCCCGTTGCCGATTCCGCATTCACTGGTAAAGTTCTCCGATTATGACTTTAGATAACAGGCACACACTTAGGAAAAACGCTCCTCTGGTCAGCGAATCGTGAGATAAACATGCTTGTAAGAATCAGGTTACTATTTCTGGCCCTACTAATCATCGCAGGCGCCAATAGCATAAAGGCGAATCCGCTATCCTTCAGCAATGTAGTGGCACTCCAGAACAATGGAGCGACCAAAGTGGATCTCTTTTCAAACCCAGGAACGACTGTAGTCGGTCCTCAAATCAGCTTTCTGGTTGACATCACTGGGACCCTCAATCCCAGCAGCACGGATACATTGCGGCTGTCTTATTCAGAAGCGGGAGGTTCGCCAATCATCCAAACTTTTCAAATACCCCTATTCGGTACGCTGCAGCCTCCGTTTACAATGTTGTTTAGCGTCACGTCTGTAGCCGCATCTTTTGCGGGAACACCTGCAACATTAACCGTCGATCTGTTAAATAGTAATCCCGACTTCACTATTCCTAGTGGGCCAAACGCCGGCCAACTAATCAATTCCTATACCTATTCCTTCAATGTTTCCAAACCTGTCCCGGAACCAGCAACATTGACACTGGTCGGCACCGCATTCAGCGCTCTCCTCGCCGCACGCTGCAGACGGAAGCGACAGCGGAAAAGCTAGTATTTTCCGAAAGAAGCTGCCACGTATCTGAGGATCAGTAGCTACCCAAACTCAGCTGTACTCTAGAACCAGTTTTTCCAATGTCGCTAACCCACTGCCCACACGCCAGTTGAAATAAAAAATCTAAGCGCCAAATAAGTACCACTCGCAGGCGCCTCCATGAAGGCATTAGCTTCCGGCTTCGAACGTTTGCCGGCGGCCGCTTGTCGTCTTACTGTCGACCAACGTCGATTGTTCTGATGTTAACGGATCGGTGCAACGCCCGTTGTATTCACTGCGATATACGGAAAAATCGTGGCCAGGAAGACCGGCCATCGCTCGCGAGGCCCTTCTGAATCGTGACCCAATCCAGTTTGCTATCCTTTGGCAGCTTTCTTGGCGTTTTCATGGAACTACTCCAGCCTGTAGAGAAGAAGCAAACGAGAGCGGACTTATGCCGGACACGCCCGCAGGTGCGTGCCTTCCGGAGCTAAAACGAGCGATCCCACACCGACCAGTCGCGTCTCACTTATACCGACTTCGGCAAAATCGAGTCTTAGCAATCTGCTTGAATTTACTGTCTGAGTCGTTTTCTCACTGTGCCAGCTACACCCAGAAGACCTGTGCCAAGAAGTAACATGCTGACAGGTTCCGGTACAGCGCACCCAACCGGTGAATCCGGAATGAAGTGCGAGGTGAAGTTACCCGCGATTGCGGGATCAAGCGGGTTGGAGAGTTCTGTGGTTGTGGCGGCAAGATGATCACCCAACTGGGTGCCAGCCGGCATATTTACCGGGTTGGTTGCGCGGAGATATAAAAAGAGGCGAAGCTTGCGAGCGTCGCCTCTTTGCTGGACTGAGCTAATTCAGAACGCTACGAAACGCGACTCATCCACGTTCATAAAGACAAAGCAAACGAGTGCGGACTTATGCCGGACACGCCCGCAGCCGCGAGCTTTCCGGACATAAAACGAGCAATCACCGAGCGAACAGTCGCGTCTCCGCTATACGGACGTCCGCTAAATCGAGTCTTAGCAATCTGCTCGATCGAATTTACGGTCTGAACCGTTTTCTTACTGCACCAGCTACACCCAGAAGACCTGTGCCAAGAAGTAACATGCTGACAGGTTCCGGAACAGCGCTTCCGGTTACTTGCCCTTGGACCGTGGTAATTCCATTGTTTGATGCTGGAGGTACCAGGTTTAACGGATTGTTAGTAATGGCATAAGTAAACCCGTTAATGTTCA
>Ga0126379_10001208_pt1 | contig 15457 bp, 9 predicted proteins | sample PanSoiMetPlot_24_FD_92640 | JGI IMG/M metagenome (GOLD analysis project Ga0126379, IMG submission 92640) | Tropical forest soil microbial communities from Panama - MetaG Plot_24 | ecosystem: Environmental > Terrestrial > Soil > Tropical forest > Bulk soil | place: Panama | collected 2016-02-17 | reverse complement strand
TGACGCCGGCGGAAACCTGGACGATGGGTCACCGCACGCCCTATGGCCTGGCGTTTTCGCCCACCGGCGAATTGTGGGAAGTCGAACATGGCCCGCGCGGCGGCGACGAGCTAAACCTCATTGAGAAGGGCAAGAATTACGGCTGGCCGCTGGTCGAGTATGCCGACAACTATAACGGCGTGCCCATTCCCCGGCCCGACACGCGGCCCGACTTCGCGAAGCCGGCGATCTACTGGGTGCCGGTGGTGGCGCCGGGCAACCTGATGTTTTACCGCGGCAAGCAAACCTTCCCGCAGTGGGACGGCAACGGCTTCGTCAGCGGCATGGGCACCCAGTCGCTGAATCGCATTATCTTCGACGGCAAGGGCGGCGCCAAGATGGCTGAGCGCTGGGCCATGGGCAAGCGCATCCGTGACGTGGCTGAAGCTCCCGATGGGTCGCTGTGGCTGCTGGAAGACGCCAATCCCGGCGTGCTGATCCATGTGACGCCCAAGCAGTGATCATTCGCATTAGTTGAACAAGAAGCAAAAGGGCCGGAGCGATCCGGCCCTTTTGCTTTGCCGGCCAATCCGAAAGGTTTCCGATAGCACTACTACGTCCAGCACGCCTGTCGTGAGGCGCCCCTTTTGTCCGGTAAACTTGAGAGGACATGATGCCCGCCAGAGCGCCGCACAAGCATCCCGGGGCAGATCTTGATCACCCCTCGCTTTATATCAACCGCGAGCTAAGCCATCTGGAATTTCAACGCCGCGTTTTGGAGGAGGCGCGCGATCCGGGCCACCCGCTACTGGAGCGTGTAAAGTTTCTTTCGATTCTCGGCTCGAATCTGGACGAGTTCTTCATGGTGCGCGTCGCCGGCTTGATGCAACAAATCGAGAATGGCGTACACGAGGTGGGACTCGACGGACGAAACCCTGCTGAAACGCTTCACGCGGTCGGACTGGCAGTTCGGGCTCTGGTGGACCAAGCTTACGAATTCCTGCGCACCAACTTGATCCCCGCGCTCGAGGAAAATGCTGTTGCGGTGGTCGATCTCTCCGGGTTGGACCCAGCGGAGCGAACACGGCTGGATGCCTTTTTTTTCACGAAAGTTTTCCCTGTTCTCACTCCGCTGGCCTTCGATCCCGGCAGGCCATGGCCTCACATTTCAAACCTTAGCCTGAGCGTTGCTGTCACGCTGCGGGATCCGGAGGGGGCCGAGCATTTTGCTCGCCTGAAGATTCCAGATACGCTGCCTCAGCTCGTTCCCGTGGAACAAGCTTCGACAAAAGGACAGGCGTTCTTATGGATCGAGCAATTGGTGATTGCCAATCTTCATCACTTGTTTCCCGGCCTTGAGATCGTGGGAGCGCACATGTTCCATGTGACGCGCGATGCCGAGGTAGCGATTAAAGAGTTGGAGACGGATGACCTGCTGGAAACGATTGAAGAGGCGGTCTGGCAGAGGCGATTCCGCGACGTAGTGCGTCTTCAAGTCGACGCGGACATGCCTGAGTCGATGGTGCAACTCCTCGCCGGCGAACTGGAGATCGAATCCTCGGACATCTTTCGCGTCGCAGGGCCCCTCGATCTGAGCCGTCTGAAGCACCTCCTGAACGTCGATCGGCCGGACCTTAAGTACAAACCTTTTCCCACTTCGATACCGCCCGGTTTCAGGCCCAAGGAAGACGATATTTTCGGTGTAATTCGCCAACAGGATCAACTGCTTCATCACCCCTATGATTCCTTCCAGGCCGTTGTCGACTTCTTGAGGAAAAGCGCTAGGGATCCGGACGTTTTGGCGATCAAGATGACCTTGTACCGGCTCGGCCGCAATTCACCCATCGTGGATGCCTTGTTGGAAGCGATCGAAAACGGCAAACAGGTAGCGGTGCTGGTGGAGTTAAAGGCGCGCTTCGACGAAGAAAGCAACATCGAATGGGCCAAGGCGTTGGAACGCGAAGGCGTCCACGTCGTATACGGTCTTCTCGGCCTCAAGGTTCATTCCAAGGTAATCCTCGTGGTTCGCCGGGAAGGCGATACGATCCGGCGATATTGTCATTTGGGCACCGGCAACTATAATCCAGTCACAGCGCGTCTCTATACGGATTTCGGTTTTTTCACCAGTTGCGAACAGATCGGCGGGGACGCGACTGGTTTGTTTAACTACCTCACCGGGTATTCCCGTCAAAAGGATTTCCAGAAGCTGTTGGTTGCGCCGCTCAATATTCGTCCGCGCTTGGAGGAGTTGATCGAGCGCGAGATCGCTGTCCAGCAGAGTGGCGGCAAAGGGCATCTGATTTTAAAAATGAACGCTCTCGAAGATGGTCCGATCATCAAGCTGCTGTACCGAGCGTCACAAGCGGGCGTGTCTATCGACCTGATTGTGCGGGGCGCTTGCTGTTTGCGCCCTCAAGTTCCCGGGGTCAGCGAGAATATCCGCGTAATAAGCGTTCTGGGCCGCTTCCTTGAACATAGTCGCGTTTACTACTTTCACAACAATGGCGCCCCTGAATGTTATCTCGGTAGCGCCGACTTGATGCCCAGAAACCTGAATCGCCGGGTGGAAGTGGTTTTTCCCGTCGAAAGCGGTCTGCTTGTGCGGCGGCTCAGGGAAGAAATTCTTGAGACCTATCTCCGGGACAAAGTTGGCGCGCGGCCAATGAGCAGCCAGGGCGTTTACTCGGCGAAAGTTCGAAACGGCGGCGACGATTGTCAGACTCTGTTCCTCACTCAGCATGTCAAACTATCGAACTGACGACCGGCGGCTTTGCGAAGCTACACGCCTCCCGGAAGCACTCGCGGTTTTCTGACATCCGCCCCTCGCACGTCTTGAGCAACCACCCCACGCCAGTCGCTCCACCGCCAACCCTCGAACCCTCATATCTTCATAAACATCCCGATTCAATCCTCCACTTCGCCCTTCCCTTCAAATATCACGGCTACCGACCCGCTGCCGAAGCAGAAATTACCGATTGCGCGGTATGATGCTCTGTCGTTTACCGCCCTCATTTCGCCGTTCACCGAATCCCGGATGAGCCGAAGCGACAGGCTTGCTAGCATCGCTTACGTGAGGATAAGGCAATGACACCGAACGATCCCGGCCAACAATTCGAAGACTGGAGTGAACGGCGCCGGCGAAAGTGGGAGGCGCGGATGCAGCGCCGAATGGCTCGTCGAACCTATGGCGGCGGCATCTCCGCCGGACACAGCCAGGGCTTCCGGCTAGTCGTCGGCGCCGCAGTTCTGCTGCTCGGGGTCCTGTTCCTTCTGGAAAACCTCGGCTACATCCCCGCCGTCCGCTGGGGGGCAATCTGGCCGGTATTGTTGATCGCCATGGGCGCCGCAAAGCTGGTGGACGCGCGGGACTCGTCGCAGCGACTCGGGGGCGCCGTCGTCCTCCTTATCGGCCTCGCCTTCCTGGCGATCAATCTCGGTTTCCTGCCGCCGCTGATTTGGCGTCTGCTGTGGCCGGCCCTACTGATCCTCATGGGGGTTTTCCTTCTGATCCGCGGTTTCGACGCGCGCCTGGAATTCCGCGGAGCTTTCCATCATGACGTCGGGACCACATCCGAGAACGTACTCAGTGAATACGCCATCTTCGGCGGAGTCAACCGGCGCGTCGACTCGCAGGATTTTCAGGGCGGGGAAGCGATCGCCGTCTTCGGCGGCATCGAAATCGACATGCATCGCGCCGCGACCACTCGCGAGCAGATCGAAGTCGAGGCCAATGCCATTTTTGGAGGAGTGGAAATCTGGGCCCCCGACAACTGGGACGTGGTCGTCCAAGGGGCGAGCATCTTGGGCGGCTTTGACGACAAAACCCACCGCGCGCCCGACGACGGAATCAGGCGGCCTCGCTTGGTTATTCGCGGCAGCGCGGTGTTCGGCGGTGTAGTGGTGAAGAACTGACTATGCATCCCGTTCTCAGAAATCCGAAATGGTTGGCCCAATACGTCGCCGTGTGGCTCGGGCTGGGCTACATGCTCGCGGCTCTGCTGCGCGTTCCCGGCGGCGCGCTTTCCTGGCGGGATGCGCTGGCGGTGGCCGTTCCGCTCTGCCTGTTTTTCGCTTTTGTCTGCTTGACGCCTTGGTACATGTGCCGCCAACTGCCCCTCGTCTCGGCCAACGGGTTGAAAATGGCTGTCTCTCACGCCAGCGCCGCGATTCTGGCCACTGCGCTGTGGATTGGCTTGGCGCGCGCTATCGGCTACGTCTTCGAGATCGGCTCGCGGCTCGATGCGGCCATCACTCCGCTGATCGCCGTGGGCTTGCTGTTATATCTGCTGTCGGTGGCTCTGCACTACATGATGCTGGCGTTCGAAACTTCGCGCCAAGCCGCCCTAGGCGCTCGCGACGCCGAATTGCGCGCGCTCAAGGCACAGATCAATCCGCATTTCCTCTTTAACAGCCTCAACTCCATCACTGCGCTCACCACTTCCGATCCCGGCCGCGCCAGAGAGATGTGCATCCGCCTCGCCGAGTTTCTGCGCAACACGCTTGGCCTGGGCGAGCGGGAAAGCGTCGCCTGGCATGAAGAGCTGGATCTTGCGCAAGCTTATCTGGATGTGGAGCAGATTCGCTTCGGCTCGCGCCTGCAAGTGGAGATGCACGTCGACGAGCAATGCGCGGACTGCCTGGTGCCTCCTCTGGTTCTCCAACCGCTGGTGGAAAACGCCGTCAAGCATGGCGTCGCCACGCTGGTGAACGGAGGCTCTATCCGCGTGGACAGCCGCCTGCGGGATGGACAGCTTCGCGTCACCGTCGAGAACTGCTTCGACCCGGAATCTCCGGCGCCGCGGCGGCACGGCATGGGCCTGCGCAACGTCCGCTCGCGGCTGGAGACTCGCTTCGGCTCGGCCGGCCGCCTCGCCGCGCGCGCGGACGGAAACACCTTCCGCGCCGAGATCTCCGTCCCGTGCCAATTGACTGATTGATATGAGCCTACGGGATCAATTGTGGGGCGGCCCTTCATGGCTGCCGCCGGCTTTCAGTCGGCGCTGGGAGAATCCATGAACCTCCGAACCGTAATCGTGGATGATGAAGAGCTGGCGCGCCAGCTCCTTCGCGAATATGCCTGGGAAGCCGGCGGCATGGAGGTCGTGGCGGAGTGCGGCAACGGCTTCGACGCCGTGAAGGCAATTGGCGAGCTTAAGCCGGACTTGGTTTTCCTGGACGTGCAGATGCCCAAGCTGGATGGCTTCGAAGTTTTGGAATTGCTCGATCCGCCGCCCGCGGTCATCTTCGTCACCGCTTTCGATCAGTACGCCATGCGCGCCTTCGACGCTCACGCCGTGGACTATCTATTGAAGCCCTTTCATCTGGACCGCTTCAAGACAGCTCTCGAGCGCGCCCGTAAACGCCTGGGCCAGGCGCAACCTCCCGCGGCGGAGTTAGCCGCAGCCGCCCGCCCTCCTGGGCAGAAGCTAGAGCGCGTCGTAGTGAAAGACGGCTCCAAAGTGCACATCATTCCCATCGCCAAGCTCGATTACGTCGAAGCGCAGGACGACTACATCGCGCTCCGCAGCGACAAGAAAAACTATTTGAAGCAGCAAACCATATCGAGCATAGAAGGGCAGCTCGATCCGGCGCGATTCGCCCGCATTCACCGCTCCTATATCGTCAACTTGGAGCGCATCGCCCGGATCGAGCCGTACACCAAGGATAGCCGCGTCGTGGTGTTGCACGACGGCACGCAGCTTCCCGTGAGCCGCTCGGGCCACGCGCGCCTGAAGACCGTTTGGGGCGAGGATATCTGACGGGCGGTAGACTGTAGCCATGGTTTCGGTGGAAGAATGCTTGAGGTCCTCATACGAGGGAGGCGCAGAATACGTCGACGGCGAGGTTTTCGAACGGAATTGGGGCGAGCGCAGCCACAGCGAGGTGCAAGGCGAATTACTCTTGTTCCTCCACATCCGGCGGGCGGAACTCCGGCTCTTTGTCCTCGCGTCGCTAACCTTACAGGTCAGCGCCACTCGCTTCCGCATACCGGACGTTTGTGCCTATTTGGAAGAGCCAAACGAGGAGATCCCTCGCACGCCCCCGTTTCCCTGTATTGAGGTTCTTTCCCCTGAAGACGGTTGGATCCGCTTCCACGAGAAGATTGACGATTATTTGAATTTCGGCGTGCCGTACATCTGGGTTGTTAATCCTTGGAGCCGCTGGGCTTGGACGTATAACACAGAAGGCAGCCGCGAGGTCAAAGACGGCGCCCTTCGCACTGAAAACCCCTCCTTGACCGTCGCTCTCCCGGAAATCTTCGCCGCGATCGACGCAAAATAAGAATGCCCGCGGCCAGAATCTTAATCGCCGACGACCAGACTGACGTCGTCGAAGCCCTCCGTCTCCTCCTGAAGGGCGAAGGCTTCGCCATCGAAACGGCGCATTCGCCCGCCGGAATTCTTGCGGCCCTCGAAAGCCAGGACCTGGACGCGGTCTTGATGGACCTCAACTATACTCGCGACACCACCTCCGGCCAAGAAGGTTTGGATCTGCTGGCGCGGATCAAAGCTCTGGACGCCACCGTTCCCGTGGTGGTGATGACGGCTTGGGGAAGCGTGGAGCTCGCCGTGGAGGCTATGCGCCGCGGCGCTCGCGATTTCATTCAGAAGCCGTGGGACAATGCGCGCCTGCTGGCCATCGTCCGCACGCAGACCGAATTAAGCGCGGCGCTGAAACGCGGCCAACGCCTGGAGGCTGAGAATTTCGCGCTGCGCCCCGGCGACGGCCCTGCGCTCATCGCAGAAGCGCCCTCCATGCAGCCCGTGCTCCAGCTTATTGCGCGCGTCGGGCCATCCGACGCGAACGTGCTCATCACTGGCGAGCCAGGCGCGGGCAAGGAAGTAGTGGCGCGGTCGCTGTACGCGATTTCCAGCCGCGCTGCGCGTCCCATGGTGATCGTGAACGCCGGCGGCCTCGCCGAAGGCGTTTTCGAAAGCGAACTCTTCGGACACGTCAAAGGCGCGTTCACCGACGCCAAGATGGATCGCGTCGGACGCTTCGAGCTGGCCGATCAAGGCACGCTGTTCCTGGACGAAATCGCCAACGTGCCGCTGAATCTGCAAGCCAAGCTTCTGCGCGTGCTGGAGGCAGGCGAAATGGAGCGGGTCGGATCCTCCAAAACCAAGCGCGTCGACGTGCGCGTCATCTCCGCCACCAACGCCAATCTCGCCGAAGAAGTCGCGCAAGGACGGTTCCGGCAGGATCTCCTGTTCCGTCTCAACACCATCGAGATTCACCTGCCTCCGCTCCGCGAGCGCCGCCAGGACATTCCGGCGCTGGCCGCGCACTTCCTCTCCACTCACGCGCGCCGCTACCGGAAGGAACTGGAAGGGTTCGACCCTGCCGCCATGCAGGCGCTGCTCGATCATCCGTGGCAGGGCAACGTCCGAGAGCTGAATCATGTGGTGGAGCGCGCGGTGTTGATGGCGCAGGATAATCTCATCCAGCCGGGCGATCTTGCGCTCCGCTCCCCTTCGTCCGGTCCCATTCGGGTGGAAGACATGAGTCTTGAAGAAGTGGAGGCGTTTCTCGTCAAGAAGGCGCTGGCGCGATATAACGGAAACGTGAGCCATGCCGCCAGCGCGCTGGGTTTGAGCCGTAGCGCGCTGTACCGCCGCCTGGAGCGCTTCGGACTGTAACAAGGAGACAGGAGTGAGAATGAGGTCGCGGCGCTGGCTTTACCGGCTGCGTCCTGTCCACGAGCGGCGGATGATGCTGCTGGCGCTTGGCGCTGGATTGCCGGCCTCGGTGATTGCGCTAGTTCTGTTGTGGACTGGAAATTTCGCCCCTCGAACCCAGTGGACTCTGACCGCAGTCCTCACCCTGGCTTGGTGGGGATGCGCGGCGGCCGTGCGTGAGCGCGTCGCCTCGCCCTTGCGGACGCTCTCGAATCTTCTCGAAGCGATGCGCGAAGGCGATTACTCCATTCGTGCCCGCGGCGGGCGGCGCGAAGACGCCTTGGGCGACGTGATGATCCAGGTGAACGCCATGAGCGCCACGCTGCGGTCGCAGCGATTGGGCGCGCTGGAAGCCACCACTTTGCTGCGTAAGGTGATGGAGGAAATCGATGTCGCTATCTTCGCCTTCGACAGCGACCGGCGCCTGCGCCTGGTGAATCGCGCGGGGGAGCGCTTGCTCGCGCGGCCGGCCGAGCGCATGCTGAACGATTCCGCCGACGTCCTCGGGCTTTCGGAATATCTGGAAGGCGATGAGATGCAGACCATTCAGCGGACATTTCCCTCCGGCGCGGGCCGTTGGGGAGTTCACCGGTCGCTATTCCGTGAAGGCGGTTTGCCCCACCAGTTGCTTGTAGTTACCGATTTGACCCGCGCCCTGCGCGAAGAAGAGCTGCAAGCATGGCAGCGGCTGGTGCGTGTGCTTGGGCATGAGTTGAACAATTCGCTGGCGCCGATCAAATCGATCGCCGGAAGCCTGGAATCGATGATCCTCCGTAATGGCGGTGGGTCCGGCGAATGGCGCGAGGATGCCTTGCGGGGTCTCTCGATCATCGGATCCCGTAGCGAGAGCTTGAGCCGCTTCATGGGCGCGTACGCGCGGCTCGCCAAGCTTCCCCGGCCTCAACTCGCGGCCGTGAATGTGGGCGCGTGGATTCGTCATGTAGCCAGCCTGGAAACACGCCTGGCGGCTGCTGTTCGCCAGGGCCCGGAGCTTTCGATTCAAGGCGACGGCGATCAGCTCGATCAGCTTCTGATCAATCTGCTGCGGAACGCGGTGGACGCGTCGCTCGAAACCGGCGGCGGCGTGGCGCTGTCCTGGGGCCGAGCTGGCAGCCAAGTCGAAGTCTTGGTGGAGGACGAAGGGCCAGGTTTGTCCAACACGTCCAATCTGTTCGTTCCTTTCTTCACCACGAAGCCGGGAGGCTCGGGAATCGGGCTGGTGTTGAGCCGCCAGATCGCCGAAGCGCACGGAGGCACGCTGGACTTGCGGAACCGGATCCCTGGTCCGGGATGCGAGGCGCGGCTGCTGCTGCCGGTTTGACTGTAATCCGTCGATAGGCGCGGGAAAATGAACGCCGTCCGCTCCCTGACGGTCGCGCGGCTCGGTGCAGAGGTGTTGGCGTTCAGTAGCCCGCACCGAAACGCGACCGGACCGCTACGGACGGAGTACGGTCTGAGCCGATCGGCCGTTTTAAATTTCTCTTGCATTTCTTTTGACTATTGACTAAGTTATTAGTGAGCCGATGAAGCCACGGAAATCTGTACCGACCGACCTGGAGTTGGAGCTCCTCAAAGTGATCTGGGCGCGCGGGCAGGCCACGGTCCGCGAGGTCTTCCAGGATCTGGCGAAACAACGCAAGATTGCCTACACCACGGTGTTGACCATGATGGGCGTCCTGGAGCAGAAGGGACACTTGCGGAAAATCGCTGGGGAGCGGGCCTACATTTATCGTCCAACCCGTCCTAAAGACCAGGTGGTGGAAAGCATGGTCCACGAGTTTGTCAATCGCGTGTTCAGTGGGTCCGCAAAGCCGCTTCTGGTCCATCTTGTGGAAGATCCGGCGATCCCCGCGGAAGATCTCGCAGAGATCGAGAGGCTCGTGCGGTCCCGCCGGAAGAAAAACGCATGACCGTCGCGCTTGGCTCTAACCTGCTTGCCTGGATGGCGCAGACCAGTCTATTGGCTGCTGCGGGGGCGCTGCTGCCCCCGCTTCTCCGCGTGAGGCATCCGCGCACGCACCTGGCTTATTGCCATGCCGTGCTGGGATTTTGCCTACTACTGCCCGTGTTGGAACCCTGGTCGCATCCGCCACTATCCGTTCCCGCAGGCGGCGTTGCGGAGACGGCTCCGGCTAGTGTGTCAGGTCCCGCGGGTATTCCGGTTGCCGGCAACGCCCGGCCGAAACTCTCCCTGCAAATAGCGCCGCCGCGGGCGCCTGCAACCAGCACTCCCAGCCTGCACGGGACGGCGTGGACGAGGTGGACGGACGCACGCGTCTTGCTGTGGATCCTCTGCGCCGGGGCCCTGGCAAGGATCTGCTGGCTTCTCCTGGGGCTGTGGAAAATCCGGAGATACCGGATCCTGGCGACTCCGCTGTATCCCGTTCCGGAATCGGTCAGGGCTGCTTCGGCCATTACGCATGCCGACGCCCTTCTTTGCATCTCGTCGGAAATCGCCGGTCCGGTGATGTTGGGATGGCTCACCCCTGTGGTGCTGCTGCCGGAATGCTTCCTCGCGCTCGAGGAAGAGGCCCAGTGCGCGATTGCCTGTCACGAGATGCTGCACGTAAAGCGCGCCGATTGGGTGGTGACGCTGCTGGAGGAATTGCTTGGCGCTTTACTGTGGTTTAACCCCGGCGCTTGGATGCTGCTCGCGCAGACGCGGCTGGCCCGCGAAGAATTGGTGGACGCGGAGACCGTACGCCTCACTTCCGCGCGCGAGCCGTACATCGAAGCGTTGCTGGCTATCGCGCGTGGCGGCCAGACGCTCGATTTGGCGCCTGCCCCCTTGTTTCTCAAACGCCGTCACCTGACGCAGCGCATGCACTCGCTCTTGAAAGACGCATCTGTATCGAAAGGCAGATTGCTGGTTTCCTACACCTTTAGTTCGGCGATCTTGGCGTGCGCCGGCTGGTTCGCGTGTGTTTCGTTCCCGCTGACCGGACAGCCGCGGCTGACGCTGGCTGCGGCCGGCTCGCAGCGTCCGCGAATTGCAGTCGAGTCCGCACTGGCCGGGCCGGCCGTTGCGTCCCAGGACCAAGCCACGCCGTCAGGCAGAGACCGGCAAACGATCGTAGCGTTTCAGCTTGACCAAGGGCGCGGCGTGCGCCTCGATAGCGCAACCGCAACCGCGGGTCTGTCCTCGGCGCCGATTCCACCCGATCCCCAGGAACCGGTCACCGGCGCCGTGCAGGTTGCATCCGGCCCAGCCGCGCGAGCCGCTGCGCTTTACCTGCTGGAACGCGCCAAAGAGAACGGATTGACTCACCGGGCCGGCACTCCGCCTTACCGGTTGGTAGCCGCGTTCAGCGCCGGCGGCCCGGCGGCTCACGTTGGTTCGGGCCAACTCACCGAGACGTGGCTCTCCGGCCAACGCTGGCGGTGGACGGCCATGCTGGGGAGTTATTCCGTAATTCGCCTGCCGGGCGCCGGCGTGGCTTCCAGCGAAAGGTTTCCAGGCGTCGTGCCGATGCGGGTCCACATGCTGCGCAATGCCATTTTCTGGGCGATTCGCCAGATCTCGTCGAATGCTCAGATCCGGACGGCCAGTATTCAGTGGAATGGCAAGCCGGCTACGTGCGTCCTGGTTTCCGGAATCGTCGCGCCCATCGAGCAGACACGGCTTTGGGAAGAGGAGGAGTACTGCGTCGACAGCGCGAGCGGCGCACTCCAGATGCTTTCCATGTCCCCGGGCGTGTACACCGTGTACGGCTACAGCCAGAATTTGCAGTTCCACGGCCGTTCCACGCCGGATCGCATCACTGTCTACACCCACCGCGCCATTGTCCTGGACGCGCAGATGAGCCTGGCGGACGCCGCTGCAGTCGACGAGAGCGAATTGGCGCCGACTCAGGAAATGATCGCCGCCGGTCCGGTCGGCGGCATGGACACCTGGGGACGATTTCCGATGAATGTTCCAAGCTACGCTGTCTCCGGAATAGTGAAGCCGGTCATGGTCCATGCTTCGGTGAGCGGCAGGGGCGAGGTAGTGGAGGAGGAATTGTTGACCGCCTCCGATCCCGCACTCGCGCAGACCGCGCTGGACCTGGTAAAGAACGCCAAATTCCAGGCCGCAGGGAACCAGCGCCAGATGTATATCAACGTGAAGTTCATTCCCATGCAGTAACTGGAGGCACTGTCATGTCACGTACGTCGATCCGGCTCGGCATTTGCTTCCCGGTTCTGGCGTTGGCTTCGCGCGCGCTCCTCGCTCAGGGGAGCCGCATCACCCGGCCGGCCGACGACGCGTATCGCGTAACCTTGTCCGGCAGTGTTCATCCCAAAGCTCAACCCCGCTACGATCAGGGCCCCGTTGGCCCATCTCTGGGGATGCCTTTTGTCACGTTAACGATGAAGCCATCTGCGATTCAGCAGGCCGCTCTCGAACGTTTGCTGGATGAGCAACGTGACCGGTCCTCGCCCAACTATCATCGATGGCTCACACCCGAGCAGTTTGGCGACCGCTTCGGCCTCGGATCGCAGGATTATGCGGCCATAGTCTCCTGGCTCGAATCGCACGGCCTCCACATCGAACAGACGGCCCGTGCTCGCAACTGGGTGGCGTTCAGCGGACCCGTAGGCAATATCGAGAGCGCGTTCCACACCAGAATCCACCGTTATCTTGTCGATGGCCAGGCACACATCGCCAACCCTACGGACGTTTCCATTCCGGCCGCGTTCGAAGACGTGATCGGCGGCATTCGCGGACTGGACGACTTCTGGCGTCTACCTCCTGCGGCGATTCCCGAGAACACCAGCAGTTCTGGGGTAACGCAATTGGCGCCCGGCGATTGGGCCACCATTTACAACGTCACCCCGCTCTACGCCATGGGGATCGACGGCACGGGCCAGAGAGTCGGAATTCTGGGCCGTTCAGACATGAACCAGTCCTACATCGATGAGTTTCGCAGCCAGTTCGGTCTGCCCCCCACGACGATTGAGCAGCATCTGATCGGGCCCGATCCCGGCATCACCAATGCCGCAGGGGAGGCGGCTCTCGATCTGGAATGGTCCGGCGCCATTGCGCGCGGCGCCACCATCGTCTACATCTATGCCGGTAACTTCTTTGACGCAGCGCAGGGCGCCGTTGACCAGAATCTCGCTACCGTTTTGAGCGAAAGTTTCGGAACCTGCGAGCCGCAGACCGGCGTCGGGTACCGCCTGATCGGCCAACAGGCGAACGCCCAGGGCATCACCTGGGTGGCGTCGTCGGGCGATTCCGGCGCGGCGGGCTGCGATGCGCATGGTTTCTTCAATGTCGTGGGGAACGCTACGACGGTATCGGACGGACCCGCGGTCATGATCCCGGCGAGCTTCCCCGAAGTCACCGCCGTCGGCGGCACGGAATTCAACGAAGCCGGCGGGCACTATTGGAATGCCGTCAATAACGCCAGCGGCGCCTCCGTCATCTCCTATATTCCGGAAATGGTTTGGAACGAAACCGGCGCCGGCGGATTGCTCGCGTCGGGCGGAGGCGCCTCTATTTTCTTTCCCAAGCCGGCTTGGCAGACCCGGCCGGGAGTGCCGGCCGACAACTTCCGAGACGTCCCGGACATTTCCTTCAGCGCGGCGGGGAATCACGATCCATACATGGTTGTGAACGCAAACGGCCAGCGGGCCACGGGCGGCACCTCCGCCGGCGCGCCTTCCTTCGCAGGAGTTGTGGCTCTGCTGAACCAGTACCTGGTCTCGCAGGGCGCTCAGCCGCAACCGGGTTTGGGCAACATCAACCCCGAGCTTTATCGCCTGGCCGCCGCTGCCACCAACGTCTTCCATGACATCACCCAAGGAAACAACCTGGTCCCTTGTGCGGCGCGAAGCCCTGGCTGCGTCAACGGCTCGCTGGGCTTCGCCGCCGGTCCCGGTTACGATCTGGCAACCGGCCTCGGCTCAGTCGATGTCTTCAATCTCGTGACTCAATGGAGGGTGGCGGCCGGGGGTACATCCGTATCGCTGGTCGCCAGCCCCTCCAGCATCGCGTTTGGCGGCTCCGTGCAACTCACTGCCACCGTCAGGCCGGCCGCGGCCGGCTCCTCTTTGCCCACCGGCGCCGTCTCGTTCACCACCGGCAGCACTTTTCTCGGCAGCGCGTCGCTGGTCACCGTGGGAGGGGTCGCGACGGCTACCCTGACCGTCACCGGTCCCCGATTGCCTGTCGGCAACGCAAACGTCACAGCGACGTATTCGGGAGACGCGAATTTTAACCCCTCCACCGGCTCTAGCTCGGTAAGCGTCGCGCGGGGCCCGGCGGGTTCGTTTGTCTCCGTGAGCATCACGCCTAATCCGGCGCACGAGGGGCAGTTCATCCGGGTATTGCTGACGGAGGAAGCCGGAGTCGGCACTACTATTACCGGCTGGACCATCAACAGCGTCGACGATTTTCCCTTGTTCGCCCAGGATTTCGGAACGACGGCGCTCCCGGCGTATGGAACCTTGTCCGCCACCATTAACACAGCGACGCCGGCGGTAGTGCCCAGCGCCCGCGTCTACGTCTTCACGGGCGTGGATGCCGATGGCCGCACGTGGTCGCAACAATACACTTTGACTCTCGAGGGTCCTCTGCAAACACCCTTGATCACTCTGACCGGCGTCCCCCCCAACGTGCAACAGAATCCCTCCGCCGATCCTGCTTGCCAGTGGTCGCAGCAATTAATGGTGCAGGAGAACCGGGGTTTCGCCGTGGAGCTCACGCGTTTGCTCGCCGGCGCCGCGGATTGGACTTCTCGGATCTCTCAGCTTTTCGGAACCACGCACTTGGCCCCGCTCGGGATGTTACAAGCGCCGATCTGTTGGCCTGGCGCAAATGCGCCACCGCCGACCACTTTCGAAATGGACGGCGTGGACCAAACCGGCGTGCCCGTCACGGCAACCTTCCAATCCACGTATTCGGTCCCCACCGCCGGCCCGGCTGCGCTTTCGGTCGCGCAAGATACTGTGACGCTCCGAACGTCGTCTGCCCCCGGGGTCGCGATTGGGAACCTCACGGTGAACCTTACAAGCGGTGGCGCATGGACGGTCTCGGTTCTTCCAGCCAACCAATCCACCGCCTGGCTGAAAGCTGCCGCGGCCACGAGTACGTCATCCCAGGTGACGTTGCAGGCGTCGGCCGCTAATCTCTCCCCGGGCGTCTACAATGCGACGCTGTTGATTCAAGCTGGGGATGCAGTTCCACAATTTGTCGAAGCGCGAGTGGTGTTTCTGGTCGGCGCATCCAACGGCATTGCCATCGACCATATCGGCAACGGAGCATCTTTCCAGCCGGCCTACGCTCCCGGCATGATCCTCAGTGTTTTCGGATCGCAACTGTCGCAGGGCGTGCAAGCTGTCAGCAACCTCCCTTTGCCTGTCACGGTGACGGGTGTTTCCGCTACCATCAACGGAGTCCCCGCACCCTTCTACTACAGCTCGCCCAGCCAGTTGAATATCCAGATTCCCTACGAGACGGGAACCGGCCCCGCTGTCCTTGGAGTGAACAATAACGGACAAGTCGCGTCGTTCTTGTTCCCGGTGACGGCCTCCGCTCCCGGCATCTTCAACGATTTCAGCCAACCGCCGTCTCTCGTCCCCTCTTCTACCGGCAAACGCGGCGATACGCTCCTCGCTTTCATCACCGGAGAAGGCGAGGTTTCGCCCCCGGCGCCAACTGGGGCCACGCCATTCGTCGCCACGCCGATACCCCTGCTGCCACGGCCGCTGCTGCCCGTCACCGTGACAGTCGGCGGAGTGACCGCGCCGATTGCATTCGCCGGGATCCCATCCGGCGTGGCCGGCGTAACGCAGATTAATTTCGTAATTCCCGG
>Ga0126379_10001207_pt1 | contig 15457 bp, 13 predicted proteins | sample PanSoiMetPlot_24_FD_92640 | JGI IMG/M metagenome (GOLD analysis project Ga0126379, IMG submission 92640) | Tropical forest soil microbial communities from Panama - MetaG Plot_24 | ecosystem: Environmental > Terrestrial > Soil > Tropical forest > Bulk soil | place: Panama | collected 2016-02-17 | reverse complement strand
GATCGATATCATTGGGTCCTACACTCAAACGGGCGTCGGCGGCACGCCGATCTGCTCACCCTCGTTGCCAGCGAATATCAAGTGTACGCCGAGCACCGGTTCCTTCTTTGGTTCCGGCGCCGCCTCGCTCAATCCGGAGTTGATCGGAGGCCTGGGCACCGCTTTCGGCCAGTTATTCGGCTATAACTACGGGGGATACAGCGCCGGGTTTTCGGTCCAGATTCCGCTTCGGAACCGCGCTGCCCAAGCAGACAATGCGCGCGCAGCGACCGAAAAAAGGATTTCTGAAAACCGTCTCACGGCGCAGGCACAGCAGATTGCTTTGGAAGTTCGCAACGCTCTGACGCAGGTTGAGATGAACAGGGCCAAAATCGATGCCGCACAGATCGCAAGAGAACTCGCGGAACGGCGGCTGGAAGCAGAGCAAAAGAAATTCGATCTCGGCGCTTCAACCATTCGCTTCGTTCTGGAGGAACAACGCAACGTAGCACAGGCGCAGACGGATGAATTGCAGTCGCTTGTTAATTACACGAAGTCGCTCGTTGATTTTGATCGCGCCGTCGGAATGACACTGAAGAAGAACAATATCGCAGTCGAGAAGACACTCAACTTCGGCACCAGTGCAAAGTAGGCACGGAATATGACGGTAAATGCCGGGCGCGTTGGGGAGGAACGCGCCCGGCGTGGTAGGACTACTGCTGGCGAGTTCCGAACCTAACCGGCCCGGAAGGATTATTACGTTGGGAAGATGAAGAAGGGGACTGCAGAGTTACTTCTAAAGAATCCTCGAGCCTGAAGTCCAACCTGGTCTCAGAATCGACGCGAACCTCTTCGCCTTTGCGAATGGCCTCGACCCCAGCGCCTGCACCGGCACCTGTGGCGCCACCGATGACGGCCCCCTTGCCGCCGCCGGCGATTGCGCCGATTGCCGCGCCGATCGCTGCGCCAACACCCGCCGATTTTGCCGTTTTGCCACCCTGTGAAGCACCCGTGGCGGCGTAAGTGCTGCTTTGGGCGAGATAACTCTTTTTACCAAGGTAAATACGGTCGAGTTGCAGCTGGAGTTCGCTACGTCCGCTCACACGTCCTGCCGCCTGTACTTTCGACAGCTTCACGTATACCTCGGACCCTTTTGGAAAAACGGTTTCCTTATCGACAATAATCGGTTCATCTAACGACCCTTTAAAGGTTTCACCTAATCGCGCCGTTTCGGAATCGACTGAATCGATCATTCGCACGGCAACAAGCGTCCCGGATGGAACAGTGATCTGACGCGGAGCTGGTGGCTCGACGCGCTCGGGCTTGACCTCATCAACCGGAGGAGCCGGTACGGGAACTGGCGGTGCCACTGGAGCCGGTAATGTCAATGTTCCGGGAGCCGCTGAGGCAGTACTCGAAGCTGGAGCAGGAGATGGCGCCGGTGCTGGTGTGTTCACGACTCGCGTTGCGGGCTTAGCAGTAGTTTGGGTTTGCTGCTTCGGTTTCACAGGTTGCGGTCGTGGTGCTTCAACAACGGGAGCGGCCGGCGGCTGCGGTTGCGGCGCCGGAGCCGGAGCGGGAGCTGCCGCCGGAGCAGGCGCTGGCTCCTGTGATTCTGCGGCTTTACCCTGCAGCTTCGGATTTGGCGCGGGGCCGCAGGCTGACAGCAGCAATGCTGAAACAACGATCGATAAAAATAGTAATTGAAAATGAGTCTTCATAATTTTCCCCAATGAATGGTTTCGACTGTGCGGTGTTCTTGTGCCGACTCAATCTCAGCAGCCTTATAGCGAAATTGAATACCATCTTCGAAGCGCACCAGAAACGGACCCTTACTGTCGCCGTAATCAACGCCGGCGACGATTCCAAAATGGCCTGCATATGGCGCACGGTGGCTTTCGCGGACCCGAACCCGGCTTCCAGTGGAGGGTGGCGCAAAAGAATCATCCCGCTGCGAAAGCATTTTTCCTCCCGGATTTAATAGACAGTGCGCAACACGAAAAGGCTAAACAAGGGACAAACTTTTTTACATCTCTTTGCACCCACAGCATTGGCGGCCTTCCGTTGCACCGCCATACGGTCAGTTGAGTTATACTCCCGAGCTTATTTCTTGAATCTGGAGAGCGGAAATGCCTTATTTGCCGGACTTATTTGAGCAGGCAGCCAGGTCGAAACCCCGGAACATGGCTGTGGTCGAGGACAACAATCGATCGACTTTCCAAGAGTTGTCCTCAGAAGTGACTCGAATCGCAGCCGTTTTGAAAGAGCGCGTGAAAGGCGACACCGTTGGCGTTCTCCTGCTCAACTCGCAAAGATATGTCGCAACCATGTTAGCCATATGGAAGGCGGGCAAGATTGCAGTGCCGTTGAATTACTTGCTGCCACCCGCCGACCTCGGGTTCATTATCAAAGACTCGGGTATGTCCGGGCTTGTGTCGTCGGCGTACTTCAATCAGGCTTTGGCCGCCTTTAAGCCGCTTTTTGGCGACAAAGGTGTGATTTTGATGGCCGACGACCCGAGGTTTCTTCAATCGGAAGTGGCAAGTACGGTCGCCGAGTACCGCGACCCAGCTCTTTATCTCTACACGTCAGGAACCACGGGCCGGCCGAAAGGCGTGATTCTCACGCATGACAATCTTGCGGCAAACGTAGAATCCTGTCAGAAGGCAGGAGAATTCGATGACCGCGATGGATTTCTGTGCCTGCTTCCTTTCTTTCACACGTATGCGATTACCGGCACATTCCTGCTCCCGCTGTTAAGCGGAAGCCGTATGGTGCTCGTGGATCGATTTCAACCGGCGAAAGTTCTCGGACTCATACAAGATCACAAGATCAGCGTATTTCTCGCAATTCCTTCCATGTACCGAGTCCTCGCTGCGACCGAAGGTGATTTCGACGTATCCTCCGTACGCTTTCCTATCTCCGGGGGTGAGCCGCTCCCTCTGGCCATTGCCGAAGCTTTTGAGAAGCGATTTGGTGTTCCGATTTTCGAAGGATATGGACAGACGGAAGCAGCGCCGGTCGTCACGCTAAACACGCCGGGCAACCAAAAACGTGGGACGATCGGCAGAGCCTTGCCGGGTGTGGAGGTTGCGATCTGGGATGATCAGAACCGCGTGCTCCCTTCCGGCCAGGTTGGCGAAATCATGGTGCGCGGCAGAAACGTCATGAAAGGCTATCATCATCTGCCTGAAGAAACGGCACAGACAATCGTCGGAGGTTGGCTGCACACAGGCGACTTGGGCAAGCTCGATGACGATGGTTTCGTCACGATAACCGGACGAAAAAAGGACCTCATCATTTCAGCGGGCGAAAACATTTATCCGCGGGAAATCGAAGACATACTTTCGCAGCACCCTAAGGTAAAGGAAGTTGCGATAATCGGAGTTAAAGATGAAGTTCGAGGGGAAGTACCTAAGGCGTTTGTAATTGCTCGAGATGGAGTAGACGTCGAAGAAAAAGAGCTTCGATCTTACTGCCGGGAACATCTTGCGAATTACAAGGTGCCGAAATACTTCGAGATCGTTCAGGACTTACCGCGGACGCCCACGGGAAAGGTCCTGAAACGAATGCTTTCGGCCACAGCCTGAGCCGCGAGCGGCGCTGACTAGCCGTTGATTTCACTTGAGCGCAATGTATAATTTCTGTTTATTTCAACTTTCCCGGCACTAAAACATAAGAAGGAGAATCTATGGCATATATCATCTGCGAACCATGCATCGGCACCAAGGATACGGCTTGCGTCGACGCATGTCCGGTGGACTGCATCCACCCAAAGAAAGATGAACCGGAGTTCGAGACAGCCACGATGCTTTACATCCATCCAGAGGAGTGCATCGATTGCGGCGCCTGTGAACCAGCTTGCCCAGTGACGGCAATCTTTCCCGAGGACAATGTTCCAGAACAGTGGCAGCAGTATATTCCGATGAATTACGAGCATTACGGCATTACGAAAAAGTAGGCGAACCACAGAGACACAAAGACAGGGGAAAACGGGGGTCAGACCCCTCCCGCGAAACGGAACTCGTACTTGATCTCGTACTCACGCTCCGCGAAAAGGGTCTGACCCTAGTTTTCCCCTTGTCTTTGTGTCTCCGTGGTTGAGGCTATCCTATGGCTGAAACAAACATTGAATCCCTCCTCAAAGAACAACGCATATTTCCAACCGACCCTGAATTTTCCAAACACGCACACATTCATGGGCTTGACGTGTACGATTCGATATCGAGACGCGCTGCGGAAGATCCAGAAGGATTCTGGACGGAAATTGCAGCGCAACTGCACTGGTTCGAACCGTGGACGCAGGTTCTGGAATGGAAGGCGCCTTTTGCCAAATGGTTTTTGGGGGGAAAGACGAACGTTTCGTACAACTGCCTCGATCGGCATCTCACGACCACACGAAAGAACAAGGTGGCGATTCTCTGGGAAGGAGAGCCCGGCGAAATACGCGCTCTCAGCTACCAGATGCTCCACTATGAAGTGTGTCGCTTTGCGAATCTTTTGCGAGAACTCGGAATTCAAAAGGGAGACCGCGCAACCATCTACATGGGAATGGTGCCCGAGCTTGCGATCGCCATGCTGGCTTGCGCGCGGATGGGCATCACACACAACGTCGTGTTTGGTGGCTTCAGCGCCGAAGCACTGCGCGATCGGATCAACGACTCACAGTCGAAGGTTTTGATCACGGCTGATGGAGCGTATCGCCGCGGCGCACTTGTAGCGCTGAAAAAGAATGCTGACGAGGCGCTGGTGGACGCGCCTACGATTCAAAAAGTCGTCGTGTACAAGCGGACCGGCGAACCCATCAATATGGTTCAGGGGCGTGACGTGTGGTGGCATGAATCCACGTCCAACATGTCGGGTGACTACGCTGCAGAACCATTAGATGCCGAACATCCCCTTTTCATGTTGTATACGAGCGGCACTACCGGCAAGCCGAAGGGCGTTGTTCACACCACCGGCGGTTACATGACCGGCGCGTACCTTACCACTAAATGGGTCTTCGACCTGAAAGACGAAGATACCTTCTGGTGCTCCGCCGATATCGGTTGGGTTACGGGCCATAGCTATGTCGTCTATGGTCCGCTTCTAAACGGCGCCACCACTCTGATGTATGAAGGTGCGCCGAATTATCCGGAACCGGATCGCTTTTGGTCGATCATCGAAAAATACCGCGTCAATATCTTCTACACCGCGCCCACGGCGATTCGCGCGTTTATCAAGTGGGGAGACAACTGGCCTGCTAAACACGACCTGACAAGCCTGCGCCTGCTTGGGACGGTCGGCGAACCCATCAATCCCGAAGCGTGGATTTGGTATCGCAAACATATTGGCCACGATCGCTGTCCGATCGTCGATACGTGGTGGCAGACCGAGACAGGGGCGATCATGATCTCTCCGGTCCCAGGGGCGATCGCCACGAAACCCGGATCAGCCACTCGACCCTTACCGGGAATCGTAGCCGATGTCGTCGACCGGCACGGGAAGTCCGTCGGCACTAATCAGGGAGGCTTCCTTGTCATCAAGCGCCCCTGGCCTTCGATGCTACGTACGATTTACGGCGATCCCGAACGCTACAAGAAGCAATATTGGAGCGAGATCCCAGGCATGTACTTTACCGGCGACGGAGCGAGACGCGATGAAGACGGATACTTCTGGATCATGGGACGCATCGACGACGTGATCAACGTCGCCGGCCATCGCATCGGAACCATGGAGGTCGAGAGCTCGCTGGTAAGTCACCCAACGGTCGCAGAAGCCGCTGTCGTAGGACGACCGGATGAGCTGAGAGGTCAAGGCATTGTCGCATTCGTAACGCTTGCAGCCGGTCACAAACCGGAAGCTGCTCTCAAAGATGAATTGAGAGGTCATGTTGCCAAGGGTATCGGCAGTTTTGCCAAACCCGACGAGATCCGGTTCACGGACGCGCTTCCCAAAACGCGGAGCGGCAAGATCATGCGACGGCTGTTGCGGGACCTGGCTTCCGGGCAAGCCACGGTGGGCGATACAACCACTCTTGAAGACTTCGCAGTTTTGGCCAAATTGAGAGAAGAGGAGGAATAGCCACAAAGAGGCACACGAGTCACAAAATCTTTTGTGCGTTTTGTGCCTTTTTGTGGCCTATTCCCGTTAACAGAATTTATGAATCAATCCAAAATCGGTTTCATCGGCCTCGGAATCATGGGAAAACCGATGGCCAAGAACTTGATCAGAGCCGGCTACCCGCTCGTTGTTCACAATAGAAGCCGCGCTAAAGTCGATGAACTCGTGAAGGACGGGGCGACTCCCGCTGCGTCGCCGAAAGAAATCGCATCGAGAGTCGACGTCATCATCACGATGTTACCGAACTCTCCGGACGTCGAATTGGTGGCGCTGGGTCCCAACGGCATCAAAGAAGGCGCCAAACAAGGACAGCTTCTCATCGACATGAGCACGATCAACCCGATCGTTTCTCAGACGATTGCCCGGGATCTTTCGTCTGTTGGCGTCTCCATGGTTGATGCTCCGGTCAGCGGCGGGGAAAAAGGAGCCATCGAGGCCACGCTTTCGATCATGGCGGGTGGCGAGCCGCAAGATTTTGAACGCGCTCTCCCGATCTTCAATGCTCTCGGAAAAACGATTACGCATATGGGCCCGCTCGGCACGGGTGGGTTTACAAAATTGGCGAATCAGATCATCGTGGCCATCAATCTCACTGCGATCGGTGAGGCATTGGTCTTTGGGACAAAAGCCGGCGTCGATCCGCAAAAAATGATCCGTGCGCTTTCGGGCGGTTTGGCCGGCAGCAAGTGTCTTGACCAGAAATCGGAAAAGATATTGAGTGGAGACTTCGCGCCGGGCTTCAAAATCGATTTGCACTCAAAAGATCTAAACCTGATTGCCGACGCTGCTCGCTCGGTGGGCGTGCCGATTCCGACTGCAGCTTTCGTCGAACAACTATTCGCTGCGCTACGTGTACGCGGCCGTGGCGGAATGGATCATTCCGCCGTCATAACGATGTTCGAAGATCTCGCCGGAGTTCAGGTCCGACGATGACAGACGCTGCGATTTATATCCGGCGTCACGAAAGCGTCATTGCGCCGCTGCACAAGGACTACAGCCTCAAATTATGGGATCTTTCCCTGGACGGCAATAACGAGGCGTTATCAAGCGCTCTCGTAGCAGCCAAAGAACGCTTCCTGAAGGTCTACAGTGATCGCGAAGAATTCCGGCAGATCCGCGAATGGAAAACAGCGAATGTTCAACTCGATGAGATTGAGGCGCGACAGCTGAAACTGATCCATGATGCCTTCGTTCCGAATCAAATCGAAGAGAGCGTCCTTCACGACATCGTCGAGCGCGAAACCCGCATTGAAAACACCTTTAATACCTTCCGCGCGAATTTCGAAGGGGGTAAAGCTTCGGATAATGAACTTCGGGAAATTCTGCGCACCGAATTGAATGTTGTGCGAAAACGTGCGGCCTGGGAAGCGACAAAGCAGGTCGGTCAGGAAGTCGCACCGCAGCTGCTCGAATTGATCGCTATTCGCAATCGTGAAGCGCGCAAGCTCGGGTACTCGGATTACTACTCAATGATGTTCGAGCTGCAGGAACTGGACGAGCGGTCGGTGTTCTCGTTGCTGGACCGCTTGGAGCAGCTTTCCGAACGAGCTTTCACGGAGATGAAAACGGAGCTGGATGCGACGCTGAAACGAAAATACGGGATTAGTGACGCAGAAAGCCATCCATGGCTTTACAGTGATCCCTTCTTTCAGGAGTTTCCGGCCGCCGGCGCGGCCGAGTCGCTGGATCAAGTATTCGCCGATGCGGATATCGAAACCCTCACCCGCAAACATTACGAGAGCATCGGCCTCAGCATCGACGACCTACTCCGATGCGCCGACCTATACGAACGAGAAGGCAAGTCTCAACACGCCTTTTGCATGGATGTGGATCATGAAGGTGACGTACGGGTCTTGTGTAATATCCGCAAAGTCGAGCGCTGGATGAGTACGATGCTCCACGAATTCGGTCACGCCGTGTACGACAAATACAACGACATGTCCCTGCCGTTCTTACTGCGAACGCCAGCGCACACCCTGACAACGGAAGCCATTGCAATGTTGAATGGCCGGATGTCCAAGGACCCTGAATGGTTGATGCAGATTGCGGGGCTTTCGCCGCTGGATGCGCACCGCCTGAGTGCAACCGCACGCAAAACACTTCGCTCCGAAATGTTGATTTTCCTGCGTTGGGCGATAACGCTGATTCGGTTTGAGCGTGAGCTTTACCGAAACCCCGTGCGCGATTTGAATCGTTTGTGGTGGGAGTACGTCAGGCAATTTCAGAAAGTGACGCCGCCGGACGGCCGCGATCGGGCCGATTGGGCATCTAAGATCCATCTGGCAAGCTCACCCGTGTACTATCAGAATTACGTGCTGGGTGAGCTGGTGGCGTCGCAAATATTGACATTCATCCACCAGCAGGTCGTGAAATCAGAGTGCTACGTCGGAAGTCCTGCGGTCGGCGAATATCTGAAGGAAAAAGTCTTCAAACCGGGCGCGCGGTACGATTGGGCTACGATGCTGAAAAACGCAACGAAAGAACCTCTCAACCCTGAACACTTCACACGGCAGTTCGTGTAGACGTCGGCCTTAGCCCACACGCGCGCCGGCTGGAGCCGGCGCATACAGTCACCGGGAAACGACTAGCGTTTCAAGCTTCGCGCGTAAGATAAGTAGTTTTTGGCAAGCTGTTCGTTGTTATCGATGTACTGTTTCCACTGGTCGTCGGTGTAGCCTTGCTGAGGCGGACCACTTTTGAGTTTTGTGATCTCATCCACAGCTTTCTGGCCGTACTGAATAGCGCGATCGAGACTGGCCGGCTTGCCCTCGAGAGAATATGCATAGGTGGCGCGTAGCAATGCCGGGATATTTACCGGATCCAGCTTCAATATCTTCTCGCTATACTCAATGACCTTAGCGGAATTGTTCTTACCCTGATACAGTTCGATCAGCTGCGAGTAAGCCTCTCTTACCGCCTTCGATTGCGCGTATTGTTTTTCAAAATCCAGAAGCAGCGCTATTTTCGCGTCGGGGTTGTTCTCAGCGTCAATTTTTTGAAACGCCTTATCTTCGGGACTTCCGGCCGTCACCTGTGCATTGGCCAACGGAACCAGCCCCCCGACAAAGACAACACACAACGTCAAAATGACTCTTGTCTTCATTTGGTACTCCTAAAGCGACACTCCTCACGTTCGGAATGCGTGCCACTTTATCAAAATTGCTACCCTGGGAGGCAAGTATTTTGGTGTTTGTATTAGATGAACTTATGGAAAGATCCCTAGCTGCTCGTACGTCAGGGCTACCTTCTTAATGGCAATGATGAAAGCAGCCGTGCGCATGCTCTCTTTCGGGACCCGGGTATGGTGCACATCCCGAATTTCACGGTAGGCGCTGACCATCGTTTCCTCCAGACCCGAGTTCACTAGATCGATCTCTTCAGGACCGCGGACCAAAAACTTCTTGTCTTCTTCCGGAACAGGCTTACCAATCATCTTCTCTATCGTGTTGACAAGCTTTTGGTTTTTGATCTCTTCCAAGTGCTTCTGCAAGCGGCCGAATCTCATGTGCGATAGATTCTTGCCCCATTCGAAGTAGGACACGGTTACGCCACCGGCATTTAGAAAGATGTCGGGAATGATCAGGGTACCTCGTCCATGCAGCCGCTCTTCGGCACCGGGTGTGGTCGGTCCATTAGCGGCCTCCGCTAGAACCTTGCAGTTGATTCGATCGCAGTTTTCGAGTGTGACCTGATTCTCGAGTGCAGCAGGAATAAGGATGTCACATGGAATGTCCCAGACGGAATCCGGTCCGGGCAGTGTCTCTGCGTCAGGAAAGTTTTTAATTGACCCAGTTTCTTTCCGGAAATCATTTAGTTCCTCGATCGGAAGACCGTGTGGGTTGTAGACGGCCGCATCCCACTCGGCAATACCGATAACTTTGCAGCCATCTTCTTCCGCGAGAAATTTCGCAGCGTAATAGCCCACATTCCCGAAGCCCTGAAGGACAACAGTCTTTCCCTCCAACCCCGGCGTCAGTCCCAATTTCTTCAGGTCATCTGGATACCTAAAAGCTTCACGTATGCCGAACTGGACTCCTCGACCCGTCGCTTCGCGTCGACCATGGATCCCACCCTGCGCAACCGGCTTACCTGTGACGCAGGCAAGATTGTCGATTCCGCCGGGATTAAACGTATCGTAGGTGTCCGCCATCCACGCCATTTCGCGCTCGCCCGTGCCGACGTCCGGTCCAGGAACATTTTCGCCCGGACCGATGTAACCTTTGCGGATCAGTTCAGCCGTAAATCTCCGCGTGATTTTCTCGATTTGCTCTTCGGTGTATTTCTTTGGATTGAAACGAACGCCGCCTTTTGATCCGCCGAAAGGCACATCAACGATGGCGCATTTGTACGTCATCAGCGCGGCGAGCGCCATGATCTCGTCTTGATTGACGAGTTCACTGAATCGCGTTCCGCCTTTGACCGGCTTCTTGTGCTGGCTGTGCTCGGCGCGCCAACCTTCGAAGATCTCGTACTCATCGCCGCCGAATCGCACGGGAAATTGGAAATAGTAGACGTTGTTACACGCCTTGATCTGAGCTAGAAGAGCCGGGTGGATCTTGAGGTATTGCGCTGCGCGATCGAATTGTTTTGATACGATTCGGTTGAAATTGAGATCTTCCTTTGCAGCAAGCGTCGTCGGCATTCAATCTCCCATGACGTGGGGGCTGCCCCCACGTTTCCATTTCGTTTCGAGATAGTCATCCAATATTGTGATGAAGTCGGTAACGATGGTGGAGCCTTTCAGAGTTGTCATCAGGCGTCCATCCACATAAACAGGCGCCTTCGGTTCCTCGCCGGTTCCAGGCAGCGATATTCCGATATTGGCATGCTTCGATTCACCAGGCCCATTCACGACACAACCCATAACTGCGATCTTTAGATTTTCAACACCAGGATACGTTTCCTTCCACACCGGCATACGAGAGCTGAGATAGCCTTGAATGTCGTCGGCCATCTCTTGAAAGAGCGTGCTTATGGTCCTACCACAACCTAACATGCAGTCACCCACGGCGAAAAGCTGCGGATGCCCAGGCTCTGGAGAATATCCTGGCACGTGCGGACTTCTTCTGTGCGATCGCCGCCGGGCGCGGGCGTCAGACTGACACGAATCGTGTCTCCAATGCCTTCCTGCAGAAGTACTGCCAGCGCGGCAGTGCTCGCCACAATGCCCCCACGACCCATGCCAGCTTCGGTGAGTCCAAGATGAAGCGCACAATCGGAACGGCGCGCCAGTTCGCGGTATACGTCGATCAGGTCCTGAACGCCGGATACTTTCGCGCTGAGAATAATGCGGTCGTGCGGCATGCCATAGGTCTTCGCCATCTGGGCGGAGTCAATCGCGCTGCGAACCATCGCTTCCATAATCACGGCGCGCGAATCCTTCGGCTCGGCGCTGCGAGCGTTTTCGTCCATCAACCGCGTGACCAGCGATTGATCCAGCGACCCCCAATTCACCCCAATCCGAACCGGCTTGGCATTTTCGTTCGCGATTTCTATGATCGCCCGAAAATTGTCGTCGTATTGCCGACCCATTCCGACGTTGCCAGGGTTGATGCGGTACTTATTGAGTGCTCGAGCGCAATCCGGGTATTCGCGAAGCAAGATGTGACCGTTGTAGTGAAAGTCGCCGATGATGGGCACCGTGATGTGCCGGTCGCGAAGGCGAGCGACGATCTCATAAACCGCTCGAGCTGCTTCGCGAGTGTTGACGGTAATTCGAACCAACTCCGAACCGGCTAGTGCCAGGGCTTCGGCTTGCTTCACCGTGGCGGTGATGTCGGCCGTGTCGGTATTCGTCATCGACTGCACGGCGATCGAATGGTTGCCGCCGATCCAAACACCGCCTACATCCACAGGGACCGACGGTCGTCGAGTAATCTCTGCCATGAGCAACTATTATAAGTATAATGGCGTGCCTTTATGAGCGAGCAACTGCACCTTCAGCGCGGGAATCTCGGCTGGATCGAGGTGATCTGCGGCAGCATGTTTAGCGGAAAGAGTGAGGAGTTGATCCGGCGCCTGCGGCGAGCCCAAATCGCACGCCAGCGGGTTCAGATCTTTAAACCGAAGCTGGACAGCCGTTTTACCGAAGATCACATCGTTAGCCATAGCGAAATGAAGATCAGATCACAGCTTGTTTCGGGGGCACGCGAAATCCTCGATCTGCTTGACGGCCGGACGCAGGTGATCGGAATTGATGAAGGCCAGTTCTTCGACATGGATCTGGCATACGTGTGCAACAACCTCGCCGATTCCGGCAAACGTGTGATCGTTGCGGGACTCGACCAGGACTTTCGCGGAAAACCCTTCGATCCAATGCCGGAATTGTTAAGCATCGCTGAGTACATTACGAAGACTCTTGCGATCTGCGTCCGCTGTGGAGCGCCTGCAAATCGAACTCAACGGCTGGTCGAAAATCCCGATCGGCTGCTTGTCGGTGCGACCGATGCTTATGAGGCTCGCTGCCGGCTCTGTTTTGATCCGCCCGCGAACTGAACATGTTCGGGATTCCAATTCACAAGCTGATCATCCATTTCCCTATTGCGTTGACGATTATGGCTGTCGTCTACGATTCGTGGGCGCTGTATGCGAAGAAACCTGCGCTGCACCGAACGGCCTACGGACTGACTCTGTGGGCGGCTGTGGGCGCGCTTGCCGCGGTGGGAACAGGGCTGCAGTTGGCTGAGATGATTCGTTTGGACAAGGGCGCGGTAACCGGCCACGCCGGCTTTGCAATCGGGTCAACCATTGCTCTCGCGGCTCTGGCAGGATTGCGGTACTCCGCCCAGGCCCAGGAACGGAAGGAATATCAGACGTGGTGGCTGGTTCTCGAAGTCGCGGCTGTAGCTCTCATAGTTGCCACTGCGGTAACGGGCCACCGACTATAAAGAGAATCAGCTACAAAAAGGCACAAAAAGCACAAGAGAAGCCTCTTGGGGCTTTTTGTGGCCTACTTTTCTATTCAGGCCGGAACTGCGGTCTCTCGGCAGCAAGCGCTTTGTCTTTAGGTGCGCTCAGGTATCCCCGGACACGATCCTTGTCCACGTAGTTCACAACCACTTCGTATCGTAGCTTGTCTCGGCCGACGAGGAATTGAACAGGCTCGTTGGCGGTCCGCTCCTTTTTTTCCAATCTGCTATCGTCCACCTGAATGAGCAGATCATACTTTGCCCTTTTCGGATCAGTACCCTTCAACTGCAACTGGATGTCTGCTACCCGGGTCATTTCACCCTTCTTCGGTTTCTTGAGGTCGAACTCGTAATAGTCGCGCTCGCCTTTTTTACGGAGGTCGGACAACTCGCTGGCATTCCGCGCGATCTGGGCGCTGAGGCTCGTTTTCACATCGGTGAGGTCGCGGCGGCTATCGGCGAGGTCTTTGCGCGTGGCATCGAGGTTGGCAGACACAGTCTTGACTTCTCCAGAGACGTTCGCAGTCGCCTGCTGAACTTCAGCCACTTTGTTCGACGCTTCCTGACGAAACGCAGCGACGTCAGTGGAGTTGGCCTTGGCCGCAAGCTCAATCGCAAGCTGTTCTTTCGCCTGGTCCGCCTCGGCTTTCAACTTTTCCGCGAACTTTCGCGAAGCAGTCAGGTCTTGCGCTGTGACACCAATCCGCTTCGTGACCACGTCGATGTCGGCTCCCATATCGGTCGCGTGCTTCTGCATCGCTTTCATTTCCCCGACTTGATCCTCCAATTGGCTTTGGAGGACATTGATTTGGCTTTGAAGAGTCGAGCGAGTCGAATAAGAGTGGTACCCGAGACCGAGGAACAGGACGGCGGCTACTACAATTCCGCCCTTTAACAACGCTGTGTTCACGGTTGGCGGTGGCGTCGTGACATTGCTGCCGCTTTCTTTGGGTTTAAGACTAAACATTGCTCATCCTTTCAATTACGATCCAGCAAACATATCGATTATCTACGATTTCCGCGAATTAGACGAGGGCGTTGTGGCGTTGGTGAGCGGTCTGGATTGATGCTAACATCCGGCTTTGTGCCTTCCGTCGTGCATTCTGTTTATCGTCTCGTAAGCCGGATTCCTCGAGGGCGTGTCTTATCGTATGGAGATATCGGTCGCATCGTTGGCACCGGACCGCGGCAGGTCGCGGCAGCCATGCGCGATTGTCCCTCGGGCCTGCCATGGCATCGTGTTGTTGGTGCTGGGGGCAAAATCCGGACACCCGGCGAGTACGCGTGGATCCAACAAGAGCGGCTCTTAGCTGAAGGGATTCGCTTTCGCGGTCTGAGCTTTTCTTATGAAATCTACCGCTGGAAAAATCCGAGATAAACGGCTCGAACGCGACTCAATGGGAGAAGTACGCGTTCCCGCCGACGCCCTATATGGTGCTCAGACACAACGGGCCGTCGAAAATTTCCCGATCAGCGATCGCCGTTTTCCTCGTGAGTTTATTCGCGCGATGGGCCTCATAAAACTTTCTGCAGCCCGCACCAACATGGACCTGGGGCTGCTTGAGAAAAGAATTGGCAATGCGATCGCGCAGGCAGCTGCAGAGGTCGCGGATGGAAAGCTGGACGATCACTTCGTTCTCGACGTTTTCCAGACGGGCTCAGGCACTTCTACAAACATGAACGTTAACGAGGTGATCTCCAATCGAGCAATTCAGATCTTAGGAGGAGTGCTCGGCTCGAAGAATCCGGTACACCCTAACGACCATGTGAATATGGGCCAGTCGAGTAACGATGTGATTCCTACGGCTATGCACATTGCCACGATGGAATCGATCGAGCACAACTTGGTTCCCGCGCTGCGAAAATTGCAACGTGCACTCGCGGGAAAGGCGAAGGAATTTGATCATATCGTCAAGATCGGACGAACTCATTTACAGGATGCAACTCCGATCCGCCTGGGTCAGGAATTCGGCGGATACGCTAGGCAAGCGCAGCTCAGCATACGCCGACTCGAGAAACTGCAGGACACGCTCGGCGAATTGGCCTTGGGTGGAACGGCCGTCGGTACGGGTATCAATACACATCCGAAGTTTCCGGCACGGACGATTCAGAATTTAGCAAGGGAGACTGGACTGAAACTTCGCGAAGCTGAGAACCACTTCGAAGCGCAGAGCGCGAAGGATGCAATTGTCGAAACAAGTGGCGTCCTGAAAACGATCGCCGTAAGCCTGACGAAAATTGCCAACGATATTCGCTGGCTTGCCTCCGGACCGCGTTGCGGTATAGGCGAGATCAGCCTCCCCGAAACGCAGGCAGGCTCCTCGATTATGCCGGGGAAGGTAAATCCGGTAATTGCAGAATCGGTCCTGATGGCCGCAGCTCAGGTTATCGGTAACGATCTGACTGTAACGCTTGCGGGCCAATCCGGTGTCTTCGAATTGAATATCATGATGCCTGTCATGGCCGAG
>Ga0126379_10001206_pt1 | contig 15461 bp, 11 predicted proteins | sample PanSoiMetPlot_24_FD_92640 | JGI IMG/M metagenome (GOLD analysis project Ga0126379, IMG submission 92640) | Tropical forest soil microbial communities from Panama - MetaG Plot_24 | ecosystem: Environmental > Terrestrial > Soil > Tropical forest > Bulk soil | place: Panama | collected 2016-02-17 | reverse complement strand
GGCTGGCCCTCTTTTTCATAGTAGTATTTCTGACGGAGCGCTTTGCAAGCGGCTTCACTGCCGCAAGCGATGGCACTTTTCCGGTTCGGTCACTGCGCGAACAGCGTTTTCAAATGTAAGGAGCTTGGCATGAAATCCCTGACTCTCCTGGTTTTGTTGGCACTAGCTCATCATTGCGCCGCTGAGGAGCGTCCATCGCAATCAATCCAGTCTGGTTCAACGAGCCAGGCTGCGCCGCAGCCAACCGTCACCTCCTCGGACAAGGCAACAAAAGAAGCCGCCAGCCCTGCTGAGTACAGTCCGGGCATTGGAACAATCATTGTGGCTGAGTTATCCAATTCCATTAATGCGAAGAAAACAAAGGTCGGCGATCGCGTAGAGTGTACCGTGGTCCAGGACTTGCTCTATCAGGGAAAGATCATTGTGCCCAGAAACGCTAAGGTCGTCGGGCGTGTCACGGAGGCGGAGGCATTCACGAAGGAGCATCGCGAATCGCGCCTGGGGCTCACGTTTGAAAAGATCCTGCTGAAAGACAAGAAGGAACTCGTGTTTCAGGGTCCGGCCATTGTTGTCGCCCTGGCTCCTCCAGTGACGCGAACGGCCAGGACCACGACTGAGGTGCGCGACATGCCGGTCCAGATGGAAAAAGGCGGTCAATCGACTCCGGGCAGCCCGTCAGGCGGGTCAACCACCGGTAGCTCGGTATTGAACGCTATCTCTTCGAATCCGAACCTGCTAGGCGGGAATATGGCTTCCAGTGGTAGCGCCATCGGCGGGGCCGACCGCGGAGTGATCGGTTGGGCAGGGTTGTACCTGGTCAAGGGAGCCCCAGGCACCTCCGTGATCGCTTCTCCAAAAAATACCGTGGAGTTGGGATTTCAAACCCAAATGGTGTTGCGCGTGGTGGAAGCGAACAAGTAGGCTACGCGCATCGCAAGCCAGAGGTTTTTCGAGCAATCCGGCCCACCAGACACCCCCAGGCTGACGCGATCCGACCAGGTCCCACCAACAATTCGCTGTTCCGCATTCGGAGCGTCGATGACGGCATTGACTCTGAGACGCCCTGAAATTCTGCAGCGTACTTGGATTCATGCCAATCTCGCAACCGTACGTACCGCAGTCAGCGTAGTCCGGTCGCTCTCGCGATCAGGATTTCCTCTTGAAAGATCCCGCGAGAACGGTTGCAGTTGCTACCTGCGACAGAAGTGACGGCCTGGTGAGCACCTGAGTTACCGTCGGCAATAGCGCGTTGCACGCATGGCCTGGGAATCCATGAACGGTCAGCTCCTCATGGTAAAGTACGCAGCACGATTCGGAAAATTTGGAGGAGATACCCGATGAATATCCAGCGCAGAACGCTGCTCTTGGGAATTGGCACTACTGCGGTGACGGCTGCGGCCTCTTCACCCTTCACGCTGCCTTGTCTCTCGGAGCCAGGAAAAGAGGCCGGCCAGCCGATCCGTCTGGATCGCAACGAGAATCCCTATGGCCCTTCACCGGCGGCGGTTGCCGCTATGCGCGAAAGCCTCGAGAACATCAATCGATATCCAGAAAGCCTGCAAAGCTTGCGCGAGAAAATTGCTGAGCATCACAGGGTAAAGGCGGAGCAGATTGTCGTGGGCTGTGGTTCGAGCGAGGTCTTGAAAATGGCAGCCGATGCCTTCCTGAAACCTGGCAAGAAACTAATTATCGCCCGCCCTACGTTTCCTTTGTTGGCCTTTTATGCGCAAGAGAAAAGCGTTGAAGTGGTTGAAGTTGGCCTCGCCTCGGACCGTTCTCACGATCTCGAAGCCATGCTTTCAAGAGCGGATTCTGCAACCGGGCTAGTTTATATCTGCAATCCAAACAATCCCACGGGAACTCTTACGCCGCGCGGGGCCATTGAGCAATTTCTTCGGCGGCTGCCCCCAGGCATCCCTGTGATCATTGATGAAGCCTACCACGATTACGTGACGCCCACTTCATCCTACGCATCGTTCATCGATCGCCCAGCCGGTGATAGCAGAACCATCGTGACGCGCACGTTCTCCAAGGTTTATGGTCTGGCTGGTCTGCGGATTGGCTATGCTGTGGCACCCCCGGAAATGGCTCATCGGCTCTTCGCGTTACATCTGCAATTTGGCGTAAATGCAATTGCCATTCAAGCGGCGATGGCTGCGCTGGGCGACGCCGAACACCTCCGTCAAAGCGTGCAGCGCAATAGCGACCAGCGTCAGGAATTCCTCAATCAAGCCGATGTGCGCATGGCGGGTGGAAACAATTCCCAAACCAACTTTGTCCAATTGAAGCCAGACCATCCCGTGGATGAGGTTGTGGCTCATTTCCGTAAGAACAACATTGTTCTGGGTTTCGGTTTTCCCGGAGCCGACGAATTTGTTCGCGTTAGCATCGGCCGTCCCGCGGAAATGAAGCAGTTCTGGCGCGTTTGGGACATGTTGCCGCATAAGGATATGCACTGAACAACTTTGACTTCGTGATCATTGACTTCAAAGGGAATGCTGGGTCTCAATGGCTCATCCTCTAGTCAGGTTCGGAACGTATTGTCGGCAGACCGGACGTCAGAATTTCCGCGACCAATCCACAAGTTAATCCAAATCCCGTTGCTGCCCCCAAGAACTAATCAGTGCCAGACCCCTTGTTGCGTGGAATGTCGTAAACTCGAATTGGCATCATAAACTCCGGTGATTTTTCTGCTCGATTACGAAATTAAAGACTCATGGCAATGAATGATTCCCGGGCGCTGCACGACTCCAAAATTGGGTTCGCGCTGCGCGCGTTGCGCCATCGCAACTACCGTCTGTTCTTCGCCGGGCAGTCACTTTCGCTGATCGGCACTTGGATGACGCAGGTGGCCACGAGTTGGCTGGTTTATCGTCTTACCAACTCTGCGCTTCTCTTGGGATTAGTCGGTTTCTCGGGGCAAATTCCGGCCCTGCTGTTGGCTCCCTTCGGCGGGGTGTGGGTAGACCGTCTGAACCGTCTCCGGCTGCTCAAGCTGACGCAGACCCTATCGATGCTCGAATCGTTCGCGCTGGCGGCGCTGGCCTTCACCCACACCATCAACATCTGGAGCATCATCGGGCTGACCGCGTTTCAAGGGGCGGTGAACGCGCTTGACATGCCCGGCCGCCAAAGTTTCCTGGTGGAAATGATCGAAGACCGCGGCGATCTGGCCAACGCTATCGCGCTGAATTCCTCCATGGTGAATGGCGCGCGACTGATCGGGCCGTCGATTGCTGGCGTGGTGATCGCGATATCGGGCGAAAAATGGTGCTTCCTGATCGACGGCTTCAGTTATCTGGCGGTCATAGCCTCGCTTCTCATGATGCGAGTCAGCACTCCGCCGATCGCGAGGAGAGAGACCAGTGTTTTTCATGATCTCAAAGCGGGCTGGGATTACGTCGTCGGATTCTCGCCGATCCGTTCCATCCTCATTCTGCTGGCTTGCGTAAGCCTTGTTGGGATGCCCTACATGGTGCTGATGCCGGTCTTCGCCGCGTCAGTGCTGCACGGAGGCGCTCACACTCTGGGATTCCTGACTGGTGTATCCGGCCTGGGCGCGCTGGCCAGCGCTATCGTGCTGGCGATGCGCAAGACCGTGATTGGCCTGGGGCGCAGGATTGCCGTGTGTGCCCTGCTCTTTGGGGCTGGGCTCGTAGGTTTTGGGCTCTCGCGCTGGCTGTGGCTGTCGCTGCCGCTGATCCTAGTGATTGGCTTCTGCATGATGCAGCAGATGGCGGCCAGCAACACCATCATGCAGACCATCGTCGACGAAGACAAGCGCGGCCGCGTGATGAGCTTCTATACCATGGCCTTCATCGGCATGATGCCGTTCGGAAGTCTGATGGCCGGCGCTCTGGCCAACTCCATAGGCGCACCGCGCACCGTGATGATCGGCGGCGCGCTGTGCATGGTCTGTGCCGGATGGTTCGCGATTCAGCTTAAAGAAATTCGCCGCCAGATCCGGCCCATCTACGTGAACCTGGGAATCGTGCCCGAGGTTGCCGCTGGGATCCAGACAGCGAGCATGTTGCAAACCCCACCGGAGTAGTGCCGTCGCATATCGATTGGCGACGCATCAACGGAATCCAATTCGTCAGCGAGAACATCTATCCCTTAGTAAAGATACCCACCAGACGCAGGAGCTGTAATGTCACAATCTGCGCGAACCTATCTTCCTGCCGCCGGACACGACTGGTCGTTGCCTTTGTATGACCCCATCGTGAAGCTGCTCGGGGGCGATAAGGCCCGGAAAGTTCTCATTGATCAGGCGGGGCTGCAGCCGGGACATCGCGTGCTGGATATCGGCTGCGGCACAGGAACGATGGCGGTGCTGACCAAGCGCGAGCATCCCGATGTCGGGATCACTGGGATCGATCCCGATCCTAAAGCTCTGGCCCGCGCCAGGCGCAAAGCATCGAGAGCAGGAGTTTCCATCCAATTTGACCAGGGTTTTGGAGACGAGCTTCCCTACCCCGAAGGCAGTTTTGATCGCGTCATCTCGTCATTCATGTTCCACCATCTACCGGCCGAGGAGAAGGTGAAAACCCTTCGCGCGATTCGCCGCGTGCTCAAGCCCGGCGGGCGGCTGCACATGGCCGACTTCGAACGGCCTGAGAGCGGATCGCATGGTTTTCTGGCCCGCTTGTTTCATTCCAGCGAACACATGAAAGATAATTCGGCAAGCCGCGTGTTGGACCTGATGACGCAGGCTGGCTTTGCTGATCCAAGGAAAGTCGGTGAGCGATCGCTGTTCTCTGGACAGATCGCCTACTTTCAAGCTGTCGCCTAAGCTAGCCTCCGCTTCGAGGTGTCGGACTTTAGGGTCTACCTCATGGCCGAAATTGGCGCCTGGTCAGATCGTTGCGCTTTGTGCACTGCGCACACTGGCGGACGAGGAGCGCGAGCAGATTAGGAGACAAAGTGCCCTGGGTCTTCTCCAACACCAATACCAGTAAGGCCCAACGACTCCTGCAGCGACCAATACGACGAATCTTTGCACGGCTCTGTTGTCCTCTACTCTTCCTCGAAGCACTGGCAGCATCCAGCACAATCTTCGGCCCTGTGTTAGCGCGAGGCGCGGATAAGATCAAGGTGGTGGCCTCAACATCCGACTTGGCAGCACTTGCAGCGGAGGTCGGAGGCGACCGCGTTCAGGTGGAGTATCTGGTCGGCGGCGATCAGGATGCATATTTCGCTCAGGCGAAACCCAGTTATCTTCTGAAGCTGCGACGCGCTGATCTCCTTATAGTGGTCGGCCTGCTATATGAAAGCCGCTGGCTAACTGAAGCTGGCCGTAACAGACCGTCGCTCCTCAGCCAGTCCGGCAACCCTAGAATTCAGCCTGGAGCGTCAGGATATTTCGACGCTTCGCACTATGTCGAAATTCTTGAAATCCCCAAACCGCCCGTGGCCCCTGACACTCAGCCCTTGGGCAACCCCTACTATTGGCTCGACCCCGAAAACGGTCGTACCATTGCACAAGCCCTTGCCAAAAAGCTAAGCGAGATACGACCGCAGGATGCCTCCTATTTCGAGGATCGCTTTCAACTGTTCAGCAAGCGTCTTTCCGACGCGGAAAGGGTCTGGGACGCCGAAATAAAGCCCTATCGCGGACGCGGAGTTGTCACCTATCATCGGTCGTGGTCGTATTTTCTGAAACGCTTCGAGCTTGTCTCGGCAGGTGAAATCGAACCGCAACCAGGCATCCCTCCCAATCGCAGTCACACAACAGAGCTCATCGCTCTCATGAAAGGCGAGAATGTCAAGGTCATCCTGGTGGAGCCGTACTTCGAACTGAATACGCCAAACGAGATGGCTCAAAAAACCGGCGCTGAGGTCGTGATGATGCCCTCGTCGATCGGAGCTGCGAAGGGAGTCTCCGACTACTTCCAGCTCCTTCAGCATGATTTGGCCCTGCTGACCAGGGCTTTCCAATCCAAACGATGAGCAGGTGAAAAATGACCTTTGACGAATTTCGTCTATCCTCGACGGCTGCAACGCCGCCTGCCGGACTCTCCCTCGCGCTCATCGGCCTGTGGTGGGATGCCAAGGGCGATTGGGACCAAGCGCATGAATCCGCTCAGGAAGACGCAGGACAGGAAGGTGCATGGGTTCACGCCTACCTACACCGCAAGGAAGGCGATCAGGACAATGCCGCGTATTGGTACGCTCGTGCCGGCAAGACCGTCTGCCGCGAGCCTCTTGATGCGGAGTGGGCCAGCATCGTGAAGGTCCTGTTGAGGTAGTAATTGCTAAGCCGACGACCATGGAGCTGACAGTCACAGTAGAAAGGCTAACTGCCATTGCTAATGGCTAGTTGCTTGGTACACCACCTGCCCGCCAATAATCGTCATCACATTCTTGGTCTCCAGAATTTGCGGCTCGGGAATTTTCATGATGTCGGCTGACAGCACGGTGAAATCGGCGAGCTTGCCCGCTGAGATGGTTCCCTTCAGATCTTCCTCGAATGCTGCGTAAGCCGCCCACAGAGTAAAGGCTTTGAGTGCCTGCTCGCGAGTCATGGCTTCCTCGGGATGCCAGCCGTCCATCGACGCGCCCTGGGCTCGTGCAGGAAGTGGCTTGCGCGAAACCGCGGCGTAGAACTCGATCATGGGCTCACCGCGTTCCACCGGCGCATCCGATCCGCCTGCGATCTGTGTACCCGATTTGATCAGCGTCTCCCACGCGTAAGCGCCTTGCAGGCGCTCCATGCCGATCCGCCGGGGCGCAAAGAACAGATCGCCGATAGCGTGGGAAGGCTGCATCGAGGGGATTACATGCAGTTGGGCGAAGCGGGGCAGGTCGGCCGGATTCACGATCTGCGAGTGTTCATCACGCCAGCGTGGCTCGGCGACTTTGCGTTCTCCCGCAGGCACAGCCTTGAACGCACGCTCGTATTCATCGAGGATGAAGCGGTTGGCGCGGTCGCCGATGGCGTGAGTCTCCACCTGAATGCCTTGCTTCAGCGCAGAGACCAGCATAGGACGGAGTGCCTCGGCTTCTACCGTGAGAAAACCCGAGGTATCGGGTTTATCGGAGTACGGCGCCAGCATGGCCGCTCCGCGCGATCCCAGCGCGCCATCGGATACCACCTTGATGGAGCGCACCGTGAGATGGTGGTCAAAAAGACCGATCTGCGCGCCTTCGCGCAACAGGCGGTCGGCTTGCGGACCGGGACCGTAAACAGCTTTATAGATCCGCACCTTCAGCTTGCCTTGCTGGTAGAGCTTGCGATAGACATTCACATCATCCCAGCTTCCGCCCGGGTCCTGCACCTCACACCAGCCCAGCATGATGCTCCGCTGGTCGGCGGCGAGGGCGGCCTTCTCCCCGTCGGTGGCCGCCTCCGGCGGGACCTTGGAGCGCACCAGTCCCTGGGCGTGATCGAGAAGCATGCCGTTGGGCTCGCCGTTTTTGTCCTTGGATATTTCTCCACCGAACGGGTTAGGAGTATTGCGGTCAATGCCGGCAATACTGAGCGCCGCGGAGTTGACCACCGCACCATGCCCGTCAGCCCGGCCCAGGATCACGGGATTGTTCGGCGAAACTTTGTCGAGGTCGGAGCGCGTGGGAAAAACCGGCGGATTCCAGAAAGTCTCGATCCAGCCCCGGCCGACGATCCAGTCACCAGGCTTGGCCGCTGCGGCTCGCTCCTTCACCCGCGCCAGCAAATCCTGAAGGCTCTTCGTGCCCTCCAGGTTGAAAGTGAGCTCGCGCGCACCCACGCCCAGGAAGTGGTAATGAGCGTCCGTGAGTCCGGGCACCACGGTCGCGCCTTTCAGATCGAGGACGCGCGTGCCCTGGCCGACCCACTGCTGCACTTCGGCGTCTGAGCCAACAAAGGCGATCTTGTCTCCCTTGACTGCGACCGCCTGCGCATGCGGCTTGTGCTCGTCAACGGTGTAAATGTTGGCATTCTTGAGGATCAGGTCGGCAGGCTGGTTCTGCGGGAAGGCAGCGGAGGTGAGCAGGAGCAGTGCAAAGATGGTTTTCATAGGACGGGGAAGATTAAGGCAGAAACGTGCAAATAGCAATCCGCGATTAGCCGGTACCGAAAGTTTGAGAATTCAAAACTTCATGACTTGTATTAATCAGTCCCGGCTTTCATTGTGCTAAGAATTTTTCTCGCCCGGTCGGCGGTAATAATCATCTCTTGTCGATGATAGACGTAGTGGGGATCGTGAATGATCTGGAGCTGCTCCAATTCTTCGCCATGATTATATTTTCGGCCCAGTAACCACGCGTAAGCATCAGCAGCTCTGAGCGGAATTAAATCTTCATCGTCCTCGAATAGAGGCTTTTTTTTTAAATACGTATTTTGCTTTTCTGAGTAATATTCCTTATAGCCCTTTTCCAGCCAGCGTTCGTCAGCATTCCCTTTATCGAAAACGACCTTTATGGGGCCGTGCTCTCTTTTGAATCTTTGTTCTGTTGCTAACCCGTCGAGCAATTCGCAGCAGACAAAAGAACAGACAGCATACGCACCACTCAATAGAGGATGGGCCCTTTTATCCACCTTATCGAACGTGGGTTGAAAGAATTCCTTCTCGATGCTCACGTGAATCGGCCAAAGGGTAAAATCTCGCATGATTTGCGAGAGAATCAGAGAATCTTTGTATCGCTGCTCATCCTCTGGAGAATTCTGCAGACTGGGACGATATCTGAAATATTTCTTTACCACATGATCCGGAATATGTTTAGACGCCTCTTTCCATTTCTTTTCAAAAAATTCCCATACATCATACGTATTGCAAAACCCAGCAACCACCGGAAACGGAGAACCATCATCTACTCGGGTTTCGTCAAAGTACGTGGTAAAGTAATCAATTGCGCTCATGAATGCCCACAATGAAACGCGCCATTTCCCCACAAACAGGGCCTTGCACAGATGCTCCAATGCAGAATAGGCCGTTTTTCTGTTCGGCCTCTTGAGGCTATAACGCGTCCGTAGAACCTGTCACGGCGGTCCCCAACTTACTTGTCTTTTTCATGGTGAGTCAAATATATGATGACCTCTTCTTCCCCCATTCTTCTCAGTAATTTAGCTGCAATGCTTCACGTGTCAAATGAAGGGGTCAAGAGCCAGCTTTTGCCTTTAGTGATGCCCTTCATCTTCCCGCCGCGCCTGTCTCTGAACATACACGTGATACGTGACGGCGTCCCACGCATTGTGAATGGAAGCAAAGAGAAGAAGGAGCGCCGCAACTGCAACGCCGAAGAGCGCCCTGCCCACATCGGAGCGAGCCGCGTATGCCGATCCGGCCAGCATTGTGTATGCGGCAAGCGGCAGCAGAGAGTGAAACAACCAGTCCTCAAACTCCGGCTTGTATAGAGTTTGTGCCCGCATACGCCGAGTCACGATCATCTCGTACACGATTCCGCAGACGCCCAGAACTCCCCACAGAGTTGCGGCAGCTCCGACCCCGTGCCAGGGAACGGTCAGCATTGCCGCTAGCAGCAGCACGGCTCCCAGATGAACAATGGTTGGCGTTCCAAACGCAGCGCCGGCCAGAGGTTGACCTCGCACAGCCGGCATGTCAGCGATCAGCGTTATAACGACGAACTGTAAACCGATCAGGGCGCCGGCCGACGATCCTACGATAACGTAAAAGTTTTCCCACCCAGCGAATGTTGTCATGTCATCACCTTCCTCGCGAATCGCGCCCTTTCATACTGCCCGAATCGATTTTCTAGTTTCAAACAATCGCATGCGGTTTTCGACATCGCCCAGAACTTCCTAAGGCGGCGCTCGCGCGCCGATCGTTTGCGCTGATACCGATGCCCAGTGATCTAGCGTAGTCGCGCTTTTTCCGCCCGGCATTCATGCGATTTTTACTTGACTTACAAATCCAGCAGCATACAATCTTCTTCTCCGTAAAATCCCGCCCGGTATCACTTTCGCTAGCTGGCGTGGCGTTTCGATACAGGCTTTTTGCACCCCTCGACTCAGTAAGCTCGGCGCGGCCTTGGCAGGTCTACACCTGCGAAGGACCGAGACGTAAGCATGGCGCGGCTGGATGCGCCTGCGGAAAGGCAAGAAAAGTACATGCGTCGCATCCTATCTTGTGTGTTCGCTACACTTCTATTCGGGCTGTTGCCAATCGAGGGATGGGCGCAGGCAGCCCTGCCTTATAGCGCGACCCTTTACGACAAGAAAGGCATTTCCATCAGCTATCCTGACGGGTGGTCATTGGCTCAGCCAAGCCTGGACTCCTGGGTGGTGCTGAATGTGCCTCCCGACCAGCAAGACACGCAGGTGCCGACTGTTCGACTGTCGATCGGTTATCTGGAGAGGCCGGATCATGGCGATGCTCTGAGCCAGCTCGCTGAGTACGCGAATGAATCCAGCGTGAGTCCGACATTTCTTGTCATCGGCGGGTGGCCCGCCATGCAGCGCGTCCAGCTTGTTGAAAGACGCTTCCCGGGAGACCAGGAGGATGAGTTCTTCCGAGACGTGGATATGCTTCAGATTACGACTGCGGTAGCGGCGGATAATCTGCTCGTCCGCGTCGAAGGCGACCTTCCGTCCTGGGCTGACCAGCAGCTCCAGAGCCTGGTGCTCTCCATTGGCCAGAGCCTCGCGTTCAGCTCCACCGGCGATCCGGCGCAGGTTCAGCAAGAACTGAACCAGCTGATGAACTTGCCGCCACGTTCTCCAGCGCCGCAAGGTGCGGCTCCTCTGTTGCCAATTATCCCCCAGCTTTTCGCCCCGCTTGCCGGCGCTCCCATCTTTCCGCCGCGCCTGCTGAACAACGGGAACAACGGCGAGTTGGAGGTTGCCGTCTCCAACAACGGCACTAACATCGTGGTCGTAAAGCAAAGCCGGTTCATCACCTCAAATGATGGCGGCCAGTCTTTCCCCTTCACCGGCGTCCTCAACGTCAGTGACGGTGATAGCTCGATCGCATTCGGCCAAAGCGGGAACTTCTATCACTCGGCACTCGCGTGCTTCGGAACGAGTTGCCGGGCGCCGTGTCCCGGAGCGTCTCCAACTGGTACCCCGGCCTCCACCAGTAACTGCGTGGAGATGGCTGTTTCCAATACCAACGGTCAAACTTTCGGTCCCCTGATCAACGCCGCGGTCTGCCCGGACTCCGGCGGAAGCGCGTGTTCTCTCGATCAGGAACACATTGCTGCTGACCGGGTCAACGCGGGCGGCGGCGGCGCAGATCGTGTATACGCGGCCATCAGAAACTGCCAGGGTAGCTGCGGAACCAACGGGGCCTTTGTCACCTGCTCTCCAGACAGTGGCGCCACTTGGGCGCCGCTTCTTGCTCTGGAAAAGGGCTCCGACTTTCCCAGGGTCGCGGTGGGCAGCGACGGGTTCTTTTACGTGGTATACGAAATCGGCGGGAAGCTCAAGGTAGACAAATTCAACGCTTGCACCACTTCAGCCGCGCAAATGACTAGGGCTGCCGCCACTTTCCCCGCGACTGTGGGCAACTTCAATAAGTTCGCGGGTTGCCAGGTCGCCAACGGCTTTGGCGGACTGGACCGCTGCAACAATGGCAATACTCTCTCCGGTCCAACGGTCACTGTGGATGACACCAATGCCAACCACGTCTATGTGTCCTGGGCGAACAACACGGCCGCGAACAACGAAAACATCCTGGTGGCGGATTCCACCAATGGCGGCGCTAACTGGCGGGCTCCGGTTACCATCAGCTCTGGCGTCACGGCGCGCCGCTATCACCCGTGGTCTTGCGCTAGCGGCGGCAACGCCTTTGTCAGCTGGTATGACCGGCGGGCGGCGACTGCGGCCAACAATGACCTGACCGATTACTTCGCTGCGAGCGCTGGGCTTTCCGCGGGGAATCTTGTTCCCAACAACGACGAGTTCCAGATTTCGACCGCGTCCGACGCCCAGTGCACTCTGTGGCCCCGCGGGGTCCGTTCCAAGTTCGATTCGGAGAACTGCTCCGTTCAGCCTCAGCTCGCTGGTTTTTGCAAGCTCACTCCGCTACCGAATCCTGATACTTCGTCCAACCAGCGCTGCGACTTTTTGGGCCCCGACGCCACCGTCTGTCCGGCTAACCCGGCAGGCCCAGAGACCTGTCAAATTGGTAACTTTGGAGAAGCCGTCAAGTATGGCGACTACAACGGGAACGCATGCGTCCTCGGGCGCTTGTACACGGTGTTCGCCTCAAGCGCAGGTCTCACCAACGTTCGAAGCTCCTTTCAATCCTTCGTCGTCGGGTCAACGCCCACAACGCTCGTCTACAATGGCGATAGTACTGGCGACTTCCATGACCCCGTAACCCTTTCCGCAGTGCTCACGCTGAGCGGGACATCCGCCCCAGTCAGCGGTCAAACCATTACGTTCTCGATCGGGACGCAGAGTTGCCCGGGCGTAACCACCGCCGCCGGCTTCGCGTCTTGCCCTCTCACTCTCAATCAGGCCTCTGGCCCGTATACAGTGACCGCCAACTTTGCGGGCGCCGGCAACTTCCAGGCTAGTAGCGCGTCCGCGAGTTTCACCATCACCAGGGAAGAAACTACGCTCAGTTACACCGGCGATACCGTCATCGCCAATAACACCGTGGCGCACATGAAGGGCGTTCTGCTCGAAGACGGCGTGGTGCCTATCGCGGGCCGCCAAGTCGTGTTCACCTTAGGTAGCGGCGCTACTGCGCAAACTTGCCCAGGCATGACCGACGCCACCGGCACCGCCGCCTGTACCATCCTGGTGAACCAACCCCTGGGCGCGGGCGTGGTTTCCGACCAGTTCGCCGGAGACGCCTTCTACCTGCCGTCTTCCACCAGCGCCAACACCATCCTGTTTGCGTTTCTCGATCACGGAGCCTTCGTGCTTGGGGACCAAACGGCTGTGGTCGCTAGTGGCGTGACCTTCTGGAGCGCCACGTGGTCGAGCCAAAATGTGCTCAGCGGCGGAAACGCTCCGGACAGCTTCAAAGGTTTCGCTTCCGCGATCAGCACCAACGCTCCTGTTTGTGGCGACACTTGGACCAGCAGGCCTGGCAACAGCTCAGGTCCGCCGGCCACGCTGCCATCGTTTATGGGCGTCGTGGTGTCGACCACCGTCAGCAAGTCGGGTCCGACTTTGTCAGGTAATGTGCCGGAAATTGTTGTTGTGCAAACGAACCCAGGCTACGCTCCCGATCCTGGACACCCTGGTACCGGGAGCGTGATCGCCGTGTACTGCCACTAGAGCAGTACACGGTCTTCGGGGATTGAAGACAGACTTTACTTGGCCTTGGTTTTGAATTGGCCGATCTGGCTCTTTGCCTCGGTGCCTGTGCCTTCACCTTGTCCGGAGTCAACGACGAAGAAGTACGTTGTGTTCGGCTGCAGGTTTGTCACGCGCACCCGGTGGTTCTGGCCTTGTGTCTTTTCATTGTCCGCATAGGGCGCCTGTGCAGTCTGACTCAGGTTGTTTTGATCTGTCCCATATCGCACGACAGTGCTGCCGCCGGTGTTCGTCGTCCAGGCGATTACCGCCCAAGTATCACCCACACCTTCGACCACTGGCCCGTTGGTTATCTTCACCGCCGCGGGCTTCTGGGCACCCGCCCCAGCCTGCTGGGCGGCCACAGAGAGAGAAAGAGCAAACGCCAAAGCCACAATTACGCCTAAGGTTCTGCTTCGCATACGGAGTCCTCCAACTCAAAGTGGCGTTATCGAGTAAGATGCGCGCTTAGAAACCTGATTTGTACCAGGCCGACATGTGCAAAGTGCCGACATCTGCCTAAAGTAATCCTGAGTACCGTCTCACTCAGACCTGGGTTGCTGACCTACTCGCAACTACTCACACCTAAAAATCCAAAGTAGCTGGTTGATAGGTGATCAAATCTTTTTCTTACGATGAATGAGTCCCCCCATCTAACTAGTAAAGGCCACTTCACAGGAGGTCGGACATGCGCAAGCTGGGCATAGGTGTGTTGATACTGGTCGTCCTGCTGGTGGCGGCGGCGGTCCTTGTCCCGCGCCTGGTGGACATCAACCGCTACCACAGCCAGATTCAAGCGGAGATCGAGAAGCAGTTGGGGCGGCAGGTCTCTCTGGGTGAGATGGGCCTCACTCTTTTCCCGCCGTCGTTGAGCGTTCAGAACGGGACGATCGCTGATGCGCCCGGTTTCGGCGAAGGTCACCCATTCGCAACGATCGAACGACTCTACATCGGTGTGCAATTCTGGCCATTGCTGCACAAGGAAGTTGCCATCAAGTCTTTGCAACTCGAGCGTCCGCGCATTGAGGTGATCCGGAACAAAGAAGGAACGTGGAACTTTGCGTCGCTAGGTCAGACGCCGGCTTCGACTGGCCAAGGGCCATCTGCGCAGTCGCCGCCGGGTGCTCCGACTCCATCGAAAGAGACGGAGCCCAGCCCACCCGCAAGCGGCAAACAACCCGCGAATGAGTTTACGATAGCCCATCTTGTGGTCCACGATGGCCAGCTCGCCGTGACGGACCAGCAGAAACAAGAGCCGCGCTCGGTGTATGATCACATCGACCTCAACCTTGACGATTTCGCGCCGGACAAGCCATTCTTTGTCCGAGCCTCGGTTCAGCTTCCGGGCCGCGGCAAGCAGATGGTTTCCCTGCAAGGCAAAGGCGGGCCGGTTCAGCAATCTAACCTCGTGAGTACGCCCTTTGAGGGACAACTACGCCTGGAACAGGTTGACGTCGCTTCGGCACGGCAATTCTTGAAGTCACAAACCTTGAGCGAGATCGATGGAGTGCTCTCAGGGCAAGCTGATGTCAAGAATGCTTCTGGAAAGGTAGCCTCCAGCGGAACACTTCGTCTTGAAAATGCGCACCTGCGCAACGTGGACGTGGGATATCCGATCGCGCTTGACTACAACGTGGCTGGGGACCTCGGCAACGAGGTGATCCAGATCCACAAGGGCGATCTGAAACTCGGACCGACCCCCGTCACCATAACAGGGACCGTCAACAGCCAGCCCACGCCTGCGCAGTTAGACGTCCACCTTACGGCAACGAACGCATCCATCTCAGAGTTGGCACGACTGGCTTCGGCTTTCGGCGTGGCCTTCGGCTCGGGGACGAAGGTCGAAGGACAGGTGAACGCTAACCTGCAGGCACGTGGCCCTGCCAACCAGCCATTACTCAACGGACAGCTTTCAGGCCGGAATCTGGAAATCACCAGCAAACAGATTGCGCAGCCGGTCAAGGTGCCAGCTGTGGACTTGGCTCTGACTCCGGAAACGATCCGCTCGAACGACTTCACGGCCACATCAGGATCCACCAGCGCATCGGGCAGCTTTGTGCTCACCCAGTACAACACGCCGAAGAGCAGCATCGCGGCTAAACTCCGAGTGCCGAACGCCAGAATCAGCGAACTGCTCAACATCGCCAAGGCCGCGGGAGTCTCCGCCGTCGAAGGCGTATCCGGGGACGGAGCTGCGACTCTCGATGTTCAAGCGCAGGGCCCGACCAAGCAGTTATCTGCGTTCGTCTTCAATGGTACCGGCAAGATCCAG
>Ga0126379_10001205_pt1 | contig 15473 bp, 14 predicted proteins | sample PanSoiMetPlot_24_FD_92640 | JGI IMG/M metagenome (GOLD analysis project Ga0126379, IMG submission 92640) | Tropical forest soil microbial communities from Panama - MetaG Plot_24 | ecosystem: Environmental > Terrestrial > Soil > Tropical forest > Bulk soil | place: Panama | collected 2016-02-17 | reverse complement strand
GTGGGCTTTTAGGTCTTCCAAACTCACGAATTCGAGGGCCGACGAATGGGTCGCTTCGAGGTCAACTGGCGCGGCGCGGTTGTGTTCGAGGGCCGATTTCCAGCGCGTGACGCAAACGCACCATTTGTCGCCCGGTTTAAGTCCGGGAAATCCCCACTCCGGCACCGGCGTGACGAGATCGTTGCCATCCAACACGGAAAAATCGAGAAACTCGCGCGTGACTTGAACGCAAACAGTGTGCAGACCGACGTCCTCGGGTCCGGTTCGGCAAAAACCGTCGCGAAAAAATCCGGTCATCGGATTGCGACAACAACATTTCAACTCCGTTCCGAGAACGTTCGTCGGCATTACTTCTCCAATTCGTTACACAAATGGATGCTCATCGCGATTTTTATTTGATGCGGCGGCCGCCACCTTCTCCGTCAAGGAGAAGGAAACGTTCAATTTCGCTCAATCAACCATTGGTTCTTCGGTCGAAACTGTCGCTTCGCCTTCGCGTCGCAGAAGCGCTTGCTCGATCGCGCGCCAGGGAAGCATCGCGCATTTCACACGCTGTGGAAATTTGCGCACGCCGCGCATGACTTGGAGGTCGCCGAGATTTTTTGCGCCGTCGGTTTTTCCACTCGTCACCAAATCGTGAAATGCGCCGAACATTTTTTCGACTTCAGCCCGACTCTTCCCTTTCAACTTCATGGTCATCAGCGACGCAGACGCCTGACTGATCGCGCAACCGTGTCCGGAAAACTTAATCGCTTCGAGTCCGCCATTGCCGTCGAACTTCACCGCGAGATGAATCTCGTCGCCACAGGAAGGATTGTCGCCGTGCACTTTGACCGACGCGTCCGGCAACTCGCCGAAATTTCGCGGGCGCCGGGAATGATCCAGGATCACTTCCTGATAAAGTTCTTCGAGATCGCCGAGCTCGGTGTTCATTTAAAAAACTGGATCGCTTTCTGGAGGATGTCGATCATGCGATCGACTTCCTCGCGCGTGTTGTAGAGATAGAAACTCGCCCGCGTCGTTCCGGTGAGGCCAAAACGTTTCATAAGTGGCTGATTGCAATGATGGCCGCCGCGCATCGCGAGTCCATAACGGTCCGCAAACGTGGTGAGATCGTGCGGATGCGCCGTGTCCATGACAAAACTGATCACCCCCGCTCGATCTTTCATCGGCCCGATTACGCGCAGCCCCTTCAACTTTGTCATCCGCTCGAGCGCGTATTGGGCAAGATCGACATCGTGCTGGAAAATCTGATCGCGCCCGATTCCTTCGAGATAATCGATCGCAGCGGCAAGACCGATTGCGCCGGCAATGTTTGGTGTGCCCGCTTCGAAACGGTGCGGCGGTTGTTTATAAGAACTTTTTTCGAGCGAAACACTCACGATCATTTCGCCGCCTCCGTGATAAGGCGGGGTCGCTTCAAGGATCTGCGTGCGCCCATAAAGCGCGCCGATTCCGGTCGGCGCGCACATTTTGTGACCGGAGAACGCGAGAAAATCGCAACCGAGCTCTTGAACGTTGAGCGGCATGTGGCCGATCGCTTGGGCGGCATCGATCAACGTGATTGCGCCAACTTCTTTCGCTTTTCGGCAAAGTTCGGCTGCGGGATTGATCGTGCCGAGCGAATTCGAAACATAAGTGAAGCTGAAAATTTTCACCTCCGGTGTGAGCAGCGAGGAAAGGTTTTCGAGTGCGAGCGTTCCATCATCGCGCACCGGAACGAACCGCAGCTTGGCGCCGATTTTTTCGGCGAGCAGTTGCCACGGAACGAGATTGCTGTGGTGTTCCATCTCGGTGAGAAGGATCACGTCGCCGGATTTCAAAAACTTTCCGCCCCACGCTTGGGCAACGAGGTTGATGCTCTCAGTCGTTCCGCGCGTGAACACGATTTCGTCCGCGCTCTTCGCGCCAATGAAATCCGCCACCCGTTGCCGTGATTTCTCGTAGTGCTCGGTCGCGCGCGCGCTCAACGTGTGCAGTCCGCGATGCACGTTCGCGTTTTCGTGCTCATAATAATTGCGAACGACATCGAGCACGGCGGTCGGCTTTTGCGAACTGGCCGCGCTGTCGAAATAAATCAGCGGATGGCCATTGATGCGCTCGCGCAGGATCGGGAACTCCTCGCGCACCGCCGGCCAATCCACCTGATTCTTCGCCGCTTTGTGCATGAGATAATCTGCGCTAACAAACGACGCTCGCCAACTGATTCGCAGCAAGGGAAGATCGACATCCACTCGGCAGATGATTTACGATTAGTTCTTTAAAATTCCCGAACCCTGCCCGAGGAATGAAGAAATCCGCCACTGTCTACTGGTTGCTTCCCGCGAAAGCGGAGCGCGAGCTGTTTTGCAGCATCATTCGGATTTTGCGACGCGAGTTTAAAGCGCCGGACTTCGAACCTCATCTCACAGTCTTGGTAACCCGAAAAGATCGACACTCACCCGGCAGGGTCCTTCAACAAATGCGGACGCGCCCGATTCGCTTAAGCACGCGTGGCGTTTCATTTTCGCCCAAATTTACGAAAACATTGTTCGTCCGGTTCAAATCGAGTCCGGCCCTGCGAAAATTGGTGACCGATCTGGGCCGCGCCACAAAATCTCGCGCGAAAGCGCCGACCGACCCGCATGTGAGCTTGCTTTACAAAAAAATGTCTAAGTCGGCGAAAAAGGAAATGGCGAAAGTCCTACATCTGCCTTTGCACACGGTCGTGTTCGACTCAATCGCCGCCGTGCGGTTGACCTTGCCGGTGCACGACGGTGCCGACGTCAAAAAGTGGAAGATCGTCGCGAAGAAATCTCTTAGGTAGAGGCGGTTCACCGAACCGCCATGGCGATTGCGGTCAATCGCCGCTACCTGTACGTTACCGCGTGAGCGGATCGACGAAGATTTTCGGGGAGCACGACGCTGCGACGATCAAGCAAATCGAAATCTGTGTCGCGACCGGCGGTGAGCGCGGCGTGCTTTGCGCCGATGGCCATAAGGGTTACGCGCAACCGATTGGCGGCGTTGTCGCTTACAAAGATAAAATCTCGCTGAGCGGCGTCGGGTTCGACATCGCCTGCGGCAATCTGGCAATTCTGACCGACGCGAAACGCGAAGAACTCGCGCCCAAGATCGACAAAATCATGGACGACGTCGTAGGCGACATTTCGTTCGGGATCGGACGAAAAAGCAAAACGCGTGTCGAACACGAACTGTTCGAAGATCCGGCGTGGCAAATCAAACCGATCGGCGATTTGAAATCGATGGCGGCCGAACAGCTCGGCACCGTGGGCGGCGGAAATCATTATGTCGATCTTTTCGCGGACGAGCAGGACCGGATCTGGGTTGGCGTGCATTTTGGGTCGCGTGGACTGGGCCACAAAACGGCAACTCATTTTTTGAAAGCAGCCGGCGGAAAAGATGGAATGGACGTGCCGCCAACGGTGGTCGAAGAAAAATCAGAGATCGGTCACGATTATCTCGCGGGAATGCATTTGGCCGGACGTTACGCGTATGCCGGACGCGAAGCAGTCGCGCGCCACGTCGTGAAAAATATTTTAAGGGCGCAGATTCTGGAAGAGGTGCACAACCATCACAACTTTGCCTGGCGTGAAAAACATGATGGCGACGAGTTCTGGGTCGTCCGCAAGGGGGCGACGCCGGCCTTTCCTGGCCAGAAAGGATTTGTCGGCGGAAGCATGGGGGACGACGCGGTGATCATTGAAGGAGTCGATTCGCCGGCCTCGCGCGACGCGTTGTTCTCAACCATTCATGGCGCGGGGCGAATCATGTCGCGCACAGCGGCAAAAGGAAAATTTGTCAAAGTTGGCAAGAAACGAATTCGCCAGGAAGGCCTCGTGCGCCACGACGAAATGATGAAATGGCTGCACGATCGCGGAATTATTTTGCGCGGCGGCGATCTGGACGAAGCGCCGCAAGCGTATCGACGATTGCCCAACGTTTTGAACGCGCACGCCGGAACGATCCGAATCTTGCATACGCTTCGACCGCTCGGCGTCGCCATGGCCGGCCGCGACATTGTTGATCCTTACAAGGATTGAACGATCAATTTTCGTCCGGCGATGACGATTCTTCGGGTCCGGGGGTCGAAGGAGCCGGCGTCGGCGTAGCAGTTAGCTTCGGCGTTGGTGTCGGAGAAATGCCGGCCACCTTGTTCACTTCGTCTTCGAGCAAACGTTTTTCTTCGGCGTAGATCGGCCCCTTTTTCGCGATCTGAATGAATTCCTTTGCCTGGTCGGCTTGATTTAAATCGAGAAGCAGGATCGCGGCATAAACTGCGTTGTGCGGGTCATGTAAAGTCTCCGGCGGAAGTTTCTGCAAAATCTCCCAGCCCTCGGTGGTGCGGCCCTGAACATAAAGCGCGAACGCGTAAGTGATGGCGCAATTCGGATCCTCGGGCGCGCGCTCATGCGCTTGCTGCGCGAGTGTTTGCGCTTGTTTCGTGTTCTGCTCAATGTTCAACCCGAGGCGCGCGAGATTTGAAGTGATCCCGATCTCGTTTGGCGATGCGTCATGCAGACGCTGAAGCACGTCGTAGAGTTTTTTTGCGTCGTTGTTCGCGCGGTAAAGTTTGTAAAGCGCATCGAGCGCTTCGCGGCGGCTCGGGGGATTTCTGGAAAGGCGCGACCAAAGTTCTTCGCTTTCAATCGGCAGATTCCATTTGCTGGCGAGTCGCGCAAGGCGGACTTCGCGTTCCGGTTGATCGGCCGCGGCGTGAAGGGCGGCCTTCCAGAGCGTGTCGAACTCCGCGTCGGCACTCGATTGGCGCGATTGTCGCGAAGCGAATCCCTGATAGGCAAGGCGAAGGAAATCATCGTCGCCCCATGATTCGCTTCGGGTCCAGCGTCGCAAACGCGACCAACTTTTTTGTTCAGCGAAGGCAGCCGCTATTGCGATTGCGGCCGGAGGCTTGGAAGTGACGGAAGGCGGCAATTTGTCCATCCATTTGATCACGTCCGCCGAAAGCCCGTTGCCATCCATCCAATCCATCAGCATTCCGAGATCGCCGGGACTGCGGGCCGCAACGGGTTTCACCTTTTCGAGCACGGTGTCGAACTTTTTGGCGTCGAGCTTGCGATAGAAATTCAAGCAGAGGAGAAGATCGCTGAAGCTGACTTCGGGCGACATTTGGAGCTGCTGCGCGAATTTGTCGGCGGCCTCGAGGTCCTTGCGATCAACCGCGTCGTTCAGCAATGCGCGAAGGGCGCCGGCGCGAAATTCCGGAACTTGGGTGAGTCGCTCGAGGATTCCGTGCGCTCGCCAGGTTTTTTCCGGTTCCGAGGAATGGATCTGGATCGCAGCCAGGTTGAATTTATAGAGGTCGTTCTTCGGATCTTTTTGCACCGCGATCGAGAATTGCTGTTCTTGTTCAGCAAAATTTCCTTCGGCGCGCGCGAGCCAGCCGGAGACAACGTGAAAAGCGGCCAAGTCCTGCGCCTGTGGCGCGACACGCTCCAGAGTTTTTCGGGCAAGATCGATCTGTCCGAAACGCAGAGCCGCGGACGCAAGATTGAGCTGACTGTCGATGTTGTCCGGTTGCAAACGGGCGATTTGCGCACGCCACGAAACTGTTTCCTCGGAATTTTGTTTTTCAGTGGCCTCGGCAAGAATTTGAAACGCGGGAAGCGAATCATGATCGTGTTCCAAAACTCTTTTCGCCAATCGATTTGCGACGGCGAAATCCTTTTGTTCGAGCGCAACCGTCGCGCGCTTCAGCAATCGCGATTCGCTCCAGCGAGAATAAGCTTTGGAGCCGTAAATCCCGACGAAAACGATCAACAACAGTACCAGAATTGCGCCGGCAACGAACATTCCCAGTCGTGCGGGCGACAAGTGCGGGCGAAAATCCGACAACGTTTCGACGCCCGGCAGAGATCCGCTGCGCCTTCTACGTCGCACGCGTCTGATTTTTTCCGGCATCGATACTTTATCCGTGCCCGTTCGCCAGAATGCAACCTCCTCTGGCCAACAGAGGAAGTTTATGCTTTGCCTTTGGCTTCCTGAACAACCGGAACGTCCTCGATATGCGCGCGCGCGCGCTCGCGCTGACGCGGCCCCCAGACGTAACGGGTAAGAAGCACTTTGATCGTCGCAGTTAACGGAACGGCCAAAATCGGCCCAAGCAATCCGCCAATCAACAATCCCCAGACGAAGATCGAGACGATGACGGTCATGGGATGGAGACCGACCGATTGGCCGACGATTTTTGGAGCGTAGAACATGCCTTCGAGATTTTGGACAACAATGAAGATGATCGTGACGACGATCGGATGCGTCCAATCGCCGAATTGAAAGGCGGCGATCAAGACTGCCGGCACCCAGCAAATCACGATGCCGATGTAGGGAATCATGGTCAGGATGACAACGAGGAGACCGATTAATGGCGCGAAGTTCAGTCCGTAAAGCGTGAGGATGCTGCCGATGAGCGTTCCGTCCACGAGACACACGAGGAGCTGACCGCGGAAATAAGCGATGATGTAACTGTTGATTTCCAAAAGCGCATCCGCGATTTCGTCCTTCAGCGGCGAGGGACGCATCGGCAAATAATCCTTCCAACGTTTTTCGATTCGCGGCCGTTCCTTCAAAAGGAAGAAGAGATAGATCGGCACCATAATCAGGCTTAAGAGGAAGCCGGTAATACCGAGAAATCCGCCGATGCTCTTTTGAACAATCTGCCAAAGTTTTTCGGCGAGCGTCGGCAGGTAGCGTTCGAGATTTGGAATTATCTTTTCGGCTTTCGCTTCCAGTTGCTGTCGCTCGGCCGAGCTAATCTTTGCTGGCGCCGCTGAGATCGATTCGACGGGCGCGGCAGTTCCTTGCGGTGATGGCGATTCCCCCGGCTCCGCTGAAGCGGTCGGCGCCGGAGTCGGAGAATGGTGCGGCGGCGGCGTGCCGAGGAGAAAGTTTACAATCCCAGACGAAGCCGCTTTGCCGCGGGTCGTTCCGCCGACCATGCGGTTGTATTGAACGATAACATCGACAATGCGGTCGCGAGCTTTCTGAGTGTAGCTCGGAAGGTCGCGCGCCAGATTCGCGCTTTGCATCGAGATCGTCGGCACGACCCACCAAACCAAACCGCCGAGCGCGGTGAGAACGCTCGCGAAAATTATCGCGATGGCCCACGTGCGGCTAAATTTCCGGCGGCAAAGCTCCGTGACCAAAGGATCGAGCAAGTAAGCCAGGATCACGGCGACCGCGATTGGAATCAGAATCGGCTGAAGAAAACTGGTCAGGTTCGCGCCGACGTAAACGACTGCGCCCGCGATAACAATCAGTAGAACAACGAAGAGTGCGGTGAGCGCGGCCCACATTGTTCTCTTCTGCCAGTCCGTTGGGTATGCGCTCATGGCATAAACTTATTTCCGGCGCGGATTGTGATCGAGACAAACTTCGGCCAAGACAAATTAGTGGAACGGGTTTGCATTGAGCGTCTCGCCCTTGCTCATTTTGGTTTTCGCGTTCTCGATCTTGTCCGCCAGCATTTTGTTTTTTGGATCGAGGTTGAGCGCCTTTTGCCAGGCGTCCAAGGCTTGTGCTGATTTGTTTAACTTCGCGCAAGCGTCGCCGATATGCTCAAGCACAACCGGATCGTCGCGCGTTAATTTTTTCGCGGCGCGCTCAAGATCGCTCAAGGCCTGTTCCAATTTTCCCTGGCGAAACTCGAGCCAACCGAGGGTGTCAATGTATGCGCCGTTGTCCGGGTTCGCCTGCAACGCGAGCTTTATCATTTGTTCGGCTTCATCGAGGTGCATGTTGTGCTCGGCCCACATGTAAGCCAGGTAATTGTAGGCGTCGGCCGCGTTGCTCGGATCGACGGCAATCGATTTTCGAAAAAGATTGCCGGCTTTGTCGTAGAGACCCGCCTGTTCCGCAGCCGCGCCATAATCAAAATAGAATCGGGCGTTGGCGATCTCAGCGCCTCCTGCTTCGGCTTCATGCAATGCTTCTTCAAACGTTGCCACGGCTTCTTGAGAATGCTTTGCCTCGCGCAAAGCAATCGCCAGATAATAGAGGATCTCGGGAGTTTGCCGGAAACGTTGCCGCGCTTCGGTCAACACTTTCACGGCCTTGTCCTGCTCTTTCAACGGACCGAGAAGAAGCTCGGCAAGATGAAGGTAGGGACTCGGCCGGCCCGGATTAACAATCAGGCTTTGCTCATAATTGGCGGCTGCTTTGGCAAACGCAGCCTTCGCCTGGTCGCTCTTTTTGTCCCGTTCCAAGGCACGCGCCGTATCGTCCAATAGCCCTGCCAGAAGATCATAGGGCTGATACTTCTCCGGATGTTCCTTGATGATTTGCTCCAACATCTGAATGGCCTTGTCGCGTTGATTTGTTAAAACGAAACCGGTCGCAAGCTTTTCGCGCGCGCTGGTGTCGTCCGGCTCAAGCTCGAGCAGCCGCAGGTATAGCGGGATCGCTTCCTTAATTTGCTGAGTGGATGCGTAATAATCCGCCACGTCTTTTACCACCTTGCTGTCCTCGCCTGCGTGTTCCGCCGCCTTCTTGAAAATGTCGTTCACGCGGGCGATGTCCTCCGGCTTGGCAGGGCGATCCTGTTTGAAAACAATCGCGGCGTAAAGTTTACCGAGCCGCGCCCAGAATGCGGCGTTATCGCTCTTCGTCGACGCCGCGCGATCGAGCGTTTGGATCGCTTTCTTTTCGTCCCCGGCGGCGAGAGCGATTTCGCAGAGACGCTCGTAGGCATCGATGTTTTGCGGATCGATCGCGATCGCTTTGTTGACGTAGTCGATCGCTTGATCGACCCGGTGCATATACTTCGTGTAGATGAAGGCCAGCTGCAGGAGAGGCTCGGTCGCTTTCGGGTTAGCTTTAACAGCGTCTTTTAGAATGTCGATCGCCTGCGGATAGTCATCCTGGCGCGTCAGCAGAACTGCCACGCGCGAGGCCAACTCCGCCTGGCCAGGATCGACATCGAGCACCTTCCGATAAGCGGCCAATGCCTTGTCCATTTCGCCGTTTTCCTCAAAGGTCATTCCTTCAACAAAATGCGCGAGGGCGTCGGCTTTTTGCCCCCCTTCGCTGCGAAGCACGAGATCCTTGGCCGGACTTATCGAAACCGAATCACTTTGTCGCGAAGAGGCCTTCTTCGCAGGCGCCGGCTTCGGAGATGTTTGGACGTCCGTCGCGGTCGACCGTGGACGAGCGACGAGAGATGAGGCGAGGCTAAGAAAAAATAGCCCGACCAGGAATTGATGGAGAATCCGCCTTACGCGGAGGTTGGGCTCCATCATGTTGCCGATTCTAGTCGCGCGACGCGCCGTGCGCAAACATCCGGCTGGCCTAACGAGCGCGACAAGCTAGGCTTTATATCGCAAGCGCTTCTTGTGACGATTCGCTCGCATGCGCTTGCGGCGTTTGTGTTTTGAAATTTTCGCCTTCCGTCGTTTCTTCAGAGAACCCATACGTCTCGTTCTAGATTGCCGATCCAAACACGAAGCCGATCAGATTTCAACCGCGTTCTATCTCGACCTTTGAATGGATCTGCGAACAAATCGAATAGCTATCGGGCTGCAGGGATTTGAACCCTGGACCTCCTGCACCCGAGGCAGGCGCTCTACCAAGCTGAGCCACAGCCCGAATTGGCTCCGACAAATCGGAGTCGAATTCGAACTATCTCGCGTATTTAGCACCAGATAGCAAGTGACCTCGAACCTTGCGAATGGAAGCTGCCCAATTCGGTAGTGTTCAAAAACTTATCGCATGTTTCTCAGGGGACTCCTCGGATTCTCTCAATTATGCGACAAATTATGATAATTTCTCATATTTCACAATAACTATCGCAGTTGCGAGAAATCGGCATGCTCTCTGCTAATTTTCTACGTCGAATCGAAGACAATGAAACTCGGAAAGACAGCAACGACCGGAATGACCTTCCCCGAAGTCATGGTCGCGGTTCTCTTGCTTGGTATTTTTTGCGCCTCGGTCTTCGAGCTCAACGCCGTCTGTCTCCGCTATATCGACGCCAGCAAGGAATCGATTGCTGCGCTTCAGAGCGTACATGATCGCTGCGAAGTCCTGCGCAATCTGTCATTCACTGATTTAACCACAACTAGCACTGTTCAGTCACTTCTCACCGCCTCCCCAGCCAACGGTTCTGAGTTTTGTAAAAAAGCGACTGAAGTAGTGAAGATCACCGCCTACCCCACAGCGAATGGCGTCACTCAGTTTACCCGCACGTCAGACGGAACGGTGACCACGGATTCAACCGCGACCAGCCTCGGCACCACCCTGGTCCAAGTAGATGTCTCAACCTCATGGAACATGCTCGGTGGTCGGGCACGTTCAGAACAGACTGGCACAGTTATCTCAAACGGAACCAAAAAATGAAACTCAAGTCCTCACAATCAAACGCCGGCTTCACCCTCAGCGAAATGCTGGTCAGTGTAAGCCTCAGCTCCATCGTCCTCTTGGCCGCGATCCTCTCCAGCGTTTCGCTGCAAAAGAGCTTCAACGCGGTCGACAACTATTTCACAACCCACATGCAGCAGATTCGTATCATCGACTATCTGAACCGCGATGTGAAACGAGGACTCATTGTTACGACCTCGGTCGATCTGCAAAGCGTGACGATGAGCTTGCCCAACTACCTGATTCAATCGGGCGATCCAGAAGCAATTGCCAATCCGTCGTTGGTCGACACGCCACGCACGCCGACGATTTCCTACAATACGAATGGTTGGCAGGTTAATTACAGCCCATCGACGACCACCGTCGTGTATTCCATCAGCGGCACCTCAATTACGCGCACTGAGAATGGAGTAGTGACCACTATCGCTTCCAGCACCGATCAATTGGTTCCGTCGACGACGGACGTTGAACAGGCGAACACTGAATACGCCAAGACTTCGGTCACGTTCGCTCCGATTTTCAGCTCAAGCGGCAGCGCTGCGACACGCACTGGGACGAGCCTTTACGGCACGGCTTATCTGCGCAACAAACGCCGCGGCTAAGCGCAAGGAGGGCCCAGGCAATGCGATTCACGAGTCTCTCTGGCGAGCGCGGCAACGTGCTGCTGTGCGTCCTGTGCACGATCCTTGTCGTGTCGATCATCGGCGGCAATGTGCTGTTCAACTGCATGACCCGATACAATGTTGCATCGAGCCAGGTGCGCAGCTGGAAAGAATCGCTCGATGCGGCCGAGACGGGTGGAGACATCGCCTATGCTGAAGTTCGCAAAACAATTCTCGATCCAACGCATGCGTTCACCGGGACCAGCGGCAAGGGCTCCGGCTGGACCTATTCGGGCGGTGTTTACACCAATTCTCCGGTGACCTACGGCAACGACAGCCTGACGACCAGCGCTCGAGTCGATCTCTTTCATTACGACGCCAATGGAAATCCTTGGTACCGCGTCCGAACCAACGGAACTGCTCCCGTCAATGGCCTGAAGCGCGTCGGAATGGATGATCGCATGGGCCCAAATAATCGCGGCGATAGTTTACTTCGTAAGATCGATTTCAATTATGATCATTTCGTCGCGACCTATGGTCCGAACGGCGATGGGCTCAACAAAGCGCTGGTGCCTGTTATGCGGCCTCAGGTAACGCGCCGAGTCGAGCTCATCGCCGCGCCAATCACTCCGTTCGAAGCCGCGATTAAAGCCGGCGGAACATTTTACGGACTTGGTTCTGCCGCCTATATCGACAGTTATCGGTCCTCGGTCGGCGCGTACGATGCCAGTGTTCGGTTCAATCCAAGCGATCCGCGTTACGTCGATGCGCTTTCGGGAACAGTCGAAATCAATACCTCGATCGCGACCATCATGGGAAGCATTTGGGGGAACCTATATACGAATGGCGGAGCTGTAACGAAGAAAACCAGCTCGATCTACGGAATCATCGACAACAACGTTCCATTTTCCCTTCCCCCGCTTTACATGCCAGACACTTCCGGATGGAGCTATGTTTCCACTCCCTCAGCGGTAACCGGAAACACAACAATCAATCCTCCAGCGGCTGGCACTCCGCAGAGTCCGAATTACTATTTGATGAGCTCATTTAGTTCGAGCGGGAACATGACGGTTAATGCTTACAGCAATAACGGCACAGTTCAGGACACGTACGTGGCCGTTCATGTGACCGGAGATGTTGGAAGTGCCACCGGATCGGGTGCGACAATTACGATCGCGAACCACGTTCATCTCGAGTTTTACTTCGATGGAAATTTTGGAGCCAAGGCTACAAATATCGTTAATAACACTGGCTACGCCGGCAACCTCCAGTTCTACGGCATCAGCCCGACTGATCCCAGCGTCCAACAGACGATCGACCTCAACTCCGGTAGCGGATCAACCGCAGGTTTCGCCGCAGTTTTTTATGCTCCATCCGCCAATGTGACCGTCAACGGTGGACCGGATTTCATCGGCTCAGTCGTCTGCAAAAACTTCTACGCCAACGGAAACGTCCACTGGCATTACGATCGCCTCCTCGATGGCGTCGGTAATGCGGTCGACTATCGCGTTATAAGTTACGTCGAAGACACTCGTTAGTCGCTAGGTCCAGCCCGACCTCGACTAACAATTCGTTTGACAATGCCGCATGGCGCGGCAATGTCTCCGCTCCAATTTTTATGATCGCGTCGCAGCTTACACCCTCCGCTCTGGCCTCCGGCGCGCCGACCATTCTTGAATTCCCGACGGATGGTAGCCGTCCGGTCAGATCCTTGCGCCATATGACAACTCAACTCCTCCAGGAAGCCGCTCAAACAATCCCAAATCAGCAACTCCTGATCAACGTTGTCTCCAAGCGCGTTCGCCAGCTCGGTCTTGGACATCGGCCGATGGTTGAAACGACGCCGCGCATGTCGCTCACCGATATCGCGCTAAAGGAAATCATTGCCGGTAAACTCGCGTTCGAACCCGTCAAAGGTCCGGAGAACGCGTAAGTCCTCGGCGCGTTCAGCGCGCGAACATGTCCGCCGAGTCGGTTCTCAATCGCAAGGCGCTCCGCGATTTTCACGTTCTCGAGCGCTATGAAGCCGGCATCGAGCTGAAAGGCAGCGAAGTAAAATCGATCCGCGCCGGCAAAGCCAACATCAGCGACGCCTTCGCTCGGATCGAGAACGGTGAAGCGTTTCTCTACAACGCCGATATTCAACCGTACGAAAAAGCGAGCCACGAAGTTCCGGCTGCGAAACGCGTTCGCAAACTTCTTCTTCATCGCGAGGAGATCGATAAACTCTACGGCGAGAGCCAGGTCAAAGGGCGCGCGCTCGTCGTATTGAAGCTCTATTGGAAAAGCGGAAAGCTGAAAGCCGAGATCGGCGTCGGTCAGGGCAAAGTTGCGCGGGATAAACGGGCCGATTTGAAGAAGCGCGCAGTCGATCGTGAAACGGCGCGTGAAGTCGCCAAATTCAATCGTAAACACGGCTAGACCGACTTCGTTCGATTTGAACGTTGATCGCCTAACCATAAGCATCCAGCGTCTCCAATGGCCCGTTACACGTTCAAAGATAAAGTCGCGCTCATAAGCGGCGGCTCGCGCGGCCTTGGTTTGCAGATTGCAAAGGAAATTTGCGCCCGCGGCGGGAAAGTCGCCCTTCTCGCGCGCGACAACGCCGAGCTCGAGCACGCGAAAGCTCAATTGGCGCGCTTCAAGACTGACGTGCTAACGATCGAATGCGACTTGCTCGAGTCCACGCAGATTCAATCCGCCGTTCAAAAAGCGCTCCAGCATTTCCGCCAGATCGACATCCTAATCAACAATGCCGGCATCATCGAGGTCGGCCCGGTCGCGCACATGCAATTCAAAGATTTCGATCGCGCGATGCGCCTCCATTTTTGGGCGCCGTTCATTCTCTATTTCCTCGTCGTCCAACAAATGCGCTCGCGAGGCAGCGGACGTATCGTCAACATTTCTTCGATCGGCGGGCGCGTTGCTGTTCCACACATGGTCCCCTACTCGGCCAGTAAATCCGCGCTTGTCGGCTTCTCCGATTCGCTTCGGGCGGAGCTCGCGCGCGACAAGATTTACGTGACCACCGTGACGCCCGGCTTGATGCGGACCGGTTCGCATGTCCATGCGAAATTCAAAGGGGATCACGGCGCGGAATACGGGTGGTTCAATTGGTCTCGGAAAATTCCATTCGCGTCGATCTCGATGGAGCGCGCCGCGCGCAAAATCGTGGACGCCTGCGCTCGCGGCAAAGCGAATCTGATCATGCCCTTCTCCGCGTATCTGATTATCGCCGCGAACGCGGTGTTTCCGAACCTGACGGCGCGCGCGATGGGAACGTTCAACCGCTCCCTGCCGCTGCAAGTCAGCGCAAGCGGCAATGAAGCGAGGTCTGGCGCCGAAATCGGCCGCAGCAAGTGAAACGTCTCTTCGTTTCGATCGACCCACCGCAATCCGTTCGCAAAGTCCTGGTCGATCTCGATCCGCACGTTCACGGTGTGCGCTGGACGCCGAGCGATCAGATCCATCTCACGCTCGGTTTTTTCCCGGACGTGCCGGAGGCCGTTGAACTTGCCTTGCGCGAAAAGCTCGGGGCGATCGAGTTTGGTTTGTTCTTCTTGCCGGTGGAAGACATCGGAACGTTTCCGCCGAAAGGAATCGTGAAAATAATTTGGGTCGGCATCGGCGCGGGTCATCCCCACTTGTTCCAACTGCACAAACGCGTTCAGGAAGCGGCGCTCCAGGTGGGACTCGAGCCAGAACTGCGGCCGTGGCATCCGCATTTTACGCTCGCACGCTGTAGAGATGTCTCGCGCGGCGCGTTGAGCAAATTCTTGAAATCAAACGGGCACATCAACGCCGGCATGTTCCGGGTCGACGCATTTCATCTTTATTGTAGCGAATTGACGCCTGCGGGCCCGATTCACACGTGCCAGCTGTCAGTTCCGGCTCGATAACGGCGCGGCCACGTGCTCGAGCGGACGACGCTCGGCCGGAACACCAAGCCAAAGTTCGACAATCGCTCCGAACATCATCAACCCCGCCGCGACCAAGTACCCGGTAAATAGTCCGATGCTTGACCCCGCGCCAATGATCCAGCCGAACAGCCACGGCGCGAACACGCCACCCGCAAGCGTTCCGACTGCATAAAAGATCGCGATCGCGAATGCGCGGATCTCGAGTGGAAAAATTTCGCTCACGGTCAAGTAGGCTGAGCTTGCCGCCGCGGATGCGACAAAAAATATAATCGTCCACGCAATCGTCTGCGTCTGCGCAGTCAACACGCCTGCGCGAAACAACCACGCCGTCAGCGCGAGCAGAAAGCCTGCGACGCCATAGGTGGCCGCGATCATTTGTTTACGCCCAATCGTGTCGAACAAATGTCCAAGGACGAGCGGGCCGAAAAAATTCCCGATCGCGAAAGGCAATAGATAGCCGCCGACGTTTTGTCCAGGCACGCCATAAAAGCGCATTAAGACCAGTCCGTAGGCAAAAAAGATCGAGTTGTAAAAAAACGCCTGCGTCGTCATCAAGACGAAGCCGAGAAATGAACGACGC
>Ga0126379_10001203_pt1 | contig 15488 bp, 12 predicted proteins | sample PanSoiMetPlot_24_FD_92640 | JGI IMG/M metagenome (GOLD analysis project Ga0126379, IMG submission 92640) | Tropical forest soil microbial communities from Panama - MetaG Plot_24 | ecosystem: Environmental > Terrestrial > Soil > Tropical forest > Bulk soil | place: Panama | collected 2016-02-17 | reverse complement strand
GCCACGGTGGCGCGTCATGTGGGACCTGGATCTTGTCGTACATGCGCAACGCCAGCAGGACCTGCACCGCGGCGAGGAACACGGCCGCCGTCGCGAACCACACTTTGAGGTTGATCGTGTCGGAGAAGAACAGGGTGTAGGGCTTCTCGCCCGTCGGGTCGTGCACCTTGCCGTACACGCCGAGGGCGACGGAAACGGCGCCACCTGCGAGCACGATGCCGAGCAACTTCAGGGGCACCGAAGCCCGGGCGACGGGCTGCGCCGTGGGTGCCGTCATGCCTGCCCCTTCGCGATCCGGTGCCGATATCCTGACGTGCGCGTCAGCGGCGAACAAGGGGGAGAGGGTGCGTCTCGACGACATGATCCTGGTGAGCGTGGACGACCATGCCGTCGAGCCGCCGCACATGTTCGACGGGCGGCTCCCGACCCAGTACGTCGACGTCGCCCCCCGCGTCGTGAGGAAGGATGACGGCAGCGACGTGTGGGTGTACGAGGGGCGCGAGATCCCGAACATCGGCCTCAACGCCGTCGCCGGCCGCCCGCCGGAGGAGTACGGCATGGAGCCGACATCCTTCGACGAGATCCGCGACGGCTGCTACGACATCCACCAGCGCATCCGCGACATGGACGCCAACGGCGTCCTCGGCTCCTTGTGCTTCCCGTCGTTCCCGAACCTCTGCGGGCAGCTGTTCTCGCGATCGAAGGACAAGGACGCCGCCCTCGCCGTCCTCCGGGCCTACAACGACTGGCACATCGACGAGTGGTGCGGCACATATCCCGGCCGCTTCATGCCGCTCGCCCTCCCGCCCCTGTGGGACCCGCAGGCAATGGCGGACGAGGTGCACCGGGTCGCCGCCAAGGGGTGTCACGCGATCAGCTTCTCGGAGAATCCCGCCAAGCTGCGGATGCCGAGCTTCCACTCCGACCACTGGGACCCGTTCTGGTCGGTCTGCTGCGACGAGAATGCCATCGTCTGCATGCACATCGGGTCGTCGTCGACCCTCGTCGTCACCGCCGACGACGCGCCCATCGACGTGCTCATCAGCCTGCAGCCGGTGAACATCGTGCAGGCGGCAGCCGACCTCCTCTGGTCGCCGGTGCTGCGGAAGTTCCCCGATCTGCGCGTCGCCCTCTCCGAGGGCGGGATCGGGTGGATCCCGTACTTCCACGAGCGCGTCGACTGGATCTACACCCGGCACCACCCGTGGACGGGCCAGGACTTCGGCGGGAAGCTCCCGAGCGAGGTGTTCCGCGAGCGCGTCGTCAAGTGCTACATCGACGACCTCGCCGGGCTCGAGCAGCGCCACCGCGTGGGCGTCGACAACATCTGCTGGGAGACCGACTATCCCCACTCGGATTCCACGTGGCCGACGTCGCCCGAGTTCGCCATGCGGTCCTTCGAGGCCGCAGGAGTCCCCGACGACGAGATCAACGCGATCACGTACCAGAACGCGCTGCGACACTTCCGCTTCGACCCGTTCGCGTTGCGTCCCCCGGAGGAGTGCAATGTCGGTGCCCTGCGGGCGCGTGCCGCCGACGTCGACGTCGCGCCGAAGAGCGTCGGCAAGCGGGCGCAGATGACGAAGGCGAGCGATCTGCTCACGGCGGGCCCGCGCCGCTCGTAGGAGTGCGGGACGAGGAACTGCTCCGGCGGGCGTACGAGACGCTGCAGGGGTACTACGAGCTCGGGTGCGAGGTGATCGACGAACGGTTGGCGCGGTTCGTGCGCGATCGAAACGCACCACGAATCTACGATGTCAACTTGGTGCACTCGGTGCGGGCCGCGACCGAGCGCGACGCCGACGCCGTGCTCGCGCGTGCCGACGAAGTGTTCGCCGGACTGCCGCATCGGGTCTTCCACATCGACCCGTGGACACCGCCCGCCTTCGAGGCGCGCCTCGTGCTCGAAGGGTTCGCGTTCGAGGACGAGCTCGAGCTCCTCCTCGAGAGTGATCTCGCCCTCGAGGACGAGCCACCGGCCGTCGAGATCCGGTGCGTGAACTCGGACGCCGACTGGGCGGTCGTCCGGCGGCTGGCACGTCTCGATCACGAGGAGACGGCACTCCGGAGGCTCCATCCGGTCTGGGACGAGGACGTAACGACCGAGATGGTCGCGACCAAGCGCGCCAAGGCGCCCGATCTGCGCTTCTGGCTCGCCCGGTCCGACGGCGTCGACTGCGCGTTCCTCTCGTCGTGGCCGGGTGCGAACGGCGTGGGCAAGGTCGAGGACCTGTTCACGCACCCCGACTTCCGTCACCGGGGGATCGCGACCGCGCTGATCGCCCATTGCGTCGGCGACGCACGCGCCCGCGGCGCCGGGCCGGTGCTGATCGGTGCGCTCCTGAACGACACGCCGATGCACATGTACGCGGCGATGGGCTTCCGGCCCTTCTGTGTCGCCCATCGCGGCCGCCGGTCGCCCGAGTCGTAGGACGTGCGGAGGCGGCTCGCTCCCGTAACCTACGACGGGTGCTCGACCGACTGATCCCCCAGGGACCCTTGGACCACGTGCGGCGCTTGCTCGGCGATGCCGTGCAGGCGGGCTGGTCGTGGGCGACCGACGTCGGCACGATCCGCCCCGGTCATCGGCGAGCACGCAGGTTTGCGCACTTCGGTGAGCGCAGCGCCATCTGCTTCCCCGTGGCGGCCATGTTCGGGGAGTCGTCGATCGAGGTCGGCGAGGGATGCATCATCGGCCCCTACGCCACGCTGTCCGCCGGCGTGTCACCGGAGCAGGTGCTCGACGGTCCGGTGGTCACCATCGGCGACCGCTGCGTGATCGGGAAGGGGAGTGGCGTCGTCGGCCACCGGCGCGTCGAGATCGGCGACGACGTGTGGACCGGCCACTACGTGTACGTCACCGACGCCAACCACGGCTACGCGGATCGCGACGAGCCCGTCGGCCGGCAGTTCGCGGCGCCGCGCCCGGTGCGCATCGGCACCGGCTCGTGGCTGGGTCACGGCGCACTCGTCCTCGGCGGTGCCGACATCGGCGAGCACGTGGTCGTCGGCGCGGGCGCGGTCGTCACCGGCGACCTGCCCGACTACTCCGTGGCCGTCGGCAACCCTGCGCGTGTCATCCGTCGCTATGAGCAGGGCGCGGGCTGGGTACGCGTCGACGACACCGCTGATGCCGCCGACGCGTACCCAGCGACGCGTCGCTATCCCGTCGCGGGCGGCGCGTAGCTCGCCGTCGAGCTCTCCGGCGGGAGCTGCGGGAACACCGTCACCGACGACCCGGTGTCGAACAGCCCGCCTCGCCCCTTGGCGGGGAACTTCCCCAACGTGTAGCGCATCCCACCACCGGCGTACCGATATTCGCCGGACCCCTGGTGCCCGACCTCGTCCTCGCCGGTCGCCGTCGGGTCCCACCACAGCATGCCGGAGTCGTCCGAGCTGTTGTAGTCGACGGACGGCCAAAATCCGTGCTTGCCCCACGAGTCCTGCGGGTTGACCGCGTCGCCCCCCGACGGCGGGTACCGGAACAGCCCGTCACGGAACGTTTTGAGTGCGAGCTTCGGCCCCGCCATCGTGACTCCACGTGCGAACATCGAGATGCTCGGCAAGATCACGCCGTAGGTGTTGTTCGGCGGCGCCGATCCGTGGAACCACTGGTACAGGGAGTAGGAGGGGTTGTCGGACTGCGGCACGCGCCCCGGCACCAGCGCGAGGCCGAACGCATGCGACCACTGGTCCTGGTCGAAGGTCCGACCGAAGATCGACGTGTCCGCGAGCACCGACGGGCCGATGATCCACTCCGGGTGGTAGTCCTGCGCCGTCGCCTCCTTCGTGAGTGCCGCCGGCGTGAGCGGGTCTCCCGTGTAGATCAGGGTCGTCACGCCCGCGTTCTTCATCTTCGTGATGATCGTGCGGGCGTTTTCCTGCGCCTTCGACGGGTCCAAGAAGAACGACTGGTCTGCCTTGACCTTGATGCCGTACTTCTTGAGGCCTGACTCCAGGGTGTCGAACAGGCCCTTGTACTGGCCGTCCGGCGTGTCGTAGTGGGCGAATCCGTACACGCGGTTCTTGCTCTTGGTCGCGTCGTCACCGGCGTATTGCGCCTTGCCCGGTCCCGCCTGCTTGCCGATGAACTCGGATGCGATCGTCGCCGCCTGCTCTGGCGACGCACCCACGGGCCAGATGTACGGCTGGTTGGAGTTGATGATCTTCTGCGGCACGGCGGTCGCGCACGTTCCGATGCACAGCACGCCACGGTGCGCGAGCTCGTCGGAAAAGACTGTCGTCGACTGCTGGGGGCCACCCAGGACGGCGAATGGCTTCATGTCGGCGATGGCGATGGCGTCGGCCTTGGACGCCGTCGTGTCGGCGCCGCTCCCCGTGCCGTCGAAGAACTGCGCGTCGATCTTGCGGCCGTAGAGCTCGTACATCTTGTTGTAGATGTCGAAGTAGCCACGCCACGTGTCCTTGATCAGGTTCGTATCGAGGCTCGCGCCCGCCGCCGCGATCTGGCCCGCGAGCAGCGGGTCCTTAGCGGGGTCACCCACGTAGACGACGACCTTGATCGAGTCCGCCGTGACGCCCTCCGCCGTCGAGCCGCCGTTCTTGCCCGTGAAGGGCTGGATGCACGGGGCGGCGTAGACGGTCGGGATCTTGACCCGTCCCGTGGATGTGTCGCAGTTCGGGCCGAAGTCGATGTTCGTCTTGCCCTGGAGCTGCGCCTTCTGCGGGGTCATGGGCCCCGACAGAACGAGCGCCCGGTTCCGCTGCGCGTCGGCCTGGTCGCTCGCAGGCGAAGCCGCGGCGACCGCGGCGAGCAGTCCTGCGACGACGGTCACCACAGCGACGACAGTGACGAGCGACATGCCGCGCCGGACAGCTCGAGATCGATGAGCATGGTGCTTGGCCATCTGTGCTTCCTTTCGGGCAGCGGTCAATCGGGTCGCCGGTCGGTGAGCAACGCGCTCTGCGCGCCCGAGCGCGCAACGGTTGATTCGGTCGTTCCGAGGTACGAGGCGATCACCGCGGGGTGACGGACGACGTCGGCCGGGTCGCCCTCGGCGATGATCTCGCCGAGGTCGAGCGCGATCATCCGGTCCGCGATCGAGGTCAGGAGCGGGAGGTCGTGCTCGATGACGAGCAACGTCGCGCCGAGAGCGGCGCGTACGCGACGGAGCAGGGGAGCGAGCGCCTCGGCCTCTCGTTGCGCGATGCCACTCGACGGCTCGTCGAGCAGCAGCACGGTCGGCTCATGCGCGAGCACGCACGCCAGGTCGACGATCCGACGGCTCCCGGTCGAGAGCTCGTGGACGAACTTGTCGCGGAACGCGGTCAGGCCCACCATCTCGATGAGCTCGTCGACGCGTCGACGTACGCGTCGCTCGGACAGCATCACGTGGGGAAGGTGCAGGGCCGCCGAGAGGGGGTCCCGCGACTTCACGTGCGTCTCGAGCGCCACCGCGATCGTCTCCTGAACGGTCAGCGCCGGGAACAGGCGACCGTCCTGGAACGAGCGGCCCAGACCGAGGTGGGCGCGCGCCTGGGCGGACCGGCGCGTGAGGTCGTAGCTGCCGCGGCTCGTTTCGAGGTGGATGGTTCCACCGTCGGAGGGCAGGAAGCCGCAGACCACGTCGAACAACGTCGTCTTGCCGGCGCCGTTCGGCCCGATGAACCCGAGGATCTCCGCGCGCGGAACGGCGAACGACACGTCGTTCAGGGCGGTGACGCCTCCGAAGCGCTTCGAGACGTCGACGACCTCGAGGCTCGTCGCCCGTCGCCCGTCGCCGGCGACGCGCGCCGGGGTCGCCTCTTCGCCGTTGGGCCCGGGCTTCGGCGGGTTGGCGTCCAGGGCGCCTTCGAGGAACACCGACCGGAGGACGTCGGGCCGGTCGAGGAGCTCGGCGGTGGGGCCGTGGAAGCGGATCTCTCCCTTCTCCATGAAGTACGCCTCGTCGGCCAGCGTGAGGGCCAGGTTCACCGACTGCTCGACGAGGATGATCGTGGTGCCCCGGTCACGCAGCGCCTTCACGATGTCGAGCATCTGAGCGATGACCGTGGGCGCGAGTCCCAGCGACAGCTCGTCGATCATGAGCAGGCGGGGGCGGCCGATGAAGGCCATCCCGAGTGTGAGCATCTGCTGCTGCCCACCCGACAGGTTGCCAGCGGGCTCGTGCAGGCGCTCGCGCAGCACCGGGAAGTACCCCATGACGCGTTCGGTCGCCTTGATCGCCTCGTCGTGCTCGCGACGCTGGAGCCAGCCCGCGAGCCTGAGGTTCTCGGCCACCGTCAACGACGGGAACACGCCCTGACCGCCGGGCACCTGGGTCACTCCGCGCGCCGCGATCTCGTCGGGGGGCGTGTGGGTCATATCGCGCCCGTCGAAGATGATGGCGCCGCCGGTCGCCTCCACCAGCCCGGAGATGGACTTGAGCAATGTCGACTTCCCGGCGCCGTTCGTGCCGAGGAGCGCGACGATCTCGCCCTCGTCGACCTCGAAGTCGACGCCGAACAGCACCTGCACGCTGTCGTAGTGCACGTCGACGCCGCGCAGGAGCAGGAGCTTGACCCGGCCTTGGCGGCGCTCGTATGCCACCTCGGACTGGGCGGCGGCCGCCGTCCACACGCGCCGGATGTCGCCCGCGACTTGTGAGCCCCCGGACGCGAGGATGACTCCGCCGATGACGAACACGGGGGCTGCCGCGAGGAGGGCGAGTCGGGTGCTGTAGGAGTCGGCGATGCCGCCGATGATGGGCAGGAGAAGGAACCCGGGGACGATCCAGATCGCGGCGACCGCGAAGCCGAACGCGCGGACCTTCGGGGGGATCGCCAGCGACAGCACGCTGTAGATGCCCGGCACGAGAAGGCCGAGCGCTCCTGAGATCACCAGGTTCATCGCGATCGCGACGGGGAGGTTGGGCGCTTCGGCGAACACGACCCAGGCCACGCTGACCAGGGCCGTCACCGCGAGGAGGAACTTCAGGACGAGGCCGGGATCCCGGGCCAAGAGCCGGGTCGCGATCGGGATGCCGATCAGGAACCCGATGATCTGGGCCGGTTCGGCGAAGCCGGCTACCAGGCCTCGCTGGACCTCGGTGAGCCCGAACACGTCGTGATAGAAGAGCGAGCCGAGCGTCAGCAGGCCGATGACGGCCAGCGCGAGGAACGGCAGCGCCGCATACAGGCGACGGAGCGTGCGGACCTGCCAGACGATGCGCCACGACTCGGCCCACGACGGCGGTGCCTCCTCGGTGACGATGGCCTGCTCGGAGGCACCCATCGCCCGTCGTTCGAAGTGACCGCGCACGGGTTCCCGAAGCCGGAACGCCAGTGCGACGAAGATCGCGGTCGGGATCGCGAACAGGATGAACGGCGCCCGCCACCCGAGGAAGTACGCGATCAGGCCTCCGAGCACGGGGCCGAGGAACAGCCCGATGGCGTTCCCGGTCCGGTGCACCGCATACACCTTTGGTCGGACCGGGACGTCGTAGTAATCCGGGATCAGCGAGTTGTGGACCGGGTCGTTGAACGCGCGCCCGAGACCCGACCCGGCACGGGCGATGCCGAGCATGACGACCGAGACCGCCAGCCCCGTGAGCACCGAGAAGGTGCCCCAGAGAATCCCGGCGACGATGACGATGGAAACCCGGTGAAGGCGGTCGGCCCAGAACCCGACGGGCAGGGCGAGGACGAGCGCGGCGACGAATGACAGCGAGACGACGGTGAGAATCCCTTCCGTGTTCAGATGGAATTCGTCGCGGATGTTCGGCAGGAGCACGCCGAAGGCGCTCTGGTCGAGCTGGTCGACGGCGTTGAGTCCGAAGAGCACCACCAGCGGGAAGAGCGCGGCGCCGCCCGTGATGCTGTCGCACCACCGGGCGAACCGGCCGCCCGGCATCTGCGCGGTCGCGACCGGAGGCGCGGTCACGGTCCTACCTCGGCCGGCGCGCGTTCGGCCGCTTCCTCGGCCGCTTCCTCGGCCGCTTCACGGGCAGGCTCCGGAACCGGTTCCTCGACGCGGACGTCGGCGACCAGGCTCGGGACGACGAGCTTGCGACGCTTGGCGACCTGACGGAGCAGCCAGTCGCGGATGTCGTAGAGGACGGCGCCGATCCCGCCCGGCAGCACCATGAGGATCAACAGCAGCCCGGCCCCGGTGGCGAGGAACTGCCACTGGCCGGGCAGGAAGTACTGCGCGCCGTACACGTACACGGCGCCGAGCAGCACACCGGGGATGGATCCGAGCCCGCCGATCACGACCATCGAGAACACCTGCAGGCTCTGCTGGGGCAGGTAGAGGTTGCCCGCACCGACCTGGAGGCCGGTCTGCTGGTGCACGAGCAGCGCGCCCGCCACTGCGGCGATGAACCCCGAGAGGGCGAAGCACGCGAGGTTCGTGCGCGTCGTGTTGATGCCGTACGCCCGCGCCGCCGTGTCGTTCTCACGGATCGCGATCAGGACCCGGCCGGTACGGCTCCGTCGCACTCCCCGCACGACGAGGAGCACAAGGCCGAGCACGATGAGACAGAGGAAGTAGAAGCGGGTCTCGCTCTCGACGTCGAAGCGCCCGAACACCGGGAGACGGTCGATGCGGAACCCCGGCAGCCAGTGGCCCGGGAAGAACAGAGGCGGCTCGCCGTTCTCGCCGAACAGCTCCTGGTTCAGAAGGAACGACGACACGAACAGCGCGAACGCGAGCGTGCTGACGGCGAGCGTCAGACCCCGTCTGCGCAGCGCCGGATAGCCGACGACGATGGCGGCCAGCGCGCCGGCGGCCCCGCCGACGAGGAGCGCGAGCGAGATGTCGGTATGCATGTAATAGGTAGCCCATCCGCCGACGGCGGCACCGATGCCGGCGAAGCCCATCTGGCCCAAGCTGACCTGACCCGCCCATCCCGTCAGCACGACGAGCGAGAGCCCGATCAAGCCGAAGATGACGATGACGCTGACGAGATTCATACGGCTCTCGTCCAGCCAGAGCGGCAGCGTGACGAGGAACGCGACGACACCGGCGAGGAGCACCCACCGCGTCACGCGCACTTCCGGCAGACCCTTGAGCTCGCGCGGGATCGGCCGCACCTCCCGAGCCGCCTGCCACGTCGAGACTTGGCCCTCGCCGATGCGCCCCCGGCCTGGTCGTCGAGTGAGGAGCAGGGCGCCGAGGATGACGAGGAAGAGAATGGCGTCGTTGAACGCGGGGTTGTTGTCGGGCTGGAACGTGATCGCCTTGTCCAGGATGCCGAGGCCGACCGCGGCCACCGCGATGACAAAGAACCGGTCGAGGCGGCCGATCACGACGGCGGCCAGGGCCAGGAGCAGGAACGACGGCCCGAGCACCGTCCCGATCGGCAGCCCGACCGCACCGGCGCGCAACCACATGCCGAGGAACGCGAGCACCGTGGCAACGGTCCACACGATCGTGTGCAGGCGCTTCACGGGAATACCCAGGGTCGACGCCCGGTCGGCCCGCTCGGCGCTCGCGCGCACGGCGACGCCGACGTTGCTGAGCCGCAGCCACGCCGCCAGCGCGATGAACGCGACCGGGATCACGATCATCGCGATCACGTCGTTGGCGTTGAAGATCGTGCTGCCGAACTCGAACTTCAGGCTGAACGGCGGGTCGAGCCGGTTGGACTGGAAGTCCTGGCCGAACGCCTGGGCCAGGAACAGGCCACCGGCGATGAGCACCTGGGACAGACCGATGGTGGCCACCGTCAGGATGAGGCGCGGCGCGCGGAAGAAGCGCCGGATGATCAGGGTCTCGACGAGGACGCCGAGCACGATCGCGGCGACGAGGCCGGTCGTGAAGGCGAGGATGTAGTTGACGCCCAGGCTGATCACCAACAGCGATCCGAGCGTGGCCGGAACCTGTCCGAGGTCGCCCTGGGCGAAGTTGATGACGCGGTTCGCGCGGTAGATCAGCGCGATCCCGAGGGCGATCAGCGCGATCCGACCGCCACCCAGCGCCCCGTCGAGGATCACGCCGCTCGGAGCGGGGAACGGCCAGACGAGCACCGCAAACGCGAGACCGCCGAGCGGCAGGACCCAGCCGAGGACCCCACCCAGCCACGTGAAGTCTGTGAGGCGCGTACGGACAGGCAACGACGTGTCCGTCGAGTCACGCATGCCGAGCACCACGTCCCCCCTCTGCGCGTGCAACGTTACGTTTTGCCGTTCGGACGCGTGCCGCGCCCGATCGGTTCCTACCCGCTGCCCGGTGTCCCCTGCACGAAGTCCACGACCACACGAGCAAGCTGCTCGCCGCGGTCTTCCTGCAGGAAGTGCCCCGCGCCCTCGATCGTCGTGTGAGGACGACCCTTGGCGCCGGGGATCTCGCTCTGCAGGACCCGGTCGCCGCCGGCGGTGATCGGGTCCGAGTCGCTGAACGTGGTCAGGAACGGCTTCTCCCAACGGTGGAGCGTGTCCCACGCCCGGCGGTTCGCTTCCGACGCAGGGTCGTCGGGGCTCGTCGGCACGAGCACAGGGAACTGGCGGGCGCCTTCCTTGTACGACTCGTCGGGGAAGGGGGCGTCGTAGGCGGCGACGACTTCCGGGGCGAGGCCGGTGGTGCAGCCGCCGTTCACGATTCGGCCGACCGGGAACGTCTCGGTCTCCTGCGAGAACTTCTGCCACGCGAGGAAGGCGTCGCCGGGGTGGCGGTCACCGGTGGGCAGGAAGGTGTTGGCGGCGACGATGCGGGCGAACCGATCTGCCTCCTCCGCCGCCAGCCGGAGCCCGATGAGGCCGCCCCAGTCCTGGCCGAAGAGCGTGACCCGCTGCAACGCCAGTCCTTCGAGCAGCGACCGCATCCAGTCGACATGACGCTGGTAGGTGTAGTCGGCGCGTTTCGACGGCTTGTCGGAGCGCCCGAACCCGGCGAGGTCGGGTGCGACCGCCCGGAGCCCGGCGCCCGTGATCACGGGGATCATCCTGCGGTACAGGAAGCTCCATGACGGCTCGCCGTGGAGCAGCAGGACAGGGTCGGCCTCGGGCGGCCCTTCGTCGACGTAGTGCATGCGCAACGACCCGCCCTCGTCGTCGGGTACGTCGAGATAGTGGGGGGCGAACGGGTACCCGGGTAGGGAGGTGAACCGCTCGTCGGGCGTCCGCAGCGTCTCCATCAGGCGTCGCGCAGGAAGGCGTGCAACATGTCGGCGACGATCTCACGGGCTTGCGCGGTGGGGAGATCGAGCTGGAGCCGGAGCGATTCCCACGTCGACGCGTTCGAGACGACCTCCAGCTCGAGGAGTAGGCGGCTCCGATCGGCGCCGTCCCGACGACCGAGCTCGGGCGCGAAGACCGTCTCGATCTCGGCGCGCGAGAGCTGCCGTGCGAGCGACAGCACCTCGGCGAGAGCGGGTGAGAACGGCTCCTGGAGGACGGCGGCCCGCCTGACCTGCGCCGAGGCCTCGTGGACGCGCTCCCGCTGACGGACGAAGGCGTCGAGGCGCGACTCGAGCGGCCCGTCACCGGGGATGGCCTGCACCAGGTCGCGCACGCGCTCGAAGTGGCTGTGAGCCGCCGCGGTGAAGAGGTCTTCGAGGTCGTCGAAGTGGACGTAGACCGAGCGCAGCGAGACGCCGGCGCGCTCGGCGACCTGCCGGGCCGTCGGCCGGAAGTTGCCGTCATCGAGCAGGGAGAGCAGCGCTTCGACGACGGCGTCGCGAGTGCGGGCGGCCCGCGCCGACCGTCCGTCCGTGAGACTGGTCGCCGCCACGGTCGTGCACGATATTGTTCTTTCACTAGGTGTGCAATACGTGCCAAACGGCACAGGGGGAAGGCACCATGGCTCAGGGGACCTGGGAGCCTGGCTTCGAGGAAGTCGTCTCGCTCCTCGACGCCCAGGTGGCGGAGTCGAGCAGTGGCGGCGCGGTATGCGTGTACCACCGAGGCCGGCCGGTCGTCGACGTCTGGAGCGGCGTGGCCGACCGGGCGGGCACGCCGTGGCAAGCCGACAGCCTCGCGGTGTCGTACTCGACGACGAAGGGCGTCACCTCGACGGCCCTGCACGTCTGCGTCGACCGCAACCTCGTCGACTACGACGACCGCGTCGCCGATCACTGGCCGGAGTTCGCCCCGCACGGCAAAGACGCGATCACGGTCCGTCACGTGCTCTGCCACGAAGCCGGCCTCTACGACGTGGCGTCGTTCCTCGAGCGGCCCGAGCAGATCCTCGACTGGGACGAAATGGTCGCCGGCATCGAAGGGATGACACCCGCGTTCGAGCCTGGCGCGAGCAACGGCTACCACGCGGTGACGTACGGGTTCATCGTCGGTGAGATCGTGCGGCGTGTCTCCGGGCTCGGGATCACCGACTTTGTGCGCACGCAGATTGCCGAGCCGCTCGCGCTCGACGGCTGCCATGTTGGGCTGCCGCGTTCCGAGCACGGCCGGCTGGTGGAGACCATCACCTCGCCCGACGCCGGCGCGCTCACCCGCGACCCCGCCGCGATGGTGCGCATCGCAGAGCAGTTGGGGCTCACCATCCATCCCGAGCTGATCGCGGCCGCGCTCCCGCCCGAGATCCTGACCGGAAACGGTGGCGCCGAGTGGGTCGAGCAGCCAATGCCGTCCGGCAACGGATCTTTCACGGCGCGGTCGCTGGCGCGTATGTACGCCTGCCTGGCCGGCGGCGGTGAGATCGACGGCGTCCAGCTCGTATCGGACAAGACCGTCGCCCGGGCCATCGAGCCGCAGAACGACCGGCCCGATCTCATCCTCGGGTTCCCGATGCAGTGGCGCCTCGGATATCACGGCGTGCTGACATCGACGGCCGCGCTCCCGCGCGGGTTCGGTCACAACGGGTACGGCGGGTCGGGCGCGTGGGGGGATCCTGAGCGCGAGCTCGCCGTCGCCTACACGCTCAACGCCCTCGGCAACGCGATCGCCGGCGACACGCGATTCATGGACATCGGCGGTGCCGCTGTGCGCGCCGTCGGTCGCTGACTCGGTGAGATCGCGAGGGCTCGTGACTGCCGTCACGTCGCCGTCGCGTCTTCCGGGCGGCATGATGCCTCCATGGCGTCAGAGCTGACGCTCCCGACTCGACCCGGCGCCGTCATCCGAGTCACGGCGCGCTCGGGGAGCGTGACGGTGACCGGGGAGGAGCGCGCCGACGTCGTCGTGACGGGGGCGCGTGACGCGAAGGAAAGCGACGACGGATCCATCGAGATCAAGTCTCGGTCCGGCGCGGTGTCCGTGCGGTGCCCGGAGGGGAGCGATGTGTTCGTCGGGGCGAGCTCGGGCCGCGTCGAATTGCGAGGGCGGCTCGGCGACGCACGCGTGACCGTCGGGAGCGGGAGCGTCCACGTCGATCACGTCGAGCGGCTCGACGCTCGCACTGGCTCCGGGTCGTTCGAGATCACCGAGTGCGCAGGGGAGTGCCGGCTGAAGACCGGGAGTGGCGGTATCGCCGTGGCGCGGGCGGGGGTGTCCGACCTCGCCACCGGATCGGGCGCGGTCGTCGCCGAGCTGGTCGACGGGGCCAAGGTGAAGGCGGGCAGCGGCAATGTCGAGGTCGGGCTCGCCGGGCCGGGGTCGCTCGACGTGAAGGCGCTGTCCGGATCGGTCGTCGTCAGCGTCCCGCCCGGAGCGCAGCCGGCGACCCGGCTCAGGACCCTGAGCGGCAAGGTGCGTTGCGCGTGCCCGACCGGCGGCGACGGCGAGATCAAGGTGAAGACGCTCAGCGGGAACATCCAGGTCGTCGAGCGGTGAACGGCACGCCTGCGGGCGCGGTGGTCTTCACCGACATCGTCGGCTTCACCGAGTTCACCGCCGAGCACGGCGACGACGCGGCGCTCGCCTTGCTCGATCGGCAGGAGAAGATGGTCCGGGGGTCGCTGCCCGACGACGGGCGCGTGGTGAAAGACCTCGGCGACGGCTTGATGCTGTGGTTCCCGGAGGCGGTGAGCGCGCTGGGGGCATGTCTGGCCGTCGCCGAGCGATTCGAGGAGGAGGCCGCCACCGACGTCCCGCTCTGGGTCCGAGTCGGCATGCACTGGGGGTGTCCGACGCGGCGCGGCGACGATCTCGTCGGTCACGACGTGAATCTGGCCGCCCGTATCGTGGACGTTGCCGGCCCGGGGGAGGTCCTCGTCTCCGAGCCCGTGCACGACCTGGTGCGCGGACGAGTGCCCGGGCTGCGCCTCGACGAGCTCGGACCAGTCGTCATGAAGGGCATACCCGACGCGGTGCCGCTGTATCGGGCTGCGCTGGACTGACCGGTATCCTCCGGCGCGTGCACCGGTCCCGAGACCTCGTGTGCGCGCTCGCGTGCGTGGTCGCGGTGCTGGTCGCATGCAGCGGCGGATCGAGCACCATCGACAGCAAGGAAGTGGAGAGCACGATCCGGGCTCAGCTGCGCAAGGACTTCCCCGGCGCGCCCGTCGGCCGGACGACGTGTCCCGACAACGTCAAGAAGAAGACCGGCAAGCAGTTCACGTGCACGGCGACCGTGAGCGGCGAGCGGGTGCCGATCACCGTCACGCAGACCGATCGCGATCCGGGGTTCCGCTCCCTACGCGAGGTCGCCGTCCTCGACGTCGCCAAGATGCAGAACTTCGTGCAGATGCAGTATGACCAGCAGGTCGGCGTTCAGGTGACGGCGTCGTGCGCGCCGGGGAAGAGCGTGATCGTGGCCCGCCCCCAGTCGCAGATCCCGTGCACCGTCACCGACTCGCAGGGCGCGACCGACACCGTCCAGGTGCTTGTCAGCGACACCGCCGGCAACATCAAGATCGCCACCATTTAGAGTCAGGTCACGAGCTTGGCGCCCCGGTCCCGCAGCTCGTACTTGAGGACCTTGCCCATCGCGTTCAGCGGCAGCTCGTCGACGAGTTCCACGTACCGCGGCGCCTTGTAGTTGGCCATCTGGTCCCGGCTCCAAGCGATGAGCTGCTCGGCGGTCGCGTCGGCATCGGGACGGAGGACCACGAACGCCATGCCCACCTCACCCATTCGCTCGTCGGGCACGCCGACGACCGCGACCTGCGCCACCTTCTCGTTGCGAAGGAAGACACTCTCGATCTCGGCCGGGTAGGCGTTGAAGCCGCCGACGATGTACATGTCCTTCGTGCGGTCGGTGATCCGGAGGTAGCCGCGCTCGTCCATCACGCCGACGTCACCCGTGTGCAGCCAGCCGTCCGAGTCGATCGTCGCCGCCGTCTCGTCCGGCTCGTCGAGATACCCCCGCATGACGTTGTAGCCGCGGATCACGATCTCACCGGGCTCACCGCGCGCCACTTCCTCGCCGTCGTCGTCCACGACCCGCACGTCCACGCCGGGGATCGCTCGCCCCGATGTGGTCGCGATCGTCTCAGGGTCGTCGTCGTAACGGCACATGGTGGCGATGCCGCACGCCTCGGTGAGCCCGTAGCCGGTAATGATCGTCTCGAAGGTCAGCTCCTCGCGCATGCGCACGACGAGCTCGACCGGGATCGCGGCCGCGCCGGTGACGGCCAGACGCAGGCTCGAGAGGTCATGGTCGCCGCGGCCGTGGTGGTTGAGGATCGTCTGGTAGAGCGTCGGCGGCCCCG
>Ga0126379_10001202_pt1 | contig 15492 bp, 10 predicted proteins | sample PanSoiMetPlot_24_FD_92640 | JGI IMG/M metagenome (GOLD analysis project Ga0126379, IMG submission 92640) | Tropical forest soil microbial communities from Panama - MetaG Plot_24 | ecosystem: Environmental > Terrestrial > Soil > Tropical forest > Bulk soil | place: Panama | collected 2016-02-17 | reverse complement strand
ACGAACTGAACTTCCTCATGTGGCAGTTGGGGATGACGCCGAGGGCGACGGGAAAGTAGATCGACTACTCGTTTCTCTGAGGCGTGATTTTGGGTCTTAGCGCGCGATGTTCTTAAGGCGTGCGCTCTTGCGTTTCTAGACACTTTAAGCGCCGGAGGCGCGACTAGAGAATAGCCCACCCTGGAGGCGAAGCCGGAAGGGTGGGTTACGGGTCCAATAGATCGCGAGCCCTAGCGGGGCGACACCAATAGGGCTGGCTCCGGTCGTCTCTTAACGTAATTGCGCTAGGCTGCAGAGGTGGTTCGCAATGGTGCCCCTTGTTGGGGTGTGTACTTATCTTACCGGGGGTTCCCCAAAAATCCTCTGTGCCGCCCCCCCGGGGCTCTGTCTGTTTTAGATGCCTACCCAGTCGTCGCGCCTAACGGCGCTAAGGATTTTCGTTGAGGGAGGTTTTTGTCTCACCTCCGGAGTTTTTCGTCTGAATTGTTGATAAACCCCCTGCAAGTAGGCCCGCAAACCAAAGTCACCTCTCAAGGGTGCGTGACTAGGCGCTTTGATTTATCTTTACTGTTGCCCTTTGTCTATGAAGATTCTTGTCATTGGTAGCGGAGGCCGGGAGCACGCTCTGGTGTGGAAGCTGAGCCAGTCGAAACGCGTGTCGGAAGTCGTGTGCCTGCCCGGCAACGGCGGCATCTGCCAGGAAGCCACGTGTGTCGCCGGCGACGCCAAGAGCCCGGAAAGCCTGCTGGGGGCGGCCCATCAGATACAGCCGGATATTACTGTGGTCGGCCCGGAGCTTCCGCTATCCCTCGGTGTAGTGGACGAATTCGCGCGCCGCGGGCTGCGCATCTTTGGACCTACCCAGGCGGCGTCGCAGCTGGAATGGAGCAAGAGCTTCGCCAAAGAATTCATGCAGCGCCACAACATTCCTACGGCCCACTACGCGGTGTGCGCGTCCGAAGACGAAGCGCGTAAGTCGCTGGGCTTGTTCTCGCTGCCGGTGGTGGTTAAGGCCGACGGCCTGGCGGCGGGCAAAGGCGTAGTGATCGCTACCACCAAGGAAGAAGCAGCCACCGTGGCCGCGGACATGTTCAGCGGAAAGCTGCTGGGGTCGCCTTCGTCGCGTGTGGTGCTGGAAGAGCATCTCAAGGGCGAAGAATTATCCTTCCTGGTGCTGAGCGATGGTGAGCGCGTGGCGCCGCTGGTGGCTGCCCAGGACCACAAGCGCATCGGCGAGGGCGATACTGGAGCCAACACAGGCGGGATGGGCGCGTACTCCACGGGATCGCTGGCCGACGAAGCCATGGTGGAGTGGCTGCTCAATCACATCGCGCGGCCCACAATCACAGGCATGAAGTCTGAGGGGATGGAGTATCGCGGCATTCTTTATTGCGGACTGATGATGACCGCGCGCGGGCCGATGGTGCTCGAGTTCAACTGCCGGTTCGGTGATCCTGAAACCCAGGCCGTGCTCATGCGCCTCGATAGCGATCTCCTCGAGGCGATTGAGGCCGCGATCGACGGTCGCGTGAGCGATGGCGTGTTCAAATGGTCAAGCGACGCTTCCTGTTGCGTGGTCGTGGCGTCCGGAGGCTATCCCGGCAGCTTCGTCTCCGGCAGAGAAATCGTCGGGCTCGATCGCGCAGCCCAAATCGAGAACGTGAAAGTCTTCCACGCCGGCACCAGTATGCTCGAAGGCAGGATGTATTCGAGCGGTGGCCGCGTGCTGGGCGTGACGGCTCGCGCGCCCAAACTCGAAGACGCGATTTCAAAAGCCTACGAGGCCGTGGGCTGTATCCGGTTCGAAGACATGTACTACCGGCGCGACATCGGAGCACGAGCACTCAAACAACCGACGTAGATCCGTTCCGGCTTGCCGGAACCACGAGGTAAAAATACTTCATGCCTGAAAGCCCTCTCGTTTCCATTGTGATGGGGTCCGACTCGGACCTGGAAATCATGAACGAAGCCGCCAAAGCCCTGGATGATTTCAGCATCTCGTATGAAATCGATGTAACCTCAGCCCACCGCTCGCCGGCGCGGACGGCGGAGTTCGCGCGGACCGCAGCGTCGCGCGGTGTGAAAGTGATCATCGCCGGAGCCGGCGGCGCCGCACATCTGGCCGGCGTGATCGCGGCGGAGACCACGTTGCCGGTCATCGGCGTTCCCATTCCTTCCACGGCGCTGAACGGGCTGGACTCGCTGCTGGCCACAGTGCAGATGCCGGCAGGCATTCCCGTGGCAACCGTCGCCATCGGCAAACCCGGCGCCACCAACGCCGGGATCCTGGCCGCGCAGATCATCGGCCTCAGTAATACGGCTGTTGCGGGGAAGCTGAAACAGCTCAAAGAGAAGCTGGCGCGGAGCGTGGAAGAGAAATCGCAGAAACTGCAGCAGCTGAGGAAGAGGAGCTGAAAGGTGCGTTTAATTCCCTTCAACACCACTGGTTTCCCGGGCTGTCATCCTGAGCGAGGCCGAGCCCCGGCTTGGCGGGGTGAGGGCGAGTCGAAGGACCCCGAGAATGATTGTCGAGTAAAGGGCGTATCGGGGAGTTCTCTAGAGAATGCCTTGACACTGCGTCGCCGGCCGAGATTGGCTCGGGGTCCTTCGACTCCGCGCCCTGAATTCTCTTCAGGGGCAACTCTTCGAGGCGCTCCGCTCAGGATGACAGCCGTCTGTTGCATCACAATCTTCCTAAACGTCAAAACTCGAACCATGCTGCTCCATGCCTGAATCTTTCACCGCCATCGCCATCATTCCCGCGCGGCTGGGATCGACGCGATTGGCGCGCAAGGTGCTGCGCGAGATCGCCGGCAAGCCCATGATCGGTCTGGTATACGAAGCCGCAAAGAAGTCTTCGCTGCTTGCAGACGTGATCATCGCCACCGATTCGGAAGAAGTGATGGAAGCGGCGCGGGCCCACGGCTGGAAGGCGCAGATGACGTCCACCGCCCATCGCAGCGGCACGGACCGCATTCACGAGGTGGCGCAACGCGTGGCCGCCGATGTGTATGTAAACATCCAGGGCGACCTGCCGACTGCGCGGCCGGAACATATTGAAGCCCTACTGCGGCCCATGCGCCGTCCTGAGGTTCAGGTTTCAACCATCAAGACTCCCTGCAAGCCGGACGAGATCAGCAATCCCAACGCGGTGAAAGTCGTAACCGACAAAAACGGCCGGGCGCTCTATTTCTCACGCTCTACGATCCCTTTCGACCGGGACAAAGGCGGCAACATCTCCTACTTCAAACATCTTGGCATGTACGCGTACCGCAAAGCGGCGCTGGACCGCTTCTGCGGCCTTCCGGAATCGAAGCTCGAGGCCGCCGAACGGCTGGAGCAATTGCGGCTGCTGGAGAACGGAATCGACATCTACGTGGAAGAAACGCCGTTTAGCACCGTGGAGGTTGATACTGAGGAAGACTTGCGGCGCGTGCAAGAGATGGTCATCGCACAGCGGTGAATCCTTCCAACCAACTGTACGACTCCCGGACGTTCAAGTAGCCAGGCTGGGCCTGTGCTTGCGAGCCCACTCTTCGGCCGCGGCAATCCGCTTGGAGACCGGCGGGTGCGAATGAAAGAGTATTTCCACCAGCCGCGAAGGATGGCTCTCCGCCAGGTTCTGCTTGTTGAGCTTCTCCATCGCCGACACATAAGGAGCAATGCTGGGGACCGTGCTCCAGCAGTAGCGATCGGCTTGGCGTTCGGCAAAGCGGGAGTAGGCGTTCAGCGCCGGCATCAGCAGTAAGGACAAGGCGCTCGACACCAGCACCAGCAGCGGCAGGTTGGCAAAATCGGTCAAATGCTGGAACATGTGCACGTCGTAAATGGCGTATTGGAGCGCGAGATTGGCGACCCAGAACCCGGCCAACGTCACCAAGGCTTCCACGCCGATGCTCTTGAGAATGTGCTTGTGAACGTGATGGCCAAGCTCGTGGGCCAGCACAGCCTCAATCTCGTCGGCGTTGTAGTTCTCGAGCAGCGTGTCGGCCAGGATGATGCGCCGGGTGTTCCCCAGACCGGTGAGCGCGGCGTTGGCCTTTTTGCTCTTTTCTGAAAGCTTCCATTCGTAAACGCCGCGCACGCGCGTGCCGGCGCGCTCGCCCAGACGCACCAACCGCGCCTTGAGTTCTTCGTTCTGCAACGGAACGAATTTATAGAACAACGGGAACAGGACCACAGGCGCGATCTGGGCAAAGAAGATGAACAAGGCGATGAAGATCAACCAAGCGTAGACCCACCAGTGCTCTGGAGAAACACGCATCAAGCCGTACACGATCTGGGCTAAAGCTGTGGCCAGCACCAGGCCTACCAACCAGCGTTTCGCTTCGTCACGGATCCACGACCCCGCCTTCTGGTTCGACAGGTTATAGCGATGTTCCAGGCGGAAACCGTAGAAATCCAACCCGACGCTCAGAGCTTTGCTGATGAGGCTCAGGAAGAGAACGTAGAGAAACAAGCTCCATTCATACTGTTCACGGCCGAGGTGCCGGGCCTGCGTGCTCAGCCAATTCGTCCAGCCCGTGGCCAGCAGTACGATCAGAAAGCCGAAGCTGATCGCCAGGTCGGCGAGCTCCAGGCGGCGCTTGGCGCGATTGTAACCGCGCGCTTCCGCGGTGTCGGGCACAGAGTTGGATTGCGGCATGGTCATTTCTTGTTTTCCGTGAACTCCAGGGTGACGAAGCTGGCTGCGCTCTCATTGCTGCTGTTGATCAATGTGCCGGTTACGCCAGTGGTCCAAGCGCTGTTCATCAGCCGCTGGTTCCCTGCCTGCGACCAGGCAAGGCCACCGGGAGCACGCTTAATCTCTCTGGTGGATGAGCCGGAGAGAACAGTCAGATCAAGATTGGAAACCGCCACAACCAGATTCGGCACGGCAGGCGTGTGCTTTTCTAAGCGCGAACCCGGCGGCATGGTGACGAACGACATCACCCACTGGTCAGACGAGATCCGCCGTTCGACAGAGGCGCAGGCCGACTTTGCTGCCGCTTCGCAGGGCACAGGCATAGAACACGATTCCGTGCATCGCTTTACGTTCGTAGCTGCCTGAAGCAAATCAATTGTGATGTTGTGGAACGGGCGGTCGCTGTTATTGATCGCCGCGTGCGCGAAGCCGCCGGCCGTGAAACGGGTCTCGCCGTCTTTGAGCTGCAGCCCCGTGGGCTTCTCGCCCACGCGCGCGTTCGTCACGTCAGAATCTCCCAGAGTCACGAAAAGGTAGTCGTGTTCGTGGCGATGCACCAACGTTGAGGCCTTCGGAGCCACGATCACGTCGAATGCCCGTAGGTACTCGTTCTTGAGCACCAGGTGATGGCTGGGTTCCGACGTGATGTCGACGGACTGTTGCGGCTGCGCCGCTGCGCCCAGGTAAAGCAAGGCCGGTCCGGCGATTCTCAAGATCCGCATCTGAAGCATTGTAGAACACCCATTCCACGCCGCAAGGCGCGAAGGTTCCGCTTTGGCCCATGCACTGCAGGACGGTCAGGGCGCCGGTGTCTGTTGCTAGGAGATCTTAGGCAGTTCGCGGCGCAGTTCCCGTTCTATCCTGCGTTCGTGCCAAAGACGCAGAGGCTTGGAGTAATTGATGATGCCGAAGGCCGCTATAGCCGCCAGGAGAAGTCCGCTGCTCAGCACCAGGAACACGCGTGACGCTCCGGTCTGGGCCACTTGCAAAAGCACCAGAGCATTCCGCGGCGTGAGCAACATAGCGACCGCCAGCGACAGCATTCCGATCCCCGCGAGCAGGCCGGTTGCGTTCTTGGCCCAGCGTCCGGTGGCGTGGTACTCAGCGAACAGCGCAAAGCCACGGGAGATCAGCCCGGCAATCACCAGAAAAGCGGCGACGATGCCAATCCAGAAGCTTAGGTCCATGCTTTCAGGTAGGACGCGCAGCGCGTGCGCAAGGTTGGAAGGTCTGGGCATGGCTCTGTCCAGGTCACTGCTAGGCGGCGTGCTCTGACCGTGCGAGCTTGCTCGCGGGGTGTTCTTTGACGGCGGAAGGCCAGAAAATCGAAATAACAGTTCCGCGCCTCGCAGTCGTGTCGCTGCTGCGAAGCTTGATGCTTCCGCCGTGTTTTTCGACGATTCCCTTCACCACCCATAGTCCCAGCCCGGTTCCTTTTTCAGCTTTGGTCGTGAAGAAAGGTTCGAAGACCCTGGCAAGGCAGTCTTTGGCGATACCACATCCGTTGTCGGCGATCGTGAGGCGAGCGCCCCGCTCGGTGCGCGTCTTCCAACTTTGTGACGGCCGAAGGTACAGAGTGAGACGGCCGCCATGTTGTGTAGCCTCAACAGCGTTGACCAGCAGGTTGTCGACGACTTGGCGAATCTCGTCTGCGAAGCCGATGATGTTGGTGTTCCCCTTGATTCTTTTGCTGATAACAATGCCCGCCCGTTGCACTTTGTCACCGAAGACCTGAAGAGACTCTTCAATCAAAGCGGCCAAGTTGACTTCCTTGGCTACCACGCCAACCCGGTAATAGGACAGGCTCTGTCTTACAATGCGTGCTACGCGCCCAATTTCGTTATTTGCCATTGAAACCCAGGCTGTGGCGGTCGCATCCAGGTCGGAACGGCCCTTTAAGAGATATAACGCGTTCATAACGGCGGAGAGCGGATTGTTGATCTCGTGAGCCAGGGACGCGGCCAGCTGTCCCGCCGCCACCATCTTTTCCACTTCCTGCAATTGCCTTTCGACGCGCTTGAACTCGGTGATATCCGTGATCGCACCAACCCATCCGACTACGTCCGCGCCGTTTTTCTCCGGCGTGCCAACTACATGCACGTGGCGGGGACCTGCCGCAGCGTAGGGCACCAGAGTTTCAAATTCCACCCGCTCGCCCTTCTGTACGCGCTCGATGAAAGGCCGGAGTGTATCCCATGCGTCCGGCCCGACGACGTCAATAATGCGATGGCCTACGATCTGCTCCAAGGACAAGCCGGCGAGTTCAGCGTAAGCCGAGTTCGCCGATAGATAGCGCAAGTCGCGGCTGCAACGAACCAAGCCGGTAGGCGCGGCTTCCAGGAAACGTCGCAGCTGGGCCGACGATGCAGTCAAGGCTTCCTCTGCCTGCTTTCGCTCCAGGTAGTCGGCTGCCTGGCGGGCCAGGAGATCCATGAGCCGCAGCTCCCGTTCGCGCGGCCGATGCGGCGTGGCGTAGTAGGTTGAGACCATGCCCAGAAGTCTGCCCGAGCTGCTGAGGAACGGTGTAGACTGCACGGCGCGAACCCCGGCATCGAGCAGAACCTGAAGCTCAGGAGTGCCGATAAATATTCTGCTCTCCGCGATATCCTCGACAATGACACGCTCGCGGCTCTCCATGGCTGTTCTACACGAGGTAGCCTGTTTGGTCACGACAGCAAAGAGATCGCTGAATCGATCTTCGAAACCCTGTTGTGCCACCAGCCTCAGCCCGCCCAAGGAATGGTCGAGCAGTTGTATGCTGCCTTTGTCAGCTTGGGTCAAGAAGATGGCCGCGTCCAAAACGGCGGTCAAAGGTCCCTTCACGCCATCGCCGTTCTGCAAGCATCGCATGCCGACTTCCTGGAGGCGGACCATGGCATCCAGTTCGGCCGCTGTCTGCTTCTCACGCTCCAATTGCAGGGCAGCGATCTGCAACGCGAGGCGTTGACTGACCTCGTCGCGCAGTTCGCCGGCAATTCTCTTGCGCTCATCGGCCTGTGCACCGATGAGCTTACGTGCCAGATCGCTAACGTGCTGGTAATCCCGGTTCAGCTCCTCTCGGTTTTCGCGAAGGCGTTGTTCAGCTTCTTCGCGTTCCCGAATCACAGCGGCCAGAAGCATGATGGGAATACAAATCACAATCCAGAACAGTTGCAGCGACAGAACCTTGTCCGCTTGGGCAGAGAGGACAAAAGGACCCACATGACGCGCCGTCCCCCAAATAGACATCACGCCGATGGCAAACAACGATGTGCTTGCCCCCAAGGGTCCGAAACGTATGGCCGCCCAAAGAAGCGGGGGGAAAAACCACAAAAGCAGCGACGGAGAGTGGACGATCTCGGGATCATTGTTGAATGCAAAAAATCCCACTGCCAGCAACGAAATCGTTAGCGCCGCAGCTTCGAAGACTCGGGACGCGGGCACCTCGATCACCCGGCGAACATCGTAATTCGCCCACAAAACTATGGGCGGCGTTACTAACAAGAACGCGGTAGCGCTACTAAGCGTCAGCTTCAGCAGCGCAGTGGCGGGGCTAAAGTTTGGCTCGAGGTGGAACAACGAAAGGACGAAAGCAGGCGCGGTGAGCGTGAACAGCAGCGGAGTCACGAAGGAGGTTACGGCGTAAGCTACCACCTGACGGCGGTTTCCCAAGTGAAGGCGGGGCCCCGCGATGCGCGCAAGAGTTTCCGCAGTCACCGCAGCGAATACTGTGTTGCCAACGATCTGCCAAACCAGACGCCAGACTGGCACCACGGGCCCCAGGGCAGCCGTGTGGGCCAGTGCGGTCGCGATGAGTACCAGCCACCAGCGGCGCCTCGGGGTGAGCACGAACGCCGCGAGTAGCAGCGCGTTCGCCGGCCATATGATACCCACCAGAAAGTACTGAAACCGGAATTGAAGCCCCACAAGTGCCGCGAAGTAGTAGGTGACTGCGAACAGGGCGAGATACGTGCAGAGAAGAACTAGCCTGATTAACTCAGAGGCGGGAAAGGCTTTCCCACCCCTCGCTGTTTGTGCAGCAGCGTTGCTGCGACGCATAGCAGTTCCCTCAGGCCACCCTATAACGAAACGGGTAGGCAACCACGAATAGCGCGCAACCCAAATGAGTTTCTGACCGGGAGAAGTAACGGCGCACCTGTTCTCCACGAGGACTCCGCAACATGTCTCCTTAGGGTCTGGCAGACATTGAACGAGGGCCCAATCTTTCTAGATGCAAGTTTATATCGCGGTCAGGGCTTTGGCGAAGGTAAAGATGTGTTGAGTAGCGGGTCAGCTTGCAAAACTGAGCGCTGTCAGTATCAGCATCTAGCGATCCCGGCGAGCCGGGATCCTAGGTCCCGCTTGGCGGGACAGACGCTCATCGCGCTTTGAGCGGTTGGCCGGGAACAGCACTGAGGAAGGAGGCCGGGTTATGAGAACACGAATCTAGAAGACACCAAGCTTCTTTTTCTTCTTTTTCTGCGCTTGCTTCGCGGGCACAGAACCATCGTTGGCCGCGGCCATGATGACCGGTTTGTTCGTCTGGTTGGGGCTGGCGCCGGTGTCAGTGTATCCGGACTTGACGTCAATGTACGCCTGCTCACGCAGCTTCGTGAGAAAGGCGCGGGCTGCAGGCTCGAGTTTCTGCGAGTAAATGGCCTGGCGGATATTATCGTCAACTTCTTTCAGCGGCGGAATGCCGGCGGCGCGGCGGCCGTTCACTTTCAAAATAAGGAAGCCCTGCTTGGTCCGGATCACATCCGTGGTTTCGCCTTGCTTCAGATTGAAGGTTTTGTCTTCGAAGTCCTTGGCCAACTCGCCCCGCTTAAAGACGCCAAGACGACCCCCGTCGGCGGCGGTGGGACCATCGGAACTGGACTTGGCAAGATCTTCAAACTTGGCGCCTTTGCTCAGTTGCTCCAGGAGACTTTTCGCTTTGGCTTCGGCTTGCGCCACTTTAGCTGGGTCTTCCGGCAGAGGCTCATCAGCACCGGTCTTTTTGTTAGCATCGCCGGCCTCAGTAGAGGGCTTGGCTGGCTGCGTGGAAACCAGAATCTCACTCAGGCTAACTTCTTCAGGCCCTTCCATATCCTGCTTGTGCTTGTCGTAGAAATCCTGGACTTCCTCCTCGCTGATATGGATTTTCGACCCCACTTCGTGGCCGATCACCTGCTCCTCCACAATGCCGGCCCGGGTCTCCTCTTTGAAGTCTTCGAATGAGATTCCCTGCTTCTTGGCTTCTTCTTCCAGCGCGTCCATGCTGGGCAGGTTCATCTTCTGGCGCATCTCGTTGAGCCGCTTGACGACCTCTGTGTCGCCAGTGATGCCCAGCTCTTTGCCCTTTTCCAGGAGAAGCTGGCGGTCAATCAACTCACGCAGGACTTCCTTTTGCTTACTGTCCCACTTGGATTGCCAGTCGTTAGGAAACTGCTGCTGCAGCTCCTGCTGCGTGGTTTGCTTGGCCCGCTCGTAGTCGGCGCGCGTGATGATGGAGTTGTTCACCCGGGCGATGATTTCATCCACGATGTCCTGCGCGCTGGCCGCACCTAGCAATAGGGCAAGGGCGGAAAGAAATAACGATGACTTTTTCAGCATGATGGCAGCTTTCCTCGGAACCTAAGGGAACGCGGGGAGTTAGGGTCTATGCACCTTATTTTAGCAGGGTAGCGGGTCATTTTGAACGTGACGCCCCTGCCCGCGATCAGCCACTAGCGATCGCTTATCGTGGCGGGCGTGCCTCAGCCCAGAAACTCTAATCCGTGAGCGCAGCGCCATGGTTACTGCTGTTGCTTCTTCTTGTTGCCGCCCAGCAAGTTGTCGAGGACCCCTTTAAGCGGATTTCCCTGGTCGCCCGGCGCGTTCGCCGGGCTGCCTTTGGCTCCGCTGCCCAGCCCGGGCAGGAACACCGGATTCGTGGTCTTGCCCCGGATCTGGAAAGGGATTCCTTGGGTCTGAGCTATTTTGGAAAAGCCGCCCAAATTGCCCAGTAGAGTGCCTGCGCTGTTGGAGATTTTCAGCAACATTTGGAAGTCGAGGGAATTGTCGTTGCCGACAACGCCTTGGCCGGTGAAGGTGCCGATCTCGGGCACGTCCAGCACAATGCTGTCAGCGCGCAATCCTTCCGGCGCCAAACGCAGACCGGAGCTGACGGTCTTGATCTCGGTGTCAGGCGTGGAGCGAATTCCAGCAAACGAAGCCAGCGGTCCCAGCTTGGCGCCCAGGTTGTAGCCGGAAAGACGCGTACCACTGATGTTGAGGGGGCCGGTGACAACCAGGCGGTCCAGCGGTCCTTCCGCTGCCAAGTCCATATTGATCACGCCGCCCTGTAGCGACGCGCCCGAGGGCAGCACCACGCCAAAGGCCGGCAGCAAGCCTTCCACATCATTGACTGCCATGTTCTTGCCCTGAAGTTTGAGGTGAGCGACGGTGTCGTCGCCGTGCGCGTCCAGAGTGCCGCTGGCGGTGGCTGTGCTCTCCCGCGCGTGGACAGCCGCATTCAATGTTCCGCGGTTATCGGTCAAGTTGAGATCAGAGCGGTATTCAACGGCGACGGGCATTTTCGCGGGCGAGCTGCCTTTAACCACCTTCAGGTTGTTGGCGCTGGCTTTGCCTTCGGAATGCAGGTTGCGGCCGTCGGAACCGATCTTCCCGCCAAAATCCAGAATTCCACCGAGCCCGGAGCTGGGATCGAGGAACCCTGTGGTGCCGAGGTCCGCGTGCTGGAGAGAGATCTGCGCCTCGAACGGTGTCCGCGCTGAGTCCTGGCGGTCGAGAGGGCCGGCTTGACCTTCCAGCCTAAGCGCGCCGCCGCCCGGCGTGAGCGCCTTGACGGTGAACGGGATCGCGCTGCTGGCGGAAATGTTGTGCGCTACTAAGTTCACGTTCTGGTAGATCGATTCCCGGCGGGCGGAACGTCCACTCTGGCCTACACGGACTTTGCCGTCCACAATCTCGAACGTTTCAACAGAGAGATCGCCCACCGCCGCGGCGGAAGAAGGAGACGAACTGCTTTTGGGGGCGGAGCCGCCGGAACCCAAGGTGGAATAGTTCCATTTGCCGGCCGCGTTTCGCAGCAACACAATTTCAGGCCGCTCGACGCTCAGAGACGTCACTTCCAGGCGTCGCGAGAAGATGAGCGGCCGCAGGCGCACACCAACCTTCACCGCCGAGGCTTGCAAAAACGGGCCTTTGTTGAAAGCCGGATCATCGGCGATAGAGATGTCGCTGGCGGTGGCGCCGCCACTCAAGATAGAAGCGTCCAGCTTGCCGATGCGCACTTGCCGGTTGAGTGCTGCGGAGAGCTTTTGTTCCAGTTCCGGGCGGAAATGGTCCACGCTAATGAAGAACGGGAGCGCAACGGCCGCTAACACCAAAACGCCCAGGATGATTCCGCCGATGAGCAACAGACGGCGCATAGAAAATGCTACCAGAGTAACGACTCCTCGAAGGTGCACTATTGTAAATCACTGCTCGGCAAAGCCCAACCTGTCTCTTTCTTGAATTTAAGCAGAGGTGCAGCGTGTCGCGAGCAGCCCGGTAGCCGCGCTCAAATCGATGTCGGCGATGAGCAACCCTTCTTTGCCGTATGGCTGATAGCTGAGCAGCGTCCCATCAGGCTGGACCACGGCGGAGGTGGTCGGCGAGCCGGCGCTCGCAAAGTTTACGGTCGCGAAATAGCAGGTATTCTCGGCGGCGCGACACAAGGCTGCTTTTTCATGGAACGAATTCGCAGGATCGGCGAAACTCGAAGGCCGGTAACCGCCGGGCTCCGCTTCGTGGAAATGAGGATGGAACACGATGTGCGCCCCACGCCGAGCCGCCCACCGGACCGTCTCTGGATAGCGCCAGCCCTCATGGCAAATGACAACGCCAAACGTCAGCGGGCCGGCCTGAAAGACCTTCCTTCCCGATCCATGCGAGTAAATTGGCTCTTCGGACGGATCAAGCTGTACTTTGTCCTGGAAACCGGCTGTCGTTCCAGCTTGATCGATGACAAGTGCGGTGGCCAGCAGTAATCCTTCGACCATGCGTTCAGTGCCGAGCACCACGGCGAGCCCTGCTTCCTTGGCGGCCGCGGCAACGGTGACCCAGGCGCCTTGGAGAAATGCAGGGTTGGGAGGCGGTAATCGCTTCCCTGTCCCTCGATAACCTGGAACGAAGCACTCCGGGAAGCAGATAAGCCCTGCGCGTTCCATCGACGCTTGAGCGATGGCTTGCACGGCCAGCGTGATCGACTCCTCGGGGGTCGCCGGGAACCGGAGGTTGGCTAGCGCGATTCGAAACGTACTCATCTGGCAATCCCAACTTTAGCTCAATTTGCGCAAAGAACTCGTTGCTCGACGAGCCGGAGGCTCGAACTTGAGGTTTTTGGCTTCGCACGCAGCTTTCCGGCTGCGTGATTTGCGAGGGAACGCCGGAACCTTTAGGGTAAATAGCTGACATGCACTAACGTTTCCCCCTTGCATCTTGGGTTTGGCCGTTTTTCTGTGGTACTTTAGCCCCTAATTGTGCGTTCCGCGGTCTCCCCCCCGGCACTGGAAGGCGCTCTCGTTCTAGCGGTTAACTATGGCACTCGGGTTTGGTTTCAACAAAGCAAAGGTACTCGCTTCGGCGGAGAAGTTTGTCCAACAGGGCAAGCTGCCGAATGCCATTGCCGAATACGAAAAGATCATCAAGGAAGATCCCAAGGACCTGACGGTCCTGAACACGATCGGCGATCTGTACGCCCGCTCCGGAGAAAACGAGAAAGCCGCCCATTACTTTAAGAAAGTCGGCGACCAGTACGCGCAGGACGGCTTCAGCGTAAAAGCCATCGCCATTTATAAGAAGCTCACCAAGCTCAGCCCCAACAACTTCGACAACATCCACAAGCTGGCGGAACTCTACGGCCAGCAGGGCTTGTTCAACGACGCGCGCGCGCAGTACATGATCGTTGCCGACCATCTGCTGAGATCGGGCGACAATACGCAAGGGGCGAAAGTGCTGCAACGGATCCTGGAGCTTGATCCGGAGAATACGACCACGCAGTCCAAGCTCGCTGATCTCTACAGCAAGCTGGGCAAGAAGGACGAGGCACGCAATATTTATTACACCGCGGCGGAAACTCTTCACGCGCGCGGGTCGTACGATGCCGCCGCGGAAGCGCTGGGCAAAGTGCTGAAGCTGGATCCGGAGAACCCGCAGGCCCTGCTGCTGCGGGGCATGATTGCCGCTGATTCCGATGACAATCTTGCCGCGGTGCAATATCTGGGTCAGGTTCCCGATCTGGATTCGCGGCCAGAGGGATTGCGCGCTCTGCTCCGCGCCAAGTTGTATGCGGGAAATCTGGATGGCGTGGAAGGCATCGCCAGCAAACTGCTCACCGTCCACAACGACCTCAGTGGCATCACCACGCTGGCCGAATGGCACGTCACTCGCAACGATGTGGGCAACGCGCTGAAGTTGTATGAGCAGCATGCCGACCAGCTCCTTGCTGCCGGCCGTCCCGGTTTCCAGGAAGCTCTCTACCCGCTGATCCCCCGCATCCGAGACAACGCTGAGGCCCTGGGCAGCATGCTGCGGCTCCTGCAGCGGGCCAGCGATACTGTGCGCTGCGGCGAGGTCATGGAACTGCAAGCCAATGCTTTTGCTGCGAGCGGCGATTTCCAACACGCGCGCGACATCTATCAGAAGCTGAGCGAGATGGAGCCGGAAAATGCGCTCCACAACCAGAACTACAAGCAGATGCTTTCCAAGCTGGGCGAGGACCCGGCGACGCGGCACCTGACTCCGCAGGAAGCAGCTCAGGCGTTCATGGTGGAAGAGCTGGACGAGGGCGCCGCGGTGGTTCATCAGACCTACGATCCACCCACGGAAAAGGCCCTTGAGGCCGCGCTGACGGACGCTGAGCTGTTCGTCTCCTATAACGTTCCCTCGAAGGCCATCCCACCGCTGGAAGCCGTTCTGCATATGGCCCCGCGTGACGTCGTCCTGCACCAGCGTTTGGCCGTACTCTACGCCCGTGCGGAACGTTACGCCGATGCCGCTCGCATGTGTCAGGTGCTGAGCGACATCTACCGCGAACTCGGACACGACAAAGATGCGGTGCGCTATCAGGAGGCCGCTCGAAAGTATTCTCTGCGCGCACCCGCTGCGGCACCCGCGCCGGCTGCTCCCGTCGCGCCCAGGCCTTCGGCTGTTCCTGTGCAAGCCGCGCCGGCTACGCCTCAACCTGTAGCCGAAGTCGATGTTCAACCCCCGGCCGCTGAATCAGCGCCCGCAGAACAGGAAGCGGCTTCAGTCCAGGAGTTCTCCTTCGACGTCCCGGACATGCTCGAATCCCAGCCTGAGCCCTCGGTCTCCGAGCTACCCGTCGCGGCGCCGCCAGAACCGGTCGCAATGCATCTGGAACCCGCCATGGCTGCGGAGACAGCCAAGGAAGAGGATCACGCCGACGAGTGGGAAGACATGGTCTCCGTTGAAGGGGAAGAAAAAGCTTCTCACGCGAAGGAGGCGGCGCCTGAGCCGCCCCGTGCACCGGAGATGGAAGTCCTCGCTTCGCCCGCGAAGGAACCAGAACCGGCGGCTGCGCCTCCCGAGGTCTCAGCCGCGGACAAGATTCAGGAAATCCAGTTCTATATTTCCCAGCAAATGTGGGACGCGGCCAAGAAGGCCATCCTCGATCTCACCGAAATTGCGCCCAACGCGCACGAAATCACCGACCTCATCTCCGCGGTTTCCGCGGGGCAAGCACGGGCCGCACGAGCCGCTGCTGCCAAAGCCGAAGCGCCGGTCGAGGAGACTCGGGTACGTCCAGAGCCCGCGAGGAAGACTCCTGTCGTCGAGGCTGT
>Ga0126379_10001201_pt1 | contig 15498 bp, 6 predicted proteins | sample PanSoiMetPlot_24_FD_92640 | JGI IMG/M metagenome (GOLD analysis project Ga0126379, IMG submission 92640) | Tropical forest soil microbial communities from Panama - MetaG Plot_24 | ecosystem: Environmental > Terrestrial > Soil > Tropical forest > Bulk soil | place: Panama | collected 2016-02-17 | reverse complement strand
TCGCGTGAGCCACCATCGTCGCCCGTGAGGCCGCTCGCAGGCCGGTCCTGGCAGCCATCGAAGGCAGCCAGCAGCATGTGGAACAGGCGCCGGCGATGAACTCACCAGGCGAGCAAACCGGTCAACGGGGTGACTCTGGTTTCACATCAGGGATGGATTTCAAGCATCGAGATCGCCTGCAGGCGCGGGATTCGTACGGTGCCGCGCGGGATGCATCAGCACGCACCAGATCAGGACCCGTAGGCGCCGCACGGACGCGAGGTGGCTGACGTTGCGGAGCAGCCGCCGTGTCCATCGCCCGTTCAAAACGGCCCACTCCAGCTGGCTGGCCTTTTGCCGTGGGCTGCGCCGTCGCTGTGACTGGCGCCTGGCCGGGTGGCTTTCCCGGTACTGATGATCGGCCAATGCCGCTGTGGCGTGCACGGCGGCATTCAGCAGCTGGTCGGCCGGAAGGCGAGCCGGCGCGACATAGTGACCGCTGGCGGGCAGCGATAGCAGGTCACGAAGGTCACCGACAATGTGGTATTTGGAATCACGCAGGGCCTCCACCAGGACGTCCGATTGTTCGGCTGCCCAGGCCTGCTCGGCGGGAGGCAGAGCCAGGCGCGGCTCGGACGGCCGGGCGCTCAGCACGCGGTGTGCGAGAATTCGCTTGATGTTCTGCGTGTAAAACCAATCAGGCATGCCGTCCGTCAGCGCCCCATTCATCCGGCGCAAGAACTCGGCTTCTGCCAGCCCAAGCGAACAATTAACACGCGTTGACGGAACGTCGATGCTGCTGGAATCGATTCCCAGCACGGACGCAAACCGCAACCAGAGCGCCTCGACCGGTCCCTGCCGTGGCATGGTAATCACATGTATGTGGTCCGGCGGGATACGCTGCGACCACATCTGGAGGATGGCCAGCGTGTCATGGACCGTCCAGAACCACGACCGGCGGCGCCGGTCAGCGCCCGATGCGCTGCCGATGACGTCGGCCAGCCACTGCTCCCAGGGAACGGTGCCGCGGCACTTGACAGTCTCTTGCCATTCGGCGGGAAGCAGGCTGGCGATGTCGCGCGCAGTGAGGACGACGTGTACCTCGGCCGGAAGCAGCGACCGGATGCCGCGGTCAGCCTGAGGCGGGTTGCACGCCGCCAGCACCTCGTCCGAGATAACGGCGGCTCCGCCCGCGCGCAGCGCCTGGCCGGTCAAGACATCCCACTCGCCAGCCCACGAAGCGACTGGATCACCGGCCAGCCGCTGAGCCTCCCGCAGATCCCGGCTGGCACGAGAATGATCTCGATGGCTGTAGCCCGGCAGCATGACTCCCTGCGCGGCCAGCCGGGCACGGTTGCTCCACATCGCCTGCTGCACGAACGTCGTGCCCGTCTTCGGCTCGCCGATGTGCAGGTAAACACGGGACTGGACAGCGCCCGGCACCCGGCACCTCCTGTCGGCCCGCCCCCGGCCTGACCTAACGATCAACGTCAACCAGACACCTGATCCGTTTACGGCGCACCAGCGCCTAATAGTCACGAAACAGCCATGGACAAGCAAGGCAACGGCAATGGTACTGGTCCAGACCCGGCCCATGTGCCCGAACACGCCGTAACACCCGCAACCTCCCGCGATGCACGGGCGAGACGAGCCAGAATTGCCCCGATGCGGCGTCGGCCTATGGTTCGGCCCGCCTTCACCGACGTGACGTCGTCCAGTCGCTTCGCGCCCCTCGCCGTTCTGCGGAATGGCGAGTACCTGGTCAGCTCGGAGACCGAACCGTCGATCCGGATTTACGACCGTAACGGCGTCCAGATCGCCTCGCTGCCGATCCCGGCCTGGTTCGCGGTGACGGGTGACTGGTCAGGTGATCGTCGTCGGTTACGGGTCGAAGGGCCGCGCGGTGATTGGCCCCGGTGCGGGTCTGGCCGGAGAGGACATGGGTGACAGACAGGAACCGAGCGCAGGCAGAACCGTGTCGCGGCCCGCGGCGGATCGTCATAGCCGGATCAGGCGCGTTCTTGCGCCGCTTCCGGGACCGCCGGTCCTTGTTAGGCTTCATCGTGCGGGGGGGCCGATGAGGCAGGTGAGCCGGTATTGTCCCCGTTGCTGGCCGGGCGCGCTCTAGTCGGCCGGGAGCAAGAGCTGGCGGCGCTGATCTCGGCCGTGTGCGAGCCGCCCGCGGTGGTGTCAGTTCAGGGTGCGGCGGGGGTCGGCAAAACCCGGCTGGTGGCTGAGCTGGCCGGGCGTGCGGAGCTGGCTGGGCGCAGGCTGCTGGCTGGGCAGTGCCAGCAGATCCGCGAATCGTTCCCGCTGGGCCCGGTGATTGAGGCCGTGCGCCGTATCGCGCCCGAAACGGGGCTGCACCTGAGCCCGGCCGCCGGGGCGTTGCGCCCGTTGCTGCCGGAGCTGGCCGCTGTGCTGCCGCCGACTCCAGAGCCGCCAGATGACCGCGTGGCGCAGCGGCACCAGGTATTCCGCGGCCTGGTGGATCTGCTCGGCTCCCTAGGCCCGGTGGTCCTGGTCCTCGACGACCTGCACTGGGCCGATGAGCAAACCACCGACTTCGCCGGGTATGTGCTCGCGACGGCCCCGCCCGAGCTGGCGCTGGTGGTGACCTACCGTAGCGAGGACTCCAGCCCCGCGGTGCGGGCGCTGACCGCTAGGACCACCGTCGCCATGCGGCGGGTGCATATCGAGCTGTCACCGCTGGATGAGAGCGGGACCGGCGCGCTCGCGGCATCGATCTTGGGCGTGGATCAAGTCTCGGGTGAGTTCGCGGCGTTCTTGCACGAGCGAACGGGTGGGGTCCCGTTCGTGGTGGAGGAACTGCTGGAAGTGGTGAAGGCGCGTGGCCTGCTGGTCCGCCGGCCGGGCAGCGGGTGGGTGCGCAGGGCGGTGCCGGAGCTTGAGGTACCGCGCAGCATCCGGGATACCACGCTGGAACGGGTGGCAGGGCTGTCGGTGCGGGCGCGGCGGCTGGCCGAGGCGGCTGCGGTGATGAGCACCCCGGCACCGGGGGCTGAGCTGATGGCTGTGTCGGAGGGTGCGGGCACCGGCGCGGGCGGCGGTGAGACAGGTGACCAGGTGGAAGCGCTGGAAGAGGCGCTCGCCTGCGGCCTGCTGGTGGAGCAGTTGGGCCGGATCGGGTTCCGGCACCCGCTGGCGGCCCAGGCGGTATATGAGAACCTGAGCGGCCTGCGGCAGGTGGCTTTGCACACGCGCGCCGCCGCGGTGCTGGGAGCGCTTGACCCGGTGCCGCTCGGACAGGTTGCTCACCACCTCAAGCACGCCGGGCAGCTTGCGAAATGGGCGGAAGCCGCCGAGCGGGCCGCTGACCAGGCGACGGACCTGGGACATGATGAGGAGGTCGTGCGGCTGCTCGCCGACGTTCTTCGCCGGGCGGACCTAGACATCGCCCAGCGAGGCCGGCTCGCGGTGAAGCTCGGCCGGGCGGCTGCCCAGACCCTCCAGGCCAGCGATGTCGCTGATGTGCTCTCGGCGGTGCTTGCCGAGGATCCGCCGACCGAGGTCCGCGGCGAGCTCCGGCTCCTGCTGGCGATCATGCTTCACCGCCGCGGGGAGGACGTGCGGCGGCAGCGCAGGCTGTTCGCCGAGGCAGCCAGCGAGCTCGGCGGGCAGCCCGAGCTGCAGGCGCGGGCAATTTTGGCGCTGGGCTTGCCGATAGTCCCGGACCTGCCGATGACGGAGCACCTGAGGTGGGTGGACCGGGCGCTGGCGGTGGCCAGGCAAGCGGGCGACCCACGTCTGGAGGTCTTGGTGCTGGGCAACGCCAGCGGGGTTCTGGTCTACGCGGGTGATCCCCGGTGGCGCCCGGTGGCCGAGCGGATCCGGCAGATCACCGCGGGCGCCCCGCGTCGGCACCGCGAAGCGCAGGCGCACTACACGGTAGGCGTGCAGGCCTGCCACGCCGGCCACCTGCAGACCGCCGAGGTGCTGCTGAGCGAGGGCCTGGTAGCGCTGGACGCACGCGAGAGCCACGGCCTGAGGGTCATGATCCGGTCAGCGCTCGCGGTGCTCGCCTACTACCGGGGCCAATGGGATGGCCTGAGCGAACAAGTTGCGGATTTGATCGAGGAGCACGCCGACAACCCGTACGGGTGGGTCGACGTGGAAGCCGTCGCCGCGAGCCTTGCCCTCGCCCACGGAAACGTCGAGGGCTCCCTGCGCCGGCTGGATGAGGTGCTTGGCCTGAGCGAGCGGATCGGGTGCTTCGAGGTGCTGCAGATGGCCGGGGATGCCGCGGTGCGCGCTTTGCTTTCCCGCGGCGAGGCCGCGGCGGCCGCCGCCACGGGGCGCCGGTGCCTGGCCCCCGTGGCTGCCAAGGGGCTATGGGCGCCGGTCAGCCGCCTGCTGGGCTCGACGGTGGAGGCGCTGGTCCTGGCGGGTGCCGGTGACGAAGCCACGGAACTGGCCGACCGGGTCAGCCGGGAACTCCGTGGCAAGGACGCCCCACTGGCCCCGGCGGCGCTCAGCTATGCGCGGGGCATCCTCGGCGAGTCGGCTAATGAGTTCCGTGATGCGGCCCGGCGGTACGAGGCGATTCCAGCGCCGTACGAGGCCGCCCGCGCCCTCGAGCAGGCGGCGCGGGCCACTGGCGGAGCCGGCGGGAGGGCCGCTGAAGACCTGCGGCGATCGGCGGCAACCTACCGTCGGCTCGGGGCGGCCTGGGACTACAGCCGCGTCGCAGCGCTGGCCCGCGGCGCGGGCATCAGGCTGCCTTCGCCGGTCCGCCGGGGACGGAAGAGCTACGGCGCGGCGCTGTCGCCGCAGGAACGCAGGGTCGCGGGGCTGGCCGCGGTGGGCCGTACCAACCGGGAGATCGCCGCCGAGCTGTTCCTGTCACCGAACACGGTCGACAAGCACCTGGTGGCTGCGCTCCGGAAGCTACACGCCCGCAACCGCACCGAGCTCGGCCATCTGCTCGCCAAGACGTAGCAATTAAATGGTGTATTTCAGCAATAGCCCTTGACGGCCCGCCCCCGCAATGCTGCGGGCATGGACGAGACCCACCACCCGGAGCCGGCAGACGGCCAGGCTGAGGATGTGGATCCCAAACCCGGCGGGCAGGCCCAGGGATCAGTCCGGGAACCGGCGGCGCCGTCCCAGGCCGACCCCGAGCCGCCCCCCGAGGACCCAGGCGACACCGGCTGGGTGCCGGCCTGACTTCGCACGCGCCTGGTAGCGGGAGTTCCCCGGCAAAGCGGCCGAGAACGGCCGAGTCGCACCGAAACACACACGAGGCAGGAGGATCTGATGCTGGCACGGATCGCGGCAATTCGCCGGCCGATGCACCGGCCGCGACGCCGCCCGGACTCGATGATCGAGCCGAGACAGGTGGTGGGAGCGGGACAACGTGGGGGACGCACGAGGAGGCGTGCATGCTGAAGGGAATCGCAGCGGCAGGGGTGGTGATCGCCGCGGTTGCGGTAGCGCCAGCTGCCAGCGCCGGCCCGGTGGCCCACCCGGCCGCCGGCTCAGCGTGCGACGGCCGGTGGCGCATTCAGCCCAGTGCCCTGGTTCCGCCGCAGCAGCCCGGGCAGGAGGATCTCGATGGGCTGAACGCGGTCGCTGCGGTGTCGCGGACGGACCACTGGGCGGTGGGCAGCTGGGAGCAGTACCCGAAGGCCTACACCTTCCACACGCTGGCCGAGCACTCCGCCGGGAGCAACTGGACGCATACGCCCAGCCCGAACCTGGCCCCGCCGCTCGACAGTTCCCTGTTCGGTATCGCCGCGGTCTCTGCCAGAAACGTGTGGGCGGTCGGCGGCCCCAGGGTCATGGAGCCGTATCGCAGCCTGGTGGAGCACTGGGACGGGACGAAGTGGTCGATCGTCCGCAGCGCCTCGTTCCCGGGGACCTTGTCCGGCGTGGCCGCGGCCGGGCCTGCCAACATCTGGGCGGTCGGGACGCTGGGCTTCCCCGGCCCGGGCCTGATCGAGCACTTCGACGGCCATACCTGGACCGCGACCAATCTGCCGTTCAACGGGTGGCTGCGCAGCGTGACCGCCATAGCGCCGAACAACGTGTGGGCGGTCGGCCTGCGCTGGGCAGCCAACAATGCCGAGTCGCCGCTGACGATGCACTTCAACGGCCACGCCTGGGCCGTGGTCGCCAACCCCAGGCTGCTGCCCGGCCGGAACGACGACCAAGCCTGGCTGGTGTCGGTCAGCGGCGCCGCCGCGAACGTGTGGGCGGTCGGCTGGTACGGAAGCGTCGCGCTCGGGCTCCGGCCACGGACCCTGATCGAGCACTGGGATGGCCACCAGTGGACCGTGGTCCGCAGCCCCAACCCGGGTACCGATCCGAACGGCAACGCCCTGTGGGGCGTGGTCACGGTCTCACCCCACGACGTGTGGGCGGTCGGTTCGGTCGGCGGTGTGCTGGACGCCTTCCCCACCACCAAGCCGCTCATCGTGCACTGGAACGGTTCTGCCTGGTCAAGAGTTGCGGCGCCCGGGACCGGTCAGCTGCTTGCCGCAGCCGCCGAGCCTTCCGGCACTGGCGTCACCGCGGTCGGCATATCGAGCGCCAACCATGCCTACCTGGCTCCGCTGGCCGAGCACGTCTGCCCCGGCTAGTAGCCGGATTCACCCGAGCGGGATGCCGGCGGCGGCCACGGTGGCCGCCGCCGGCAGGAGCAGGATGGGTGGCATGCGACGCACTGCTCGCCCCGGGGCAGTTAGTCTGATATCGTATCGATTAGTCCGATACCAGACTAAGGGGCAAGCGTGATCAACCGCACCGTCACCGCCGTCCTCGACGCGCCGAAAGACGTCGTGTTCGGCTACCTCTCGAAGATCGAGAACCTCCCGCACTGGGCCACCGAGTTCGCCCAGGAACTCAAGTACGAGCACGGCAAGGCGAAGGTCGTCAACGGCCTCGGCGAGTTCTGCTTCTCGATCGACGCCGACGCCGCCAGCGGCGTCATCGACATGTACGCCGGGCCGGCCGAGGACCAGCTCGCCCTGTTCCCCACCCGGGTGATCGCGCTCGGCGAGGACAAGAGCGCGTACTCCTTCACGATGTTCAAGGCGCCAGGGATGCCGGACGAGCTGTTCGAGTCGCAGTACCAGTCGCTGCTCCGCGAGTTCGACAACATCCGCCGCCATTTTGCCGCCCCGCGGGTCAGCTGCTCCCGATGACCGGAAAGGCTCAGCGGAGGGATAAGAGGCCGGCCGCCCGGCGCAGGACGGCCGGTGGCTGACACGGCCAAGACGGGCGCCATCCGCCGGCCGTCGCCGCTGACCCGGGACAACCTGGGCTTCTTGCTCGCCAAGGCGAGCCAGCGCTGGAACGAACTGCTCGCCGAGCGCTTCGCCGCCGCCGGTTTTCCTGAAGTGCGGCCCTCGTATGGGTCGATCCTCGTCCCGCTGTATGAGGAAGATGGCCTGCGGATGGGTGAGATCGCCAGACGCGCGCGACTCAGCAAGCAGACGATGACCACGATGGTCCGCCTGCTCGAGCGCGACGGCCTCGTCGAACGCCGTCCTGACCCCCAAGACGGCCGCGCCGCGCTCGTGTTCCTGACCCACCGCGCGCAGGCGTTCCGGCCCGTCGCCGAGGCGACGCTGCGCGAGCTCGCCCGCCTCGCGCAACGGCGCCTAGGAGCGGAAACAACCGACACGGTAAGTGCCGCGCTGCGGCAGCTCGCCGAGCTCGCGTGAATGGGTAACCGGCTGATGGCGCGGATTCCGTAGGTCTCCGCCGCTTCCCGTCTGGTGATGATCTCGTTGCGCAGGTCGTCAAGGATGAGTTCGGTCTCGCGTTCCCGCGGATCGCCGTACCCGCCGCCGCTGCCGGTCACCAGCCGCACCAGGTCGCCACGGCGCAGCGGGAGCCGTGATACCTTCCCGAACCGCTGCGCGCTCCGGCCATCGGCGGACAAGACCTCCACGTAGTTGCAAGAACCGTCCCGCCCGCCTGCCGTGCCCCACGGGGGGAAGCGGTGGCGGCCCCAGGCGACCGTCAGCAGGGCCTCGTCACACAAGATCCGGTACTCCCGGACTAGGCCGCGGCCGCCCCGGCGGCGGCCCGCGCCCGCCCCCTCCACGATGTCGAACCCGAACCGCTCGACGCGGATCCCGTAGCGCTGCTCAGCGACCTCGACCGGAATCACGTACGTCTCCCCGTCGCCGACTGACACCAGGCCATGCTCGCCGTCTTTGACGGCGTTCGCGCCCCAGCCACCCGGTTGCGGCTCCACCAGCAGTGTCTGCTCGCCGGTGTCCGGGTGGGTCAGGGCGAGCGAGGTCGAGCAGACCGAGACGAAGGTGCCCGCGGTGAGACGCTCGGGGAACGCCGCCGCCAGCGCGTGCCAGACCAGGTCGGATGCCATCTCGGTGGACTCGAAGTAGGCGGCGACGGGCGCGGGCCGCCGCGCATTGAAGATCGTTCCAGCGGGGCAGATGATCTTCAGCGGGCGGAACCAGCCGTCGGTGGCCGGCGCGGCGGGATCGGTGATGGCTTTGAACACGGTGCGGACCCCGGAGACCAGGCCGCTCCAGGTGCAGTTGATCGGCCCGGGGACCTGCCGGTGGCTGCCGGTGAAGTCGCAGGTGACCCCGGTAACGGAGATGTGCACCTGAACCTGGACGGGGAACGGGCCGTTGCCGAGGCCATCCTCATCGGTGAAATCCGAGGCGGTGAAGGTGCCGTGCGGAATCTTGGTCAGGGCAAGCCGGGCGAGCCGTTCACTTCGGTCCAAGATCACGCCCATTGCCTGGACGACGGTCCCCGCGCCGAACTTGGCGCACAGTTCATGCAGCCGTCGTTCGGCCACCTCCAGGCAGGCAGCCTGGGCCGACAGGTCTCCCAGGGTCATTTCGGGCAGCCGGCTGTTGGCGGCCAGGATCGCGCGGACCTCTGGCACGGCGACGCCCTCGCGGTAGGCGTGCACGAACGGCAACTGCAGGCCCTCGGCGTAGATGTCGGTCGAGTCCGCCGTCCACGACCCGGGGTCCTTCCCGCCTACCTCAGTCCAGTGTCCCTTCGCGGCCGCGAAGCCGATCAGGTCCTGCTCCCAGAAGATCGGGCGGACGAGGGCCACGTCGGATAGGTGGGTCCCGCCCCCGGAGTAGGGATCGTTGGCGATGATCACATCACCGGCGCGCAGGCCGTGCACCCGGGCGGTGGTCGCCTTGATCACATCGCCGAGCGGCCCAAGGAACCCGGCGATCCCGTTGCCCTGGGAGACCAGCTCTCCCCGGGCATCGGCGATGCCCACGCCGAAGTCGAGGACCTCGTAAAGGACCGGGCTTTGCGCGGTGCGCTGCAACGACACGAACATCTCGTCGGTGATCGCGGCGAAACCTTCGCGCAACACGTCCAGCGTGAAACGGTCGGTGCTCACGCTCTCTCCTCGATAACGAGATTGCCCAGCCCGTCGCGGCGGACCGCCTGCCCGGGCAGGACCAGCGTGGTCGCCGCCGGCTCCTCGATCACGCACGGCCCGCTGACCCAGCCTGTCCCGGCCAGGTCAGCCCTGCCGATCACCGGCGCCTCCGTCACGCCGCCGTGCGCGTCGAAGTCAACCTCCCGCGACGGCGACGGCGGCCGGTTGCCGCCCGGGCCTTCGCTGCCCCAGGAAATGGCCGGGCCAACCGGGGCTGTCGCGGTCACCCGCAGCGACACGACCTCCAGCGGCGCATCGAGCCGGAAGGAATACGCCTCCAGGCAGCGACGCTCGAAGGCGCGGCGAAGCTCCTCGGTCGCGCCGGGGTCGCTGACCGGGACCTCGAGGGTGTGTTCCTGGCCCTGGTAGCGGAACTCGGCGTATCTGGCCACCGTCGCTCCTTGCGCGCAGGGGCCCAGCTCGGCCAGGGCGGCGCGCTCGGCGGGCGCGAACCCGCCGGCCAGGTCGGCCTGGCCGAGCGGCCCGACCACGGTGCGGACGGCCTCACCACGGAGCTCGCCGGCGAGCATCCCGAAGGCAGAAAAGTGGCCCGGCCCGGGCGGGATGATCGTCTGGGAGATGCCGAGCTCGCGGGCGAGCAAGGCGGCGTGCAGCGGGCCCGCGCCACCATAGGCGATGAAAGCGAAATCTCTGGGGTCATATCCGCGCCGCAGCGTGACGAGCCGGAGGGCATGGCTCATCTGCGCCACCGCGTACCGGAGCACCCCGCGCGCGGCGGACCGCGCATCCAGGCCAAGGCGCACCCCCAGGGCGGACAGTGCCCGGAGCGCGGCCTCATGGTCTAGCTTCATCGCGCCGCCGAGGAAGTAACCCGGATCGAGCCGGCCGGCGACCAGATTGGCGTCCGTCAGCGTTGGCTCGGTCCCGCCACGGGCATAGCAGGCGGGCCCCGGGTCGGCCCCGGCGCTCTGCGGGCCGACGTGCAGGCCTCCTGCCGCGTCCGCCCATACCAGCGAGCCGCCCCCGGCGCCGATCTCCACGATCTCGACCGTCGGCGCCTGCACCGGATACCCGGCGAAGGCCGGGGTCTTGCCGATGTAATGGAGCGTGCTCACGCGCACCTGACCATCTCGGATCGCGGCGGCCTTGGCGGTGGTTCCGCCGATATCCAAAGCGAGGACGTGCCGGGCGCCGAGCATCGCGCCCAGCCTGGCGGCGGCGGTCACGCCCGCGACCGGCCCCGACTCCAGCAAGGCAATCGGTGCGCTGGTCGCGCGTTCGAACGACGACACCCCGCCGTTCGACCGCATCACATACAGCGGGGCGCGGACTCCGGCAGCGCGCAGCGAATCCCGCAACGAGCCGAGATAGGACGTCACCACGGGCTGCACATACGCCGACAACACGGTCGTGCTCGTCCGCTCATACTCCCGCCACTGGCCGCTGACCTGATGTGAGGTGACCACCGCGACGCCAGGAAGCCGGGCGGACAGGACGGCGGCGGCCTGCTGCTCGTGCACCGGGTTGGCCCAGGCGTGCAAGAAGCAGATCGCGACCGCCTGCACCGCCGCGCCCGCCAGGCGGCCGGCGACCTCGGCGAGATCCGGGCCGCTCACCGGCTCGACCACCTCCCCCCGGTAGGTCATCCGCTCACCGACCTCGAAACGCAGGTGACGCGGGACGAACGGGGCCGGCTTGCGATAGGAGAGGTTGTACAGGTCGGGCCGGTTCGCCCGGCCGATCTCCAGCACATCCCGGAACCCCCTGGTGGTCACCAGCGCCGTCGCGGCTCCCGTGCGCTCCGTCACCGCGTTAATGACCACGGTCGTGCCGTGAATGAAGGCGGTGATCCCATCGGGCGGGACACCGGATTGCGCGAGCGCCCTCAGCACGCCACGCTCTAGCCCGCCGGGGGTCGTGTCAGCCTTCGCGCGCACCGCCTGGCCCGTCGCCACGTCCTGGGCCACCAGATCGGTGAAAGTCCCGCCAATGTCCACCGCCAGGCGGATGGCCTGACCGGTCACCAGGACACCCGCTGGCAGGAGTCCGGCCAACGGCGGCGGGCACACTCGGCGGGCAGGCACACAACAGCATGGTCGCAGCGCGAGCACACCAGCGTAATGGGCACGCCCACGACAAACCGCGATGCCACGTGCCGTTCGTTGCGGTCGCCGGCTCAGGCCAGCACGCAAATCACCGGATCCAGGTGAGCGCCACTCACCATGGGGCCAGCTCAGCATCCCCTGGGGAATCGCCGTCGCGTATCGCCTGACCAACCGAGCCGACCGGCGCGGCGGCCAGATCAGCGTCAGCCAGTTCCGGGCAGTACCTCGACGCCGGCGTAGTTCCACTGGTCGCCGGTGGGTGCGCTGTCGTGGATGTCCACGGTTCCGGCTGCCGTGTTCGGTGCGCTGGTCGACTGCACCCAGAAGGTGTCGCCAACCGCCGTGTCGACTCGCTGATGCACGATGGCTTGCCCGCTGACCGGGGTGCGGGCGACGGCGCTATCCCAGTCGTTGCCGACCGCGTACACCCACGACCCGGCCCCTGTATTCGCGAGGGAAAGGTCAGGAGCGCCGGTGGCCGCGCCCGCTGCGGCTGTTACGCCGATTCCCGCTGCCTTGGCGAACGCTATGACCGTGAGCGAGCCGTGGAAACTGCTGACCGTGGGCGTCGCTTGCACGGTCTGAGACGACAGCGTGCCGCTGGCACGCGCCCACCAGATCTCGGAATCGCCGGATTGCGTGTTGCTGCGCTTGGCCAGCGTCCATGTCAGGCCGGCGCCCGAGACGGTGAAGGCCTGATTGCTTGCGCCTGGAGGCCCGTCACCGGCGACGAACGCGATGATGAGATCGTTCGCCGTGGTGGTGGTGAGGCTGGGGCTCGTCATCGTGCCGGTGCCGTCGGTGAAGACCGTCCTGTCGACGGTGATCGGCCCCACAGCGGTTGGGATTACGGCGTTGGACGGCGCGGAGGCCGGCCCGGTGCCCACCGCATTGGTCGCCGATACCGTGAAGGTATAGCTCGTGCCGTTGGTCAGCCCGGTTACCAGGGCCGAGACGGCCGGCGGGTTACCGGTCACCGTCACCGGCGCCTGCGCGGCCGAGCCGATGAACGGCGTCACCGTATAGCTGGTGATCGCGCTGCCGCCATTACCCGGCGCGGTCCAGCTCACCACCGCCGCGGTGTTGCCCGCGCTCGCGGTCACCCCCGTCGGCGCCCCAGGAACCGTTGGCGCGCCGGGCGTGACCGCGTTCGACGGCGAGGACGCCGGCCCGGTGCCCTTGGCGTTGGTCGCCGTCACGGTGAAGGTGTAGCTGGTGCCGTTGGTCAGCCCGGGCACCGTCGTAGAGGTGGCCGGCGGGTTGCCGGTCACCGTCACCGGCGACTGCGCGGCCGAGCCGATGAACGGCGTCACCGTATAGCTGGTGATCGCGCTGCCGCCATTGTTCGGCGCGGTCCAGCTCACGGTCGCCGACCCGTTGCCGGGGGTCGCCGTCACCCCCGTCGGCGCCCCAGGCACCGTACTCGGGGTTACGGCGTTGGACGGTGCGGAGGCCGGCCCGCTGCCGTTGGCGTTGTTGGCCGTCACGGTGAAGGTGTAACTGGTGCCGTTGGTCAGCCCGGGCACCGTCGTAGAGGTGGCCGGGGGGTTGCCGGTCACCGTCACCGGCGTCTGCGCGGCCGAGCCGATGAACGGCGTCACCGTGTAACTCGTGATCGCGCTGCCGCCGTTGCTGGACGGCGCCGTCCAGCTCACGGTCGCCGACCCGCTGCCGGCGGTCGCCGTGACCGCGGTCGGCGCCCCCGGCACCCCGGCCTGCGACGGCTGCGAGAGCGACACATCGTCCAGGTACATCCAGGTGTCGTCCGGCGGGCTCGCTCCGTCCAAGTGGACGTTGAACCAGAGCACCACGTTCTGGCCCGCGTACGGGGTCATGTCGAAGTTGACCTGGGTCCAGGTCTGCGAGTTGGAGTCGCTCTTGAAGATGCTGGCCAGCGTCTGCCCCGACGTGGTGCGGACCTGCGCCTCCTGCCAGTCGTACACGCAACCACTGCCCGAGCAAATGTCGTCTGTCGTGGCCGGCCGGTACCAGAAGCTCAGGGTCGTCTTGCCGGTCGGCGGGATAGTGACCGTCTGGGTCAGGTTGCTGTCTCCGAGCACTTCCGGGGCCGACTGGACCGTGCCGAGCAGGGCGGAGCTGCTGCCGGAGTGGAACTGGGTGCTGCTGGCGGTCGGCAAAGCGGCACCACCGGTCGTCCAGCCGGTCAGGCCGTTTTCGAACCCGCCGTTGTCGACGTGCAACGCGCTCGCGGACGGTGTCACCGCGTTGGACTGCGCCGACTCGGGGCCCGTGCCCGCTGGGTTGGACGCGGTGACCGTGAACGTGTAGGTGGTGCCGTTGGCCAAGCCGTTGACGACGGCCGTGGTCGGTGCCGGGTTCCCGGGAACGGTCGTCGGGGCCTGTGCGGCCGAGCCGATGTACGGCGTGATCGTGTAGGACGTTGCCGGGTCACCGGTCGTCGGAGCCGACCAGGTAACGGTCGCCGAGGCGAAGCCGGCGGTGGCACTGACGTTGCCCACCTGGCCGGGCGGCGTGGTGAAGGACTGCGGGGTGAAGACCGGGTCCACGTAGTAGTTCGAGGCGTCGCTGGAGCTGGTCGGGAAGGCGCTGCTGCTTGCGTAGGTGAACACGCCGTTGACCACGCCGCCGGTATTGCGCAGCGCGTGCAGCGGCGGGCTGTCCACGTTGGTGATGACCGGGTTGGTCCCCAGCGGCGGGGTGGTGTAGAAGTACGAACCGTCTTGGGAGTAATGCCCGCGGGGCGCGAAATAGGACGCGACGTAGGTGGTGTCCTTGTTGATCTGCACCGGCTGGGAGAAGTTCACCTGCTGCCAGCCCGAGGCCGTTTCGCCGGTGAAGGTGGCACTGGCCAGCAGTTGGCCGGTGGCGGTCCATAGGTGGCCGATGTGCGTCCCGGTGTTCGCGCTGGCCTTGTAGAACCGGACCCCGGTGACGAAACCGAAGGTGTCGGCCCGGAACTTGACGCCCACCTCGATCGCGGCCGGGTCACCCGAATCAATAGTCCCCGGAGTTGCGGCAGGTCCCCAAATCGAGCAGGGGCAGCTCATGTTGACGGTGACGCCCGCCCCCGGCGTCTCCAGGTTGCCGCTGTCGTCGACGGCCCGGGTCTTGATGGTCGCCGTGGGGCTGCCGTGCGCGACCCACGAATAACTCCAGGTGACCGAGGTGTTCGCCGCCGACATCGTGTTCACCGGGTGCCAGGTGCCGCCGCCGTCGGTGGAGATCTCCACCCCGGCGACCACGCCGCCGCCGGCGTCGGTCGCGGTGCCGCTGATGGTCACCGCCGAACCATTGGCCAAGGTGGCGCCCTGCGCCGGTGCGGTGATCGCCGAGGTGGGCGGGGTCGTGTCGGTCGACGCGGTGGCCGTGGTAAGCCCGGCCATCAGCGTGGCCGGCTGCACGTTGCCCATGTCAGCGAACAGGTTCACCGTGGCCTGCTGCATCGCCGTATCGGTATTGCCGGTTCCGCCGCCGTTGTCCAGGCCCCACGACCACTGCACGGTCCCGGCGCCGAACACCAGCGCCCCGCTGGCCGCCCGGTACAACGTCAGGTGGTGGGTCGCGGTGCTGTTCGCCTTCGTCGTGCCGCCGTAGTCGGTGAAGATTTCCGCGGAATTCGACGTCGTCGAGGACATGTCCATCAGCCCGGGCGGGCGGAACCCGTTGTCGGCATCGGTATCCCACTCATAACCGAGGGTGCCGACGCCCTGATCCAGCGCGGTCGACTGCCCCGACGCCAGGCCAGCCACCCGGGTACCGCGCCAAAACCGCAGCTTGCTGTACGCCGACGGCACGGTGATATCGGTGGTCCCGGAGTTGACATCGAACAACTGCCCGGTCAGCGCGTTCTGCGGCTGCCCGCCATCGCCCGGCGGGCTGAACCGCGGATCCATCCACGTCCCCGTCCACGTCGGCGGGTCCTGCGGATCGACGGCAGCGTCGTAGTGGGTTTCCTTATACGCCACCAGCGTCCGGTTCGGCGTATTAGACCCATCGATGCTCGGCTCCCACCGGGTCTTCCAGAACACCTCGTTCCCGGAGAAGAACGCCAGCTTC
>Ga0126379_10001200_pt1 | contig 15500 bp, 10 predicted proteins | sample PanSoiMetPlot_24_FD_92640 | JGI IMG/M metagenome (GOLD analysis project Ga0126379, IMG submission 92640) | Tropical forest soil microbial communities from Panama - MetaG Plot_24 | ecosystem: Environmental > Terrestrial > Soil > Tropical forest > Bulk soil | place: Panama | collected 2016-02-17 | reverse complement strand
GCACATGTTCCCGCCTGGCGGCAACGCGCGCAAAGAACGATCGATGCCATTCGACGAGCACGATCACAGCGAATAGAAATCGCTCGTTTCGACACCCAGCCCCGATCTCCTGTTGCATAAGCTGGGCAAGGGCATCAGTATCGCATTCATTGATTCTCGACAGGTCCAGGTAATTCCGCAGAGGGCCGACCTGACGGAACCACTGTCCGATCCAGTCCGCCATAGGCAGAATGAACCCATGTTTGGTCCTCCCGGCAATGCCAGGCGGCAGGACAGACTCAGCGACCGCCCGTAGCGCCACTTTACTCTGCCCGCCGGTCACCTTCCGGTGAGCGGGAAGCCTGATAGCACTGTTCGCTATGATCGGAGCGAGAAACGGAGCCCGCCCCTCAAGGCTATGGGCCATGGCCATACGATCCAACTTGATTAGCAGATCGTCAGGAAGCCAGGTGAGAAGATCGGCAATCGTCGCTCGTTGAAGGCCATCCCCGGCTCTGCCCAAGGTAGCAAGAAAATCGTGATCCCACGACTCATCGTCCATTGCTACATCACCGATCAGACCCTGTCTGGTCGCGGCATCCATCACGAGAGGAAATCCCGAGGGGGTTATAGGAAGTACGTTTCGACAGAGGCTGGTTTCCCCGCCTGATAAAGGCAGCTCATACATCCAGCCACATAGACGTTTGAACCATCGCAGTCGGTCGAAAGACCGGCGATAATAATCGTACCCACCGAACAGTTCGTCGGCTCCTTCTCCAGACAATACGACGGTCACATGCTTGCGAGCCTCACGACATAACCAATAGGTGGGCAACAGCGCTTGATCCCCGATCGGATCGTCAAGGGATTCGACGACAGCCGGCAGGAGTTCAAGGAACGAGTGCCCATCGAACGTAAAATGATGATGGGTCGCCCCGATATGCTTCGCGACCGTCTTGGCATACAGGCTTTCGTCACATCGGGCGTCCTCAAAACCCATAGAGAAGGTGTCGATCCCCGGGTGGTGTTTGGCGGCAAATGTGGCGACGAGAGCACTGTCAATCCCTCCTGAGAGAAAAATACCCACTGGCACGTCGGCGACGAGTCGACTCGCGACCGCAGATTCGATCTGTTCACGCAAGGAAGAAGTATCCACGTCCGCCAGGGGCGCAAGCTCGAGCGAATAATAGCGGCTCGTCTGGGCCTGCATCGTTGTAAGACAGAGTGTGAGCCGCTCACCGGGGAGCAACCGGTGGATCCCGTTGAGCAGGGTGCGGCGGCCCGGCACATAATGGAGCGCCAGATAGCGATCAACACCGCGGATATCGACCCCGATATCGACCCAGTCAAGTAGTCCCAAGGCCGTCATGTTGGAACTGTAGGCAAACCGCTCCCTGCTTGCGCTATAATAGAGTGGTTTCTCTCCGAACCTGTCTCGCGCCAGGTGAAGTTCCCGATTCGCACGGTCCAATAGAGCGATCGCGAACATCCCGTCCAGCCGTTGCAATAATCCCTCGATCCCCCACTGTTCATAGCCATGCGCCAACACTTCGGTGTCGCTGTGCGTGCGAAACACCGCCCCGCCGAGCTCCAGATCCCGGCGAAGCTGCGCATGGTTGTAGATCTCTCCGTTTTGAAAGGCAACGACAGTGCCGTCGCGATTAGTCAACGGCTGATGCCCTCCTTCGACATCGATCACCGCGAGCCGCTTCATCCCCATAAGAACACGGCCGTCGATGAAATACCCCTCACCATCAGGACCCCGCATGCTCATGGTCTCCAGCATCTGGCCCAAAAGCTGATGAGCTCCGCGAGCCGCCCCCGGGTCAATGACTCCGACAATCCCGCACATAACTCCTCGTTAAAACCATTCCTCTGTCTCGGACCATTCGTCACCACAGGAACCTAGCCGGCACGAAGAATTGGTCTACGCCCATGAAGCCGGTGAATGTCAGGAACTGGACGATATGTGAAAACAGCGGCTCAAGATACACAATCCCCTGACCCAGAAGCACTTGCGAGATACGTCGTGTTTTAAACCTTCAGCCTGCAGCAGCCCCATGGTCCCGTTGTCGACAGATCATAAAAACAAAGTCCGATGGGAGCACACCGTTCGAGACCAGAAGGTCTTCTGTCAACAGGATTAGCCTGACGATGGAATCAAAATCTTTTCGCTGCCGGTTAGCGAGTTGTGACCGCAGCAAGGGATGCAATTGATGAAGGATCGTGCCGTTGTAGAACCGTTCGTACGTGACGGCGAAGTGCTTTTTGACGAGGGAATAGACTTCTTCCGACCGGACCGCTTCCGAGGGGTCACTTTGTAGCATGCTCTCAACAGTAGGCCGTTCGAACGTCGCCCGCCACTCGTCCTTCAGATAGTATGGATCGAGGGCGCCCAAGATTCTGTTGATCACCCCGATTTGACGATCGGTCCATTGGAACCGGTTGGGACCGATGAACTCGACCATGACAAAATAGCCGTCCGGCGTGAGGACCTGTTGCAGGCACCCCAGGAGCCCTTCGAGATTCATGGTATGGTGCAAGGCTCCCGTTGAAAGGATCAGGTCGAATTGCCCTTCCAGATGAAGATCGTTCACATTCTTTACTTCAAAGCAGTACCTGTCCGCGGCCACGCTGGCCTCCTGAAATCGCGCAACGGCCTGCTGGATCGCTCCCTCGGAAATGTCAAAACCTGTCACGACCTTGACCTTGCCGGACTTGTGCAACTGGATCTCATGTGCGCCATCACCGCAACAAACGCTCAGCGAGCGGGCGAAGGTTTTGTCTTTGAGGTAGTCGTCGAGCAACCACGTCAGCCAATGGGCAGGTCCACCGGTCATCAGGCGATAGGTGGACTCTTCGACGATCTTATTATTGAGCCAATACGAGCTATCGCCCCGCATCGACTCAAACTGGTCGTTCCAGTACTGGGAAACTATCTGAGATTCTGTCTCAAACTCCTCAAACTCTTCGGCAACATCGAGAGCAAACCACCGGTCGAATCTAGCAAGGGGAGGCTTCAGGCCGTGTCGAACACGTGCCACCACTCGATTCAATCTATTGGCAAGTCGTGTACCAAACGGCATCAGCAGCCTATGGACAAGATGAGATTCGAATCCAGCGCCAAACTCACGTTTGCCCTTGCCTCCCGAGGTTTCTCTCCTTCACAAGTTCACGATGAAAACGCCCATTTATCAAGGAAATCCCGGTAACCATGCGGGCGAATCTTCTCTTCGATACTTTCCTTTTCTGATACGGATTGCCTTCCCATGCAGTCCAGACCTAACAAACTATTTTATGTAGGACGCCGTCCCTCAAAATAAAATCCCGCGGCCAGCGTAGCTCTTCCCACTTCTCCCAACGCCTGATCAAATTCCGCAGCTCCCCTTGAAGCCCAGGCTTCAACAAACACGTTCTCGTACGCCCGCACCATTTCATCAAAATCATCGCGGATTTCCAGCACGTCGGAGCTCGTTCTACCCATGCGCACGCGCAACTCCCTGTCGGCAATCAATGGGTCAAGTTTTCCGGCCAATTCTCCAACATCACCCGGCTGATAAAACACCGCGTTCTCACCTTCCCAGACCTGTTCGCGGATACCAAACACCGGTGTCGTCACGATCGCCAACCCGTAGGCCATTGCTTCCAGAATAACTCTCGGGTAGCTCTCAAGCCTTGACGTGCACACAAACACGTCAGCCGCCCGATAGTAAGGCGAGGTTTCCTTCGTTTCGGGAACGATGTGAATGCGGCTGCGCAGTTCGTTGGGCAGACGCTTCACGAGCTCGTGCAGCTGCTGGCTGTATTCTCCTGGCCTGTCCCCCACGATGAAGCATCGAATCTGTTGCTGCGCGGTAAAGTTCAATCTTCCCAACGCATGTATCAGATCCTGCTGTCCCTTTCTGACACACACCGTCCCCAACAGTAGTAGCACGACCTCGTGATCCATCGCTTTGACCAACGAGCGTGCCGTCTGTTTCGACCACACACGCACTTGCGCGTCAATCCTGCTTCGATCGAGCCCATTGTGGATCACCATAAAGTTGTGCCTAGTGTTCAGAGGTAAATAGGCATCGCGCGTAGCATCCGACACGAAGACCACACGATAGGGATAGCGAAAGCACTGCAAGGCCCGTTGTGTCACCTCATCGGGCAAATAGTCGAAATATGTGTCCCAGGGTTCACTTTCGCGCGGATTCCAAATCGACGGCAGCCCGACACGCGCCGCCGCATCAATCGCATAGAAGCTTTGCAACGTATTCCCATAGACGACTTCCACTCCCCAGTGAAAACACCGCTGGGAGAATTCACGAATCGCATCATCATATTCCGTAAGGTTCGTCACTCCCCACAAGGGATGTCGGCCAACAACGACGGGAATCGCCTGGTCTTCGTATAGCTGACGCAAAGGACCGTCTTCCGGACTGAATACAGTTGGCCGAATTATTTTCCGTTTTACCAACTCAAGCGTCAGCTCGTACTGACTGTACGATGCACCCTCAAGGTTGAGATTGTAGCCGGTCATCAAGACTGGAATTGCGCGGTGCTGCCGATGGACTAAACGACGGGGTATGACCTGAAACGAATCGCCAGCGAGCGTGAGGTGAGGGCTATACCACGGATCCTCTCGCCGGCGATAGGTTTTGCGGAAGGCAGCGACTTCGGCGGGATCATCTCGATATCCGCGTGAATACCCTTCATAGTGAATCAATTCCGCTTCGGGGCAATAGACACACCGATAACGACGGTCCACGAGCCGGTAGCAGTAATCGACGTCATTGTAAGCCACGGCAAAGTCTGTCTCGTTGAATCCGCCTAGATCGAGAAACAATTTGCAAGGTGTAAGCAGGCAGGCTGCAGTCACGGCGGAATAATTGCGGGCCACCGACAGGTACCCGAGATAACCGTGTCCGCTGGCCGGGGCGAGTTTAAACGCGGGACCCGCTAGTCCGTGGTGCAGGCCGTGGATGATTCCCGCGTGCTGAATGCGTCCATCAGGAAACACCAGTTTGGCCCCAACGGCTCCGACTCCCTCGATTTGGCCGTACCCCATCATCTGGCTTAGCCAGGCGGCTGACTTTATTTCAGTGTCATTATTGAGGAATAGCAGGTAGTCCGAGTGAATGTCGCGGACCGCCTGATTGTTGATGGCGGCAAAGCTGAATCGGCCAGACGGATTCGGTATGCGTAGGACCCGGTGACGAAGCGATTTGAGGTAGGCTAGTGTTTCGTGGTCATCGCTCTCATTATCGATGATCACGACTTCGTAATTACGGTAGGTCGTCCGCTCCAGCGATTCAATGCATCGACGCAAGAGCGACGCCTGATTCTTGGTTGGAATGATGATCGTGACCGAGGGACCTTCGTCGGGAAATCGAAGACAGTAGATCCCGAGATGATCGCGTACGGCGAAGTCTGGTCTCTGAACTGTGGCCCGGATGCCCCGCCTTGCACAGGCTTCCTCGACCGCGCGACGGCCCGCTTCGAAACTTTCTGGTTTGGCCCTGCCACTGAAAGCCGTCGATCCGGGCAATGATCGCCAGTGGTACAACACCTTCGGCACATGTCCGATTTGGGCGGCTCGCTCGGTCACTCGTAAAGCCAGATCATAGTCCTGCGACCCTTCGAATCCCTTGCGCATGCCGCCAATCGATTCAAACAGCGTCCGTTTGACCACCAGGAGGTGGCTCAGGTACATGTAAGATAGGAGGAGTTCAGGTGACCAGTCCGGCTTGAATTGCGGCGCATACCGACGGCCCTCTAGATCAATTTTGTCATCATCAGAATAGACGACATCCGTCTGGGGATGGCGAGATACAAACAGCACCACTTCCGCGAGGGCGTCCGGAGACAGTTCGTCGTCGTGGTCCAGAAATAAAAGATATTCTCCTGTCGCCAACCCCGCAGCGACGTTCGTCGCGAGACTGATGTTTACGCTTTGATTCAGACGCGTCAATTTAATGCGGCTGTCGCGTGCGGTCCATGTCTGAAGCTGTTCCTGCACCCGCTGATCCGAGCTGCCATCATCGACCACGCATAGTTCCCAGTTCTCATACACCTGGTCTTTGACAGAGACGATGGCCTTTTCTAGAAACTTCACCGGTGGATTGTGGACCGGCATGAGGATCGAGATCCGCAGTCCTTGGGCCACGCACTGGTTGAGTTGTTCGAGGAGAACAGTCCGGGCGCGGTGGGACCATTCATTGGCTTGCAACCAGGCCTGATAGGGGTCAAGCGGCAACTCCAGCTTCTTTGCCTGCCGGCTTCTGCCAGAGGAAATGATCTTGAACTTGTAGACTGTTTTCTGAACAAGTTGCACAACTTCGTGAAGACCGGGGAGCCGCCCGTGGCGCTTCCTCCAAGACATTCCCTCGACCAGCGCAAACCAGAGAAACATCGTGTATCGCACGACACGAGTATTCATTGGTGTGCTCGATAGCCTCTCATCCATTGCCGTGCTGGCGCCTGGTAAGAGACTTAATGAAAGTTGTTGCCGCTCGGAGTGGACGGGTGAGTTTCCAGGATCGAGAATTGAGAATCATTCGGATCGCTTCATGCAGACCGACCACCTCTTCTTCCAGCCCAGCGATCCTGCAATGGGCGAGATGACATTGATGCTGCAGATCCTTGATGGCGGGATCAGATTCCCCCAACTGTTCCAGAATTCCGGACGACAGAGGGGGAATCGCCGAGTCTGATGCGACCGCGATCCAGTACAAAGGGCGGAAAATGCCAGGAGTGGACCGGATCGTCGACTGTCCTTCGCGATAGTGGTGCACCGCTTCGCCGGAGACTCCCTGGAGCAGTATCGTCGACGCGTAGAGAACCCGTTGGCCCAACAAGGCGTGATGCGCGAAATACTTCCGGAGCAACGCCTCGAACTCCTGCATGTAGAGCTCTTTGACATGAAACGTATTCTCGTGCGCAGCACGCTCGGTATACTCCTTTTTGTCCGGACTCGACATGACCAGGATCCCCCCCGGACAAAGCACGCGTTTGATTTCGGACAGCATTTTGTCGTGCTCGGCGTGGTGTTCAATCGTCTCAAAACTGACCACCATATCCACACTCGCATCGGCGAGCGGAATCCCGGTGCAACTGCCGATTCGGAATTCCAAATTTGGCTTATGATACTTGGCGCTGGCATGAGCGATGGCATCCGCCGAAATATCTACTCCGAACACATGCACACCCGCCTCAGCCAGTAAGGCCGCTCCGTAGCCCTCACCGCACGCAATGTCCAGAACGCTTTTCCCCCGAGCCAATTCACGCGCCAACGCATACCGGTGCAGGTGCTCGAGGGCAATCGTTCCCTGCATGTCCGGCAGGAATCGTTCGCCGTCCGCGGCAAGCGTTGGAATGCCTTTCTCGTCGGTGTTCATGGCGATTATTGGTTTGCCGTCGGCTTTTGCCCGCTACGGTGCCGTCGCGATGACGGCGATCCCTGCCGGATAGCCATATGCCACCAACTGACAGTCGCGGAACCCTGCTTCAAGCACCCGACACCAGACATCTGCTCCGAATTCCGTGTGGACGACCATCGACGGGTCAGCACAGCCCAGGCTGCCGTGTCTGCTAATCGGCAAACCCTTTCTCGTCCTTGTTAGCCTCGCAATGACGATCGGCACCGTGAAACAGCAGGCCCCACCTCGCCTGAGGACACGTCGACATTCCCGCAATGCCTGCCAGGGGTCGGCCACATGCTCCAGCGTATCCGAGTGCACGACAAGATCAAATGTAGAATCTGGGAACGACAAGGCCATCATGTCGCATTCGGGGTAGCGGGCGATCCGGTGTCCTGGCATTTGCCTCAATACACTGGTGAGCGACCCTGCTTCGTTCACCTCAAGGACTTTACGACTTGCCGCGTCCTTCCCCTTCACCCAGTCGGCCAGTGTCGCGGACGACTGTACATATCTGAGAATACCCGCGGCGAGAGCGATCGACCTGACGTTTGAGCCACACCCGGTGCAACAAGTCCCCTGTTGCACGTTGATGTAGCGGACCTCCTCGTTCGTGAGCCCCCAGGCCGAGATCAGCTCGTCCCACAAGACGTCATGATGCTCGAACTCCTCTTTGCCGCACACTCTACAGGGCGAGAGAATTGCTCGTGGTATCATTGTGGCAATCGCGACCGACCTCCCAGCAGATCCGCGCATGAATTACCTCCACGGCCACGAATCCGAAACAATGCTCCGGATTCGCACTCTCGAATACCACGGCGTCGTGCACCCAGTGATGCTGGATAGAGTGCTGTTGTGTTCCTTCGGCCAGGGCCACGCTCACGGAGTAGTCTCCCTTCCTGAGCAGCGGCATCACGAACTCGAATTCAGCAACGAATCTTGTTCCCGACAAAACGGTCCTCGTGGTCTCCGCACTCATTAGACTGGTGTTCTGTCCGAACAACGTTTGCCCAAACCGATCCCGCACCAAAAACCCCACCACAGGATTCACGAGCGGCACGGAGGTTTGACACCAGATCCGCAGACAGAGCCGCTCCTGTCTGGTCACGGACAAAACGGGTCGCCCCTGGGCATTGTGCAACGACACTCGCTGAATGAGCGCCTTGCGGTCTCCGAACGTGTCGCGACCTTCCCAAGTGTCCCACCCAGATACTCCACAGGAAACGTCCGGTTCCAAGCCAGCCTGATCACCGGAGGATTTCGTAGACGGCTGAATGGGCTTCGTCACTATCTCTTGGCTATCCCGAGATTCGTGGAGGTGCTGCAGGTAGCGATCGCATACCTGTTTGGCCTCACCGAGACCAAGCATTCGCCCACGATCAAGCAGCAGGGCCTTGCGACAAAGACTGAGTACCGCTGCGGAGTCATGACTTACAAACACGACCGTACCCCGATCCATGAATCCTCTCAGGAACCGCATACACTTCTGAGTGAAGAACGCATCACCAACCGCCAGCGCTTCATCGATCAATAGAATGTCAGCGTGGACGTGTGCGATGACGGCAAAAGCGAGCCTGACAAACATGCCGCTCGAGTACGTCTTTACCGGCTGGTCGATATAGGCTCCGATATCGGCAAAGGAGGCAATGTCATCAAACCGATCGCCAATTTCCGTCTTCGTGAGGCCGAAGAGAGCTGCGTTCACATAGACGTTTTCCCGTCCTGTAAATTCCGGATGAAATCCTGCACCGAGGTCTAGCAACGCTGCCACTCGTCCATTGATCTCCACTGTTCCGCTTGTCGGGTGCAAGATGCCGCTCATCAGCTGGAGCAGGGTGGACTTTCCCGAGCCGTTCCGACCGATGACTCCGAGCGTCTCGCCTTTTCTGACCTCGAGTGATAGGTCGTCCAATGCCACATGCTCTCGATAGTAATTCGTCGGAGAACGCCCTAAGCACCATTGCAACCGAGGCAGCATGCACTGCTTAACCCGGTCACCGGGCTTCCGGTACAGACGATATGTTTTCCTCAGGGCCTGCAGCCTGATGGCACAATCAGAGGACATCGGCGAACGCCCTCCGAGCCCGTTGGAACCACATCAGTCCGGCCCAGGCAACGAGGTAACCGCCCACGGCGTAGAGGACAAGTCCCGACCAACTGGGCACCCGTCCCCCAATAAGGATATTCTGCGACTGCTGGACCAGAAAGGTCAGTGGATTCAGATCCAACAACCAGCGGTATCGCTCCGGCATCGCCGACACCGGATAAAATACGGGCGATAGGAAGAGGAGGACCGTCGTCACCGGACCCATCATCTGCCCAATGTCACGGAAAAATACGCCGACTGAGGCCAGAATCCACGAGAACCCTATCGTACCTAATGTCAGCGGTACCAGCAGTGCGGGGAAAAAAATCACCGTCCAATTTAGGTGCCGATAGGCGAGGCCATAGAGCAGCACCAGAACCACCACGCTCCCCAGCGCATGGAACATCGCCGCGCACAACGATGTCCACGGCAGGATTTCGAGTGGGAAGACCACCTTTTTCACATAATTGATGTTGTTCAGAAGAAGGTATGGAGCGCGATGAAACGATTCAGCTATGAAGGCATAGATGATCAGGCCTGCGAAAAGCTGCATACCGAATTCGGCCGGACCACTCACGGACGATCCGTAGCGTGCTCCAAAGATGCCGTTGAACACCAGCGTATACACGGCCAGCATGATCAGCGGATGGATGAAGGCCCACAACACTCCGACGACGGATCCCCGATAGCGACTGATCACCTCGCGTCTGGCAAGTTGCCAAATCAAGTTGCGATGCTTGGCGAAGCTGTCCAGTACCATTAAAGGAGAAGCGATGCGTTCTTTTCCAGACATCCGCTACTCACGTATATTGAAAACATCGGCCACTGTTTGGGGAGGACCGATGAGTACACCGAAGTCAACTCCGACCAGAGACAACCTCCCCACGGCGGCGCATCAGAAATCTCGTCGGTCAAACACCAGACAGGCCCCGGTGATCAGCAAGGCAGCGTAGATCAAGCCGTACAATGATGCGAGCATGAGGTAATCGAATCCCACTGGAATTCCCATCGCCGCCTGGCCCTTGATGTTGAGCATTTCGAGGTTGGGAAATGCATAATAAAAACTATTGGTGACCGCCTTGGCGGTTTCGCTTCCACTTTTCCCCGCGAGCCCTTTCAGGTCGGCGGTCAGATGGCCGATCACATAAAACCCTAGTGTCAGAATTGCGCTCAGGGTTGAAGAGCTGAATGTGGAAAACAATAAGGCGATCGCCGTTACGACAAGCAGCTCCACCAAGATCAGCTGCACCGCTTGGAAGAGCGAGAGCGTCAGCGGCATGTGGTAGAACCAGACGGTCACCAAGAAGACCGCCGTCATGATCATTACATTGACGAGCAGCGTCAGCGAGAGGCCGGCGTATTTGCCGAGGATGAAGGACGCTCGACTGATTGGCCTTGCCATGATCGTATACACCGTCCGACGCTCGATTTCCTTGTTGACCAGACTGATGCCCACAAAAATGGCGATGATCACTCCTATTAGGTTAATCGCACCCAGGCCCATGTCAGCAATCATTTTGTGATGTTCCGTGATCGTTAAGTCGGCGAGCATCACGGAGAGGCCGATCAACAGGCCTGCGAACAGCAGCAAGCTATACAGAATTTTATCTCGCAGGTTTTCCCGGAAGGTATTAAACGCGATAACGCCGATCGCCCTCATGTTATGACATGCTCCCAGTGATGAGATTTGCCGGCGTGTCGGCCGTTGGCCCTGCCTCCTGGAAAAACAGATCCTCCAACGATCCCTTATGCGGCGTAACCGAGACCAGCCGCCCTCCAAGCCGCCTGATCTCCGCCACTGTTTCGTCCACCGACTCAGCGTTCGGCAAGACGATCAGACATTGTCGGCCTCGTTCGAGTATGCGTACTGCATGGGACCGAATCACGCAACTATCATTTGCATTGAGATCATGGCTCAGAATTTCGACCGATTTGGTGTGCTCCTGTTCCATCAGATCTTCTACCCGACCGCTGGCCACCAGTCGGCCCTTCATCACAATTCCAACGCGATCGCAAATCATCTCGACGTCCGGCAGGATGTGCGTACTAAAGAACACGGTTTTCCCGCGATCGCGGAGGTTGAGAATCAGGTCTCGCACGTGCTTCCGGCCGACAGGGTCCAGACCAGTCATGGGCTCGTCGAGAATGACGAGCTCCGGATCGTGGATCAACGCTTGTGCCAACCCAATCCGCTGCAACATGCCCTTTGAGAACTTGCGCAACTGGCGAGATCTGGCCTCGGCCAGCCCGACCAGGTCCAGTAACGTGGTCACGCGTTGAGAAGCATCGCTACGGTTTAATCCGGCTAACTCCCCGTAGAATCCGAGAAACTCCTCACCCGTCAGGTAGTCGTAGAAATAAGGTGACTCGGGCAAGAAACCAATTCGTCGCCGGGTCTCGACATCGCCGAGCGGTTTTCCTAGGAGCATGGCTGTTCCACTGGTGGGTCGCGCAAGCCCCATAAGAATTTTGAGGGTCGTAGTTTTTCCGGCCCCGTTCGGGCCGAGAAATCCGAAAATCTCTCCTCGACCGACAGTCAGTGACAACTCCGACAATGCCACAAACGATGGGCGCCCTGGCCAACCGGAAGGATAGGCCTTGCTCAGTTTGTCGATCACGATGTCGTTCACGGCTCTCCTTTTGGCTACTTCGGAACAGTCAGAGGCACTTGGCTCCCGTCTGGCTCCATTGGGTCCCTCGGCCTGCTTGAACTTACGCGACAGGGAACCATCCCATGGAGGCGCAGCCGCTCTCGTCGAGACGACGCACTGATTGATCCGTTTTCGGAGTTGATCTGATATTCGCCACCAAGCGGGTCCACCGGCAGTCGCCCAACGAATCCTCGCCGTAGGAGATCGTCGAGTTTCGATGGAAACCGCTGATACCGGGCGTGGTACTGGCGAGCACCCTCTTCAAGCATTCGCAGATCCCGTTCCTGCCGGACTTCATTGATCCGGATGTCAAGAGCCTCGCGCACACGTTCATCCTGCACACCGCGGGCAAACCGTTCCAAGAACTCCAATGCCGCTGACGGATCGCCGCCTTCCGTCGTCATACGGGCAGCCAGTTTTGGCAAATAGGCAGGAGAGCCCGGCACCTGGGCCGCGAGCTGTAAATAGCGTCCTCCGAGCACGGGGCTGCATTGCTCGTAATACGAGATATATCCAGCAAGGAAGGGGAGTTGCCAGACTTCTGGGTTATTACGCATTCCTTTTTCAAGAATCGCGATGCCCTCTTTATGGCGACCAACCAGGACCCCTAAAAAGATCCCCGTCGCCTGATAAGGAGCGACAAAATGTGGATCCAGATCGGTGAGCACATCAACCGCATGGTAGGTCCAGTTATATCCCTGAGACGTATCTCGATCCGCGCCGATGTGTTGCACCGCCTGCAACCAGATAAGATCCGCCATGATCTGACGATAACCGAGCACGGCTAACTTCAAGTACTGCCCTTTGGGAAGATAGGCCAATTGCTCAGCCCTATCGAAGGCGTTCCGTTTATGATCAAGAATGAAGGCAAGCATTTCCACACATAGCACACAACTCAAACCAACTAAGATGGAGATCCAAATCGACGTGAGTCTCGCCTGCATGGATTCATCCTGCCAAAGGGATTTCCTTGGGAAGACTGGTCATATCGACATTTAAGAAGGCCTGCTCTAGATTATTTTTTGTCCAATTCCTATAACGCTCCTGTCGCTCCTGGATTTCATGCAGCTGATGGGCGGCGGCCTTAGCCTCTCCGGCGTCGAGGTACATGCGCATAAGCAAGGCGCGAGCAGGCAGAAAATTGGGTTCCAGTACCTCGACCTCCTTGGCACGGCGTTCGGCCTCAGAACGCTCCCCCAGTAGCCAACAGAGTCTCGCCTGCTCATACCGATATGCTGCGACGAACGGCATCAGAGTGGCCGCTCTCTCATAGGCCTCGCGCGCCGACTGTAACCAAGTATTCCGCTGTGCATTAGAAGCTGGAGAAGAACCGAGAGTCTTCGACGCCGATACATACAACTGCCCCATCAACGCCGACAAGCGGCCGTCGAGCGGATTAATCTCTATGGCTTCCTGAAATTCACTTCTTGCTGTTTGAAACGCCTGCTCATCACCGCTTGCATCAAATATCTTTGCATGGATGCTTCCAAGTCCCTGATGGTAGAGCGCCTTCCCGGGATCAATTGCCACTGCCTCCCTCAATTGTTCGATAGCCAATGGCGTTTGTCCTTCCGCTACATATCGAGCGGCGGAATCGAAATATATCCAGCCAACGCCAAGACGTATTACCTCGATCCCAACGAGTACCAGCATGGTCGCGGAAACCAACGCCCAAGCGTAGCGAGAACGAACTGGGATCACACGAACCGTCGCCTCATCGCTACACTGCAGGCGATTAGCCGAAAACACGAGCCCAATGCAGAGCGTGAGCATGAGCGCGAGCGCGGGCTCGCGCAGGCTCGAATCCAGACCTGCATGGATCAGGAGAGCAACCCCTCCCCCACACACACCAATGAGTAAACCTCGCTGCCAACGTGACAACCGTTTCCAGGGGAGACTCACCGCTTCTCGTCCCGTTAGAAAAAGGCCAATGATAAAGACAAAAACCGCAGCCGGACCCATTTCGACACCCATCTGAAGATAATCGTTGTGCGGAGTCTGCGCGACCTTTCCGTAGCGGGAGATCTGCCCTTCCACAGGAAATGCGTAACGAGGATAGCTATATTGATATAAGCCCAATCCAATCCCCAAAGGATGTTCGGTCATTTGCTGTAGTGCAGCCCCCCACATCTTCCAGCGAGCATAGGCCTCAGGATTTTGATTGTGTTCGAGAACGAGACGCTCGCGCGCGGTGGTAGGAGCCACCAGAAAGATGGTGAGGACAACCACTCCGCATACGACAGCAACTCTTGGCCCATAGCGGGCAGTCACGGCAAATAACGTCGCTACAAACACCAAAAGAATCCCCGCTCGTGACTGTGTAAGCAAGATGGCAGCCATGATCATCGACAAAGCGGCAACCATGGCAATCTCTCGACAAGCTTTCAGGCGGCTTAGCAGGATGGAAAAGCGCGAGGGGATGCGATGGCTATGCAGGAGCAAACTCAAAAGAATCGTCCAACTAACCACTAAGTATCCGGCAAGGAAATTAGGGTTAAAGAACGTTCCGGTTGGTCGTGGGACCTTCCATACGATTTTCTGAAAAATGGTCCACCCGGCTTCACCCAGCCCCACAGCGACGATGACAATCGCCAGGACATAAATATGCTCCCAGCTCTGAACAAACGACACAACCAAATACAAAAACACCACGTACGTCATTAAAACCAGAAGCCATTGTCGGCTGGGATGGAGATAAGGAGAGGTAAGAGTTGATAATACCGCGAGACCCACAAAACACACGACCATATACCGTATTGGTAGTACCGGTACCTCGATCCTGCCGTTTTGAACTCCGGTTACTAAGAATAACCCCATCAGAAACAGGATTAGGAGGCGTGTGACCATAACGGCAGCGTGGGTCGTTCCTCCCTCCCAGAGAGGGGCAAAGACTGTTAGGGCACTGACCAGTGCGATGGGGATGGTGATTGGAATTCTCATGTGAGCTGTTCAAAAAGCAGGAGACAATGGATGAGAATACTTGTATCAGAGACCGGAGAATCCCCAAAGCAAAATGGCATTACAACATCAGCAGATAAGAAGAAGAGTGCGGTGAGAAAACCAGGACGCTCGTCCTCATAATGAAACAGGGGAAGAACCAGTGTTCTTCCCCTGTCCCTGAGAAGCGATCACCGAAAGGACCCTACGTCGTCACATCGTCAGGCACGGCCACCTGGAGTCCACCCTTCTGGTCGTTGACTGACCAACCATCGATTGTGGCGTCAGTATCGATATTTGCGACAGCCGAAGCCGTGAAGCCGATAGTAGCAGGGACGCTACTCGCACCTGAGGGTACTGCAGGCGCAGCATCTGAAGGAGGAGACCCTACGCAGGCGGCCGGCAAAGCGCAGGGAATAAAGTCAACACCCGCGGACGAGGAAG
>Ga0126379_10001199_pt1 | contig 15502 bp, 14 predicted proteins | sample PanSoiMetPlot_24_FD_92640 | JGI IMG/M metagenome (GOLD analysis project Ga0126379, IMG submission 92640) | Tropical forest soil microbial communities from Panama - MetaG Plot_24 | ecosystem: Environmental > Terrestrial > Soil > Tropical forest > Bulk soil | place: Panama | collected 2016-02-17 | reverse complement strand
GTTTCCACTCCTTCTTGCGGCTCTTTATGCCGTCAGCGAATACCTGAAGTCCGGCATCCCCCAGCGACGCGCCTCACCGGTTCTCGCAGCATCCGCAGCGGTGCAGATTCTCTCGGCGGCGATCACGCTTTGGTACTTTTTTCCATTTACCCGAGTGGCGGAAGAAGCCGATATTCGTCGCTTTTCCGAAGCGGTGAATCTTCGGACACAGCCTGATGATCGCATCGCACTGAGCGAGATTGGCGTTTTCGGCTTCTACTCTACGCGCTACGTCATCGACGTGATGGGCCTGGTGGATCCAGAAACCTTGAGCTGGGGCCGCGAACACGGCACGACGAAGACGGACGCTCTGCTGGAACAACTCCTCAAATATCGCAAGGCCGACTATTTCGTGTGCGCTTTTTGCAAAGCCTCCGACGACTTTGTCGGTAAGCTCAGCGTTGAGCCCGTTTATTCTCAATGGATAAGTTCCGGAAACGGTTCCAACGGACGTTTCGTCAACAACCGCCTATGGGTGCTCTACCGCGTCCGCTACTGATGCGCCCCGAAACGCCCTACTCCAGCAATTTCCACTCGACGGTCGGGCAAAGCAGCGCCGAATTCGCGCGCTTTTTGGCGTGCGGTGGGACGGCAGCGGTCATTAACATCGTCAGCCGCTATTTCTTGAGCCGTCTGGTTTCTTTTCCGTCGGCGGTTCTTATTGCGTATGCGATCGGAATGGTCGTGGCCTACACGCTCTTTCGAACCCTTGTGTTCGGGCGTTCGGGTCGCAGCGTGGTCTCAGAGAGCTATCGTTTCGCCGTGGTGAACGCCGTCGCCGTATGCCTTGTGCTAGGCGTCAGCGTTCTTTTGGCGAGCGTCATATTTCCGATGATCCACTTCACGTGGCATGCGGAGGACGTCGCCCATGTGATCGGGGTCGGGGTACCGACGATTACAAGCTATATCGGCCACAAGAACTATACGTTTAGAACGTGAAGTAGGCTTGCTGATGTGTGCTTACCGGCTCCCCGCCGCCGCAAGCCTGAATGAGAAGCGCCCAGACTGCAGCGAAACCCAGCCCATTGGATCGTTCGCGTCCTGACGCGAGATCCAGACATATTCGGCGCGGTCCCAGGGCAGGATGTCCCAGGTCCGGCTGTCGAGCACGTAATCGCCATGATCTGTTGCCACGGTCAGCACCGCGTGAAGTTCGCCGCGCCACGTCTTCACGATGGCAACGCGTAGAGCTTTTTCCGGCAAGCCCGCATCGATCAGCTGCTTGCGCTTGGTCAACGCGAAGTCTTCGCAGTCGCCATAGCCGTCGGTCGCAATGGTCCAATACTCAGCTCTTCCGAAGTGAGTCTTGTCGTCTTCGTTCGTGACCTCGCGATTGACCTTTTCATTGACGTCGACAAGCATTTGCCAGAGGTGTTGATCCAGTTGAACGGTTTGAGCCTGGTCCGCCGGCGCACGCATTGTCCTGGATTGCGGATGCAGAACGATATGAAGCCGTTGGGCGCCGCTATCCTGTGTGCGTCTTCGGTCATGAATGACGCTTCCAGCGGACCGCGCTCGAACAGGCCAACCTTCCAGAGCGGTACGCCTGGGCCGCTCGCGACCGTAGGAACGGTCTCGCATGCAGTGCCCATCATGACTGCCAAAGCCAACGCTGAAACTTTCCCAAGAAATCTGCCCACCACCGACGCCCTCGCAAATTGCGGGAGGGACGATAGGGGCGGGTGATTTTCAGCCGCGTTAGGTTGGGCAGGCGGATTTTCGGTTCGTTTGGCTCAAATTTGGGTCCAAATTTACACAAGTGACTTTTCTAAACGTTACCGGCGCGAATTCTTTGGACCTGGGGCAAGGCCCATGCATTTATGGCTTGTGCAGCCTTCACTTGCTCCGCGTGCTGCGTTGGCTGAATATTTCGCCAAGGTCTGTAGCCTAAAGGACCTCGATAAAAACCTAATGATTGCTAACCAAGATAAGAAGTCGCCGGCGAAGGACCGCTCGCTGCGCGATTTCTTTGGCAAAATACTTTCTCGGCCTGAGCGACGCACCGCAGCGCTGCCGGTTGGACTGCGTGTTTATGCTGTTGGCGATATTCATGGCCGGCTCGACCTGTTGGATGCGCTGCACGATTTGATTGAGAAGGACAGCAGGGATGGTCCGAACGACCGCATCCTCATTTACGTTGGCGACTACATCGACCGTGGTCCCGATTCGAAGGGCGTGATCGATCGGCTCTTGGCTCCGCCATTGGACGGTTTTTCGACTCGTCATTTGCGGGGCAATCACGACCAGTCGTTGCTCGATTTTCTTGACGACCCCATGCATTTTCGTCTGTGGAAAGATTATGGGGCTCGAGAGACGTTGCAGAGCTACGGCGTTTCACCGCCACGCTTCGACAAGCCCGACGCTTTCGCCACGGCGCGAGATGAGCTCGAGCAGGCGCTGCCGGCCGCGCATTTGAATTTTCTGAATGGTCTTAAGCTGTCCACTGAAGTGGGGGATTATTTCTTCGCGCATGCGGGTGTGCGTCCTGGCCTTCCCTTGGCCAAGCAGGCACCGGACGACTTGATGTGGATACGCGAAGAGTTCCTCTACTCGAATTCTGACTTTGGGAAGGTCGTGGTGCACGGGCATACGCCCTCACCGGAGCCGCAGAAGCGGCATAACCGGATCGGCATCGATACAGGGGCCTATGCGACGGGGCGGCTTACCTGCGTCGTCTTGGAGGGCCAGGAGTGCCGTTTTCTTTCCACGGGTTTGACGACGGGAACGGCGTCGTAACCCTTTTGCCCCTATATTCTGGAAAAATTGCCGTGCTTGAGTTAGACTATGTTGTCTTGCTAGGGGCCTGTTTCGGCTAAATAATTTCTTGGAAAGAGACCTTCAATGATGCTCGCGCGACGTAACGTGTTGGGTTGGCTTTGCGGTGCTGTGCTTGGTCTCGCGAGTGCGTTCCACGCGTTCTCAGTCTCTGCGGCGCCGGCTCCCGCCCCTGCGCTGCCAGTCCAGGGGCAAAATGCCGCACCTTCGCTAGACTATAAGCTCGGCACCGGCGACAAGCTCCGCGTCATCGTTTTTGGCGAGGCCGATCTTGGCGGCGAGTACGTAGTCGACAGTGGCGGCTTCGTGCGCCTGCCGCTTATCGGTCAAATTCACGCTGCGGGCGACACGGTTCGCCAGTTCGAAAATGAAGTTACTTCAAAGCTTAAGGACGGATATTTGAAGGACCCCCGGGTCAGCGCTGAGGTTCTGAATTATCGTCCCTTCTACATCATTGGCGAGATCACCAAGCCCGGTGAGTATGCTTACGTGAATGGGATGAGCGTTTTGAATGCTGTCGCGCTCGCAGGCGGTTACACGCCCCGTGCTGATCAGAGACGAGTATATATTCGCCGCGACGGCACCGGCACCGAGCAAACCCTCAGTGCCGACCAAACGACCAAGGTTAATCCTGGCGACATCATTCGCGTCGCGGAGCGATTTTTCTAGGCTACTTCTGGGCTTTTTACCATAGATTCAAATATCAAGTGATGATCCCTTAGACGTCTTGGGATACTCGGATTTACATTTGTAATAGTTAAGCAGTTTTTATTGCCGTTTTATTTGATCACTACTTAAACCGCGGTCACGTGTCGTAAAATTGCAACGCTTACGCTGATGACCTTTACGAAAATCTCCGCTATAACTTCATCCATAAAATTGGCGTTTGGGTAATCCTATTAGTGGGGTGCGAACGATGAGTGTTGTGGGGCGTCATTTCGTTTTTCTCAGGGCAAGGCTGGCTTCGCTGGCGTTAGCGGCAGCGTTGCTGGTGGTTGGCTTTGTCGGGACAACTTTCGATTCGGCACGTGCGCAGGTGGTTCTTCTCACCCCGGCGCAGATCGCTGCCATTCAGGCCCAAGTTAACGCGGCGATCAACGCTGCAAGCATGCAGCAATTCAACATCATGGTGATGGACCCGGCAGCGGTGCAGCTGTGCAACTGTTCCAAGCCGACTCCGGATCAGGTCAGCACAATGCAGTGCGACAATCCTGGGCGGTTGGCGGCTCTTGCACAGGCCATTGCCAATGTGGAAATCGACCTAATCACGACGTATGGACCTCAAGCGGCAGGTGACATCACTTCGATCGTGCTTGCCACCGCGATGGCCGCCAACGTTCCGCCGTCGGCAATCGGGATTGGGCTCGCTCGCGCGGCGACGCAAATCGCGATCTCGAACAACGCAGCGGCAATTTTGATTGCAGCAGATCTCGCCAACGAAGGCACCGCTGACGTCGACAATTGTTTTGCGATCGGTGATCCCGTTCTCGCCGCGGTTGTGATGGATCCAACAACGGTCGGCGCGCCTCCTGCTCCTCCGGGCCCGCCTCAAGGCCCGCCGCCGGTTACGCCAGTCCTTGCCGTCAGCCCGTCCTGATTGTCGCATACTTCATTCGAAGAATTCCTAGTAAGGTCGTCGTTACCGCGTTGCCCTCACCGGGCAACGCGGCGTTTTCAAAGGAGTGGGGGACGTGAAGAGAACTCTGCAAAGGAAAGCATTACTCCTCGCAACCTGCGTCACCGCATATGCGCTCGGCGCGGCGGTTTCGGTATGGGCACAGGGCATACCTGCATCGGGTATCACTCCGGCCCCGCCGGCCGTGCCTGAATACGCTCCCAAAGGTTTGCCGCTGGGGGCGTTCCGGCTCTTTCCTACTTTGGAAGTCGGCTTCAATTCGGATGACAACATTTACCGCACGAACGCCAACACCAAGGCGGACACGTTCTGGGAGATCATCCCCCGCGTCGCACTTCAGTCGCAATGGTCGCGGCACTATTTCACTTTGCGCGCCGGTGCGCCCGCCTATGCGTACAACAACTATTCGAGCGAAAGCCGCGTCGACTGGGACGTCAGTGGCGAAGGGCGCATCGACCTTTCGCAGGGAACCGCCGTCTATGCCGGCACCTCCTACCGCCACACTTACGAGCCCCGGTCTTCGCCAGACCAGCAGAATTTTGCCGCTGAGCCGACACCCTTCGACGTGGGCCACGCTGATATCCGGATCGAGCGTATGCCCAATCGGTTTGGCGTGATCCTCGGCGCGAACTATGACAATTACAATTACGATTCGACGAAGGCGATCGGCGGCGGCATTCTGAACAATGACGACCGCGACTACGACGAGTGGGATTTCTTCACTCGACTGTTGTACGAATTTTCGCCCGGCTATTCGGTGTTTGGACATTTTGCCTATAACACCCGGAACTTCGACATTCACCCTGACCGCAACGGCGTCAATCGCGACTCGACCGGTTACCGCGCCAATGTGGGTCTGCAGATGGAGCTTACCCGCCTGTTTTCCGGCGAGTTCTACGCAGGCTATATGGAGCAGGACTATAAGGTGCCCCTGGGCGACGACAGCGGGTTCAACTATGGCGCTGAATTCACTTGGCTTCCTGACCCGTTGGTCACCATCCGCATCAGCGCTTCGCACCTTATTAACGAAACCGTGGTTTCATCGTTTGCGGGGGTTGCCACGGACAGCAATGAGCAGCGGTTTGCCTTCGGCATCGACTATTCGTTTCGCCGTAACATCATCTTGCACGGCGATCTTGCCTATCTGCACGACAACTTTACGAGTTCGGGGCGCGTGGACAACGTCGGGCTTGCCAGCATTGGCATCAGCTATCTCATCAACTCCTATATGAATGCGAACTTCCGATACATCTATCAGAACCGGGACTCGAACATTAACGCTCCAGTCAGTCAGGACTACGGGGATAACATCTTTAGGGTAGGTATCGGCTTCCAGCTCTGATCGTTCTGCTTAAGGGGCACACGTTGCTTCGGCAGAGTCGGATAAGGAACCGAGTAATATGGCGACACGATCATGACTCTGCAGAAACGAATTCCAACCGATGAAGGTCTTCCGATAGACGAACCGGAAGGGCTGTCGTCATCTCTGGAAACGCTGTTCGATTTGCGCAATGCGCTGCGCCTTTTGCGCATGCGCTGGCACATCATCTTCGGCACGTCACTAATCGTCGTCGCGCTCACTGCCCTCTATGTCTACCGCTTGACGCCAATCTATACCGCTGACGCGCTCGTGATGTTGGACGCGCACCAAAATCAGATGGTGACGTCGACGGCATTGGCTTCGCGTGATCAGGACTTTTACTATGAGCCGTCGTTGATCGAAAACCAGGTCCAGATTCTCTACTCCCGCGTGCTTGTTTCCCGCGTCGTCGACAAATTGGAGCTGGACAAGGACCCCCAGTTCAATCCTCCTCCGTCTGCAGAAACCCCGGACGCCGCAGTTGAGGGCAAAGGGATCCTAGATCTCCTGAAGCGCGTGGATCCGCGCCAATGGCTCGAGCCGCCCGCGCGGGTATCAATCCTCACAGATCGGCAGAAAGCCGCTAACGAGCGCGAGGCGTTGATTGACCGCGTCCTCGGGGGGCTGAGCGCAAAGTCGCGCGGTCGTTCAACGGCGATTGAAATCAGCTATGTCGATCCCGATCCGGCGCGCGCGATGCAGATTGCAAACGCGCTGGCGGACGCATACGTCGAAGACCAACTCAACGCCAAATACGACGCGTCGCAGAAAGCTACACAGTGGCTGTCCGATCGTATTCAAGCGCTCGCCGACCAGGTACGCAGTGCCGACGTTGCGGTCCAGCAATACAAGGCGGAGAATAGTCTGACCGACACGAACGGCACGACTGTCGCCGACCAGCAGCTTTCCGCGCTCAACGGCCAGCTGATCATTGCACGCTCGGATCTTGCCGAACAGGAAGCGAAGTACTCCCGCGTCAGCGAATTGCAAAAGGCCGGCCGCGCAGAAGACATCTCTCAGGTGGTTGCATCCCCCCTGATCGCAACGCTGCGTGCGCAGGAAACCGAGCTTTTAAAGCGCGAAGCCGACTTCTCCTCACGTTATGGGCCGCGCCACCCCCGAATGCTGGATCTGGCCTCCGAGAAGCGGAATCTTCTAGCTAAAATCGACGAAGAGGTGAGGCGCGTCGTTGAGACTGTCTCTAACGATGTGGCCGTCGCTCGTGCTCGGGTTTCCTCCTTGGAAGCAAGTTTGCAGCAAGCCACCGGGCGGTCGACCGGCGACAGCAGGGCGAGGATCAAACTGCGCGAGCTCGAAGCCAACGCCGCCTCCAGCCATGCGCTGCACGATGCTTTCCTTTCGCGATTCAAGGAATCGCAGGGCCGTGAGGGAATCCAAATGCCGGATTCCAGAATCATTTCCCACGCAGTGCTGCCGACAACGCCGAGCGCGCCAAACAAGCGTCTCGCGCTCCAGCTCGGCTTCATGGGTGGGCTGTTCCTGGGCTTTCTCCTCGCACTGTTGGTAGAGAGATTGGATTCAGGCTTCCGCACGGCCTCGCAGGTCGAGAAGACCTTGGGTCTCCCGGTCCTCGGCACGATTCCGGAAATCACCTGGGGCCGTAAGACGGCGGAGGCTGCCACCGATCGCGTCATCGATAAGCCCATGTCTTCCTTCTCGGAAGCCATACGTGGGCTGCAGATGAGCCTATTCCTGTCGAATGTGGATAAGCCGCCCAAAGTCATCCTCTTGACCTCGGCCGTCCCTGGCGAAGGAAAAACGACCGTTGCGGTCAGTACCGCGCGCCTTGCCGCCCGGAACGGCAAAAAGGTCATTGTGATCGACTGCGATTTGAGACGTCCTGCGACGGGCAGGGCCCTCGGGATCACCAAATTCGATCATGGAATGGTCGAAGTGCTCACAGGCGAGAAGAGTCTGGAGCAGTGCGTGCAGAAAGATGCCCGCTCAAACCTTCACGTTCTCCCCGTCAAACTGAAGAGCGGCAATCCTCCGGATCTGCTCGGTTCCCAGGCGATGGAAAAATTGATCGCCAACTTGCGTGCCAATTACGATCTCGTCGTGCTCGACTCCGCGCCCCTTCTGCCGGTTCACGACACGCGGATCCTTGCTCGCCTCGTCGACGCAACTGTGTTTGTTGTTCGTTGGGAGAAGACCCCCCGCGATGCCGCACGCAACGCGGCGCGCATTCTCGGCGACATCCACGCCCCGCTCGCCGGCATCATCCTGACGCGGGCCAACACAAAACGGTTCCAGTATTACAGCTACGGCTACCAAAGCTACTATTCGTATAATAAATACTACACAAGCTGAGTCGGGTCGCCGAAGTTGATACTGAGCTCGTGAGAATGCGAGTGGTACGCCCTCTATCGCTCTGGCTTTTTCGCCTCCTCTTGCTCGTGCCCGCCGCGTTGCTCCTACTCGCTGCGGTGCCGCGTTTCCAGGCCGGATTGGCTGTGGACGCGGCTTTCCCCGTGCCGGCATATCTCGTCATGAACGCCGAATTGCCGGTCGATTCATATCGCACTGCCGCGGATACTCTGGCCAAAGCGAATCCGCAAGACGGGCGCTCGCTCATCGAGCGGGCGGAAGCGGCTGCTCGTGCGGGTACAGCCCCGCAGACGGTCGAAAACATGCTTAGCGATGGGCTTGCGCGGTCGCCCGCTTCCGTGCGCGGTTGGTCCCTTCTTGCCGAACAGGTCGCCTCACAAGACCGTACGCGCGGGGTCGCATATCTCTCCCAGTCGTACCTGCTCGGCCCTTACGAGTATTTCGTCGCTGGGAAGCGTTCGCGTACCGCGGCGATCCTCTGGAACGATTTGTCGCCTAAGGCGCACGAAATCGCGGTCCGGCAAGCCAAGCTGCTCTGGTCCGAGGTCTTATTGCGTTCAGAAATTGCGCCCATGCTGAGGGTTGAGGGCGGCACAGCTCTCATGACCCTCGCCTTTAAGGATGACCCTGAGGAAATGCGTGCTCTTAACCGCTGGCTCGCTACGGAGCGCCGCCGCGCCGCGGCTAAAGACTGATATCGATGACGATCACTCACGCCCGAGATAGCTCGCCGGAGCGTGTGTCGAGGCACCGCCATCTGACCACCTCTGAACGTTGGACCGAAGGCGCTGCTTTCTGGCTCCTCATCGGCTTGATTGCATGGGCGCCGTTTCCGTTGGGTAGCAACCGGCCTTGGTCCTGGAGTCTCCTGACCGCGCTTGTGGCCTGCGCCTGGATAATCTGGAGCTTTTCGGTCTGGCAGACTTCAGAAAATTTAAGACCGCTCCGGCGTATGGCTGTTCCGCTGACGCTTTCGGGTTTAACGCTCCTTTGGGCGGTGATCCAGGCATCGCCTTGGGTGCCGGCTGCATGGGTGCACCCCGTCTGGCAGCTCGGCGGAGAATTATTGAACCGCCCGTTGCGGGGCTCGATATCGATTGATCCTTGGCGAACGCTCACCGAGGCAATGAAGCTCGCGACGTATCTTGCCGCCGCCATACTCGCCTACATGATGAGTCAAAGATCTGAGCGCGCGCAGCGTCTGATGGACGCTCTGATGGTAATCGGTGCGTTCTATGCGGTTTATGCATGGGCGCTCACCATGGCAGGGCTGGTACAGGAGAATCTGTTCTACCCGACTCCGCCGAGCGGTGGCGGTTTGGGAGGGCCGTTTGTCTCGCACAACAATTTTGCCACCTATGCCGGCTTGGCGGCGTTATGCGCGGGCGTGCGGCTGTTCGATCTTGGCGGTCGAACGCTCGTCGTTGGGCGCGGACTGCGTCAATTCACGGTCAGCAGCATTTACTTTTTCTTTGGCTCGGGGGCGCTGCCCGCGGCGTGCTTTCTCCTAAGTTTTGCCATGCTGATTGCGTCGGGTTCGCGCGCTGGCTTCATGGCCAGCATCTTCGGCATTGGCGTGTTGATGGCTTTGGCCGCGGTTGTTGCCGGGCGCCGACTTACCAAGGGTTGGGCCGCAGCCGGTGTTGCAGTGGTGGTGGCGGTGCTGATCGGCCTGTTCATGCTCACCGGCGACAATCTCGCGTCGCGGTTCGATTCCTTGGTCGAGGTCGGCTCATTCGATCAAACTCGGCTTCTGCTTTGGCAATCCGCAATCCGAATGATCAGCGACGCGCCTTTGCTCGGTCTTGGTCTTGGCACGTTTGAGCCGGCCTACCCAATGTATGCCGATCGAGCGCTGCCTTTCATAATGGATCGGGTGCACAACGACTTTCTGGAATTTGCCGCTGGTCTAGGGTTGCCGGCCGCGATCGCTTGGTGGAGCGCAATCGTGTGGCTGACAGCCCTATGTGCTCGCGGCGTTTTTATCCGCCGGCGTCATCGTCATTTTGCGATGTTGGCGGTTGCGGCGACGGGGCTCGTCGGTTTTCATTCGTTGTTCGATTTCAGTCTGCAGATACCGGCGATCGCTTTGACCTACGCGGTGATTTTGGGACTGGGCGTGGCTCAATCCGCACCCACGCGGAATATCGGACCCGAATAAGCGGCGTTAGTGCGCACCGCCCAGCATGCGCCGGCACAGCGCCAGCGGGATGTGCAGTAGCGGATAGAGAAACCGCAGCGGCTTCGGCAGCGGCAGCATGATCATGTCGCGCGTGCTCGTCATCTGAATGCGCAGCTCTGTCAGCCAGTAGCCTAATCCCGACCGAAGCAGATAGCGCGACAGCGTGATTTTCGTCGCCCCAAAGGGGAGATCGGGTGGAACGCGCTGCTCGTTGCCGCTGGTCATTGCCCAAAGGGCGATGCGTTCAAGCCAGCGCACTCGCAGACTCGCGCGCAGCCGCTGCAGCAACGTATCGGGGACGGGCGACGCAAACAGTCGCCTGCAAAGTAAGAGAGCTTGGCCCGCAGCGGGACCTACGCCTCTTTCCGACGCCGCACGATAGAGCGATTCAATCCTTTCAGGAGATGTGCCGAGGATCGCGCCGATGTCGGCAATCCACTTCAGGCGGTACCAGCAATGATTGGCACCATGGGCGCAGAGATACGCAAACAGGTCATTCTCGGCGAGCGTTGCAAGCGTGATATCAGTACCGACACGCACGTCCTGGGACGATGTCGCAGGCGAAACTCCCCCCATCACGTATCTATTGTCGAGAGGCCGCCAATGCAGCTCGACCTCGAAATCGCGAGTCCTATGGTGCAAAGTCAGGTCCTTACGGACAGGTCGTAATGATTGGACCATGGCTTCGTTCAATTCTGGCGGCGGATCGTCTCTGCGGTAGCCAGCGTTTTCAATCAAGCTGGTGGCTGCGGTGGCGTCCTCCGGCGCGACAAGAAGATCGATGTCCTTTCCATGCCGAATGCCGATATTCCCGTAGGCCACAACCGCAAGAGTGATGCCTTTTAGGAAGAGGAGGGAGATGCCGGCGGAGGCGAAAAGCCGCTTCAGCCTGATCGCTTCGGCCGTGATCTCAAGATTCTCCCGCACAAGCGCCGATGCCCGTTTGGTGAGTTCATCTTTCTTGTCAGGTGGCACCGCCGCCCCGGACTGGATCAGCGCCTCATTGACCAAGCCGTCGATCCGGTGCAACGCAACTAAGCGCGAGACGCGGGCCCAGTCCAATGGCTCCCGCGCAGACCTTTCGAGCATTTCCAGTCGTTCCCGAGTAAGCGGACGCGCACAGCACGCCGCAACAAATCGAAATTCGCGGGAAGGGACGGAAAATTTATCGGCCATCGAGAAGATGGCTTTCGAGTCGATCGATCGCGCTCTTGAGAAAATCAAAGCCGACTTGGCGGCGGAAACGGTAAACCGGGACCTCATTCGCAATCGCGGTGCAGAGCGCAAATATGGCCGGCTTTGCGCCGATGTGTTCAGCCAATGTCAAGCGATACACATTCGGCAGAACAAGTTCGATCGTGGCCGCCCCGGACAGTCTGTGGATGCTGTGCGGCTCGAAGTTTTCGCTTGCCTCCAATTGGTAGATGCCGCGGAGCGGGCGTGGAACGAAAGGGTCAGCGGGCGCCGCAATTGGAACCAGGAATTTGTTGTAGCCGCGAAGCTCTCTTTCGATCGAGGCTTTGTCAAAACCGAGGGCTTCGAGCGCATCGGGCCATAACCGAATTCGTCCGATTCCCGGCCAAACGCTGATTCCGCCTTTACCGCTTCGCCGTAAGAAGCAGACATCGTCGGAAATGACTTGGTGGCCTCTCGCGGACAGGGCCGCCGCCAGCGTCGACTTGCCGGCCCCGGACGCACCGACAAACACCACGCAGCCGTCGGCCACATCGACGGCGGAGCCATGCAGCGGCATTATGCCGCGCTGATGACAGAGTGCGCCGAAAACGGTTCCCAGCAACCAAGCCGAGATGTCGCCTTCAGTCGCCAGAGGTGCGGCCTCGATTGAAATCTGACGGCCGCCTTTAACCAGGAAACGAGCGACGTTTGGTATGGTTAGCAAGAGCTCGTCACCGCAAACCTCTGTTTCCGGGAAAATCCGTGCGGACGTCAGATGCTCGGGGACGCTCCCGTATTCGATATCGATTTCTTCCCCGAGTGGGGCCTTCGACTGAGGCCGTAAGACCACCGGCAGAGGCAGTTCGGAATGGATACGCAAACCTGCCAGCGAATACTCGGTCTTGTCCGCGATTTGGGATCTCAAGGGTTCCAACCAGTTCCAAATTCGTGACCGAGAGCGGCGAGGTGCACTAGGTGCCCCATGGTAAACTGCGCAAGGCTTCGCACCGATTGGTTGCGATATTCACTATAGTCCTGGGCAATTAACCAAAATTCCACTTCGCTAGCGAAATCTATACGATCTTATGCGTATCGTTTGGCCGGCAGCCTGGCGCACAAAGCTTGCCTCATTTTGCGTCGAATGCTACTCATTACGTGGTTATAATTGAACGGAAATTTGTAATTTCGGAGGGTGGCAATGTCGAATGTCAGTCCTAAGCGATCGGTCTCGCAAAGCGGCGAGCGCAAGCCGTGGCAGCGACCGATGCTGCGTCATTTGGCGGCCAAGGAAGCGCGCGGGGGTGGAAATCCTCACAACGACGGCAACGGCGGCGACACTCCGGGCGACAAGAATCACTCGTGATCGGCACTGATCGGGTGCCCTGCGTGCCGGGCAACAGACGTTATCAGGCGCGGCATTGTTGCAGAGTGGTCCAGTTCCTTATTGAAGTCTTACCTTCCTCTCAGGCTTTCTGAGGAGTATCCGGCACTTGAGCCGGAATGTTATTATTTTTCTGGTGTGGTTTGAAGGTTGAGCTCGCCACGTCAAGGTCGAGAACGCAGTGCCGGACATTCCTCCCCTTTCACTTACGACTCTCGTGATTCGCAATCCGGGCTTGGTCGAGGCTGAAATCGACCGTGAAGTCGTGACCTTGAATATCGAGACGGGCAATTGTTACGGATTGAATCCAGTCGGATCAAGGATCTGGAATCTTCTTGCCGCACCGATCCGTGCCGGTGACCTTTGCGCACAATTGATTGCGGAATTCGAGGTTGAGCCGAACACCTGCGAACGCGAAGTGATTGAGTTACTCCAGCAATTGCGCTCCGAAGGCCTGATCTCAACCCTTCCCGACAAATGACGGCGCTCGCTGGGCTCTGGCGTTTCGATGGGCGCCCGGACGCGGCGTCCGATTGCGCCCGGATGCTTGCATCACAGGCCCTGTACGGACCCGACGCAGATGCACAATGGTCCGGAGGAGATGTAGCGTTCGGCCGCCGTTTGATGAAGCTGCTGCCGGAAGATGCTTTTGATCGCCAACCGCTTGTTGGCGGCGGCGGCCGTTACGTTCTCGTCGCCGATCTTCGCCTCGACAACCGTGAAGAGCTCACGCGGTTCTTGCAAATTCCCTCGGAGAAAGCCTCTCGTCTCGCCGACGCGGCAATTCTGCTTGCTGCGATCGAGCGTTGGGGCGAACAGTGCGTCGAAAGACTGATAGGCGATTACGCCTTTGCCTTGTGGGATAGCGCTCGGCGGCACGTCATTCTTGCACGCGATCAGCTTGGTCAGCGGCCTCTTCACTATCACCGCGGCAACGGATTTTTCGCTTTTGCGAGCATGCCCAAGGGGCTGCATGCATTGGCGGCGGTGCCTTATGAGCCCGACGAAGACCGGCTCGCCGAGTACCTGTTGCTTATGCCGGCGAGCGGAACTGGCACGTACTTTCGCGGTATCGAGCGCGTATTACCCGGACACATCGTCACGGTCACACCGAATGGCCTCGTCGCGCGTCGGCATTGGCAGCCGAAGCTTCGCGCTCTGCGTTTGCATCACGCGGAAGACTATTGCGAGGCGCTGCGGGACCGCTTGGATGAAGCAGTAAAATGCCGATTGCGTGGTGCCAAGGATATCGGCGCGCATCTCAGCGGCGGCTTGGACAGTCCAGCCGTGGCGGCAACCGCTGCTAGGCTGCTGGCGCCGTCAGGCGGACGGGTCATCGCCTTCACGTCGGTGCCTCGCGAAGGCTATGACGGCCCCGTTCCACGCCATCGCTTTGCCAACGAAGAACCCCACGCAACTGCGACTGCAGCCCTCTACCCAAATATGGAGCACGTGTTGATCCGGAGCGACGGAAAGTCGCCGCTTGATCAGCTCGACCGCAACTTCGCGCTCTTCGACCAGCCCATCATAAATGACTGTAATGTCGTTTGGGGCTGCAAAATCCTCGATTCGGCTCGTAGGCGAAAGCTGACTGTCGTTCTTAACGGCGGAATGGGCAATCTCGGGATGAGCCATGACGGCGGGGCACTGCTGGCGGAACTGTTCCGGTCTGGCCGATGGCTTCGTCTGACTCGAGAAGCAAGGGTACTCGTCGGCGCACACGCGCTGCGTTGGCGGGGTGTGCTGGCCAAGACCTTTGGACCATGGTGTCCACCGCGACTGTGGGTTTGGTTGAACCAGATCGCCGCGGACACCAAAATTGATCCTATGACATATTCTGCGATCAGCCCGGGTCGCATCGCCGAGCTTGATCTACTTGGTCGCGCAAGGAAGAAACGTTTGGATCTTAGTCGCCGGCCGCCGAAAGACGGCGTAGCGGACCGGCTTTCGATGCTTCAGAGCAACGATGCCGGCAACGCCAACAAAGGCGTCCTTGGCGGCTGGCATGTCGATCAACGCGATCCCACCTGCGACGTGCGGCTTTTGGAATTTTGCCTTTCCGTCCCGACTGAACAATTCTGGAATGCAGGCGTCCAACGGGCCCTTGCCCGGCGCGCTTTCGCCGACCGCCTTCCTAAGATCATTCTGGAAGAGACTCGTAGAGGACAACAATCAGCAGATTGGCACGAGACGCTCACGGCTCATCGCGATCGAATCAAAGCGGAAATTCAACGCTTTGATTCTTGCCCGCCAGCCTCCCGGGCACTGGATTTGCCTCGGTTGCACCGGCTGATCGAAGCTTGGCCGAAGGACGGTTGGGATCGTCAGGAAGTGTTTCACTCTTACTACATAGCCTTGAGTCGAGCTGTCTCGGCAGGGCATTTCTTGCGTCGGACTACTGGAAGCAATGCCTAACTGCGCGTAGACGCACGAGAGAACAGCGCCTAATCGATACGTGTCACGCACCGATGCTTTTCTTAGGTGACTAGGCACAGTGGATGAACATTACGCGATGATGCGGAAATTTTGGCAGTTGCAATGGAACGATCGCCTGATCTTGTTCGAGGCGATCCTCATGCTTGCGCTGAGCGTGATCGTCATTGC
>Ga0126379_10001198_pt1 | contig 15508 bp, 7 predicted proteins | sample PanSoiMetPlot_24_FD_92640 | JGI IMG/M metagenome (GOLD analysis project Ga0126379, IMG submission 92640) | Tropical forest soil microbial communities from Panama - MetaG Plot_24 | ecosystem: Environmental > Terrestrial > Soil > Tropical forest > Bulk soil | place: Panama | collected 2016-02-17 | reverse complement strand
GCCAGAGAACAAAACACCAAGGCGCAGCTCATCGAACCCGGCAAGCTGTTCCCGTTCGACGTGGCGCCGATCGACCAGCCCAAGAGCGGCGTCGAAACCGACAAGTTGATCCAGGGCATAAGAGACATGCTGGAGTGGGCGCTGCCCAGCGTGGTGCAGGGCATGGTCGCCAGTGACCAGAGCGGCTACGCCCTCAACCAGGCCGCGTACCTCGCCCGACTGGGCTGGGACCCGATCGTTTCCAACGCGGAGGTCGCCCTGGGCGAGCGCATCGGCTTCGAGAGTTGGCTGATCGAAAACCGCATCTCCGAGAAGGTGTACGCCTGGGGCGAGATCGAGGCCAAACGCGGCAAGAAAACCATCGGCGGCCAAAGCAAGGCGGCCTGGCTGGGCATCGGCCCGGATGACCTCAAGGGCGTACACCGCTACGAGGTCAAGTTGGCGCCCAGCACACCGAGCAACGAGATCATCGAAACCCGCGCCATCGGCGAGAAGATGCAGCTCAAGCTCATCACCTACGAGGACGCCGTGGAGCGCGCCGGCTCCAACCCGGACGAGGTCGAAAAGAGTTGGCTGCTGCACGATCTGAAGTCTTCCCAGGAGATCCAGCAGGAGCTGAAAAACGCCATCTTCCAGAAGATCGCCACCATCCGCTCGGCCAGGCTGGAGGCAGCGGGCTTGCCCCAGCCGGGCGCCGTGCCGCCGGGCATGGGACCACCTCCTCCTGGGATGGCACCCCCCGGTGGCGCGGGTGTGCCAGGCGGGACACCGGGCGCGCCTCCGCTGCCTGGTCCTGGCGGCATGCCCCCCAATCCGGTCCCGTCTCCGGGGCGGGGGCTGCCTGTTGCACCACCACCCCCCGGCGGCGGCGGACCTGGCATGCCACCCGGCGGTATCCCCGGCACGCCGGTGGTGCCCGGTCCTCGCGCCGGCCAGATGCCGCTGCCAGGAGGTGGGTAAATGCCGGGTACACCCAACATGCTGGACGAGGTGGCCACCGACCTGGCGCTGTGGATCGATGAAACCGCCACCACCATCGCCCTCGCCTTCGCGCCCACCCGCGCACCCTTTTCGGCGGACGTGACCGAGGAGCAGAAGCTGGAGTACTACCGCCAGAAGTTGTTCAACCCGGACGGCTCGCCCAACGCCCAGGGCCGCCAGACGGAGTTGGCGCGCATGGGCAGCGAAAGCTTCGCGCAGGTGTTCAAGGCGGTCATCAAGAGGTGGCCGGAGCTTCGGATTCCGACTCCAGAGCCTCTTGCAGTGCCTGCCGAGTGGCCCCGCTTGCCCGCTGGTCCTCCAGGCGCACCACCAGCCGCGCCTCCAGCACCTCCAGGCGCACCGCCAGGTCCTCCAGGCGGTTTACCGCCAGTACCAGCCGCTGCAGGCCCACCGAGAGTTGGTCCGCCCATGCCCGCTGGGATTCCGCCACGCCCACCGATGCTACCCCCTGGCGTGAGGCCAATGGCCAGCGGCGGCATCGTCACCCAGCCCACCCTGGCGCTCGTCGGCGAGGCCGGCCCCGAGGCGGTCATCCCGCTCGCCGACTACCAGTACCAGCAGCCCAACTACTTCACCGGCACGCCCGCGCCGGCCTACACGCCGCCCAAGCCCGGCGAGATCGAGAGCTACATCCGCCAGGCGTCGATCGCCCGCAATATCGACCCCGACGTGGCCACCAAAGTGGCCTACTGGGAGGGCGGCCGCGACCCCAAGAACCCCAACCAGCCGGCGTTCACCGATCCCGCCGTGCGCGCCGACTTCCCCACCGGCAGCTCGTGGTGGCCATTCCAGCTCCACTACGGCGGCCAGGGCTACGAGCAGTACGGCACACAGGCCGGCATGGGTAACGACTTCACCGCTCTGACCGGCTACCAGCCGGGCGATCCGTCAGCCTGGCAGGCCAGCGTGGACTACGCCCTGGACCAGGCGCCGCAGGTGGGCTGGGGGCGCTGGTACGGCTCCAAAAACGCCAAGGTCGGCGAGTGGCAGGGACTGCCCAGGAGGAAAGCCTAGATGCCTGATATGTACGGCAACCCGACGGCTGCCGACCTGTACAACAACCTGCTCCAGTCAACCGATCAGCGCAACTGGTACGACTCGGTCACCAAGGCCAACAACGCCACGGCCAACACCAACGCCCAGAACGCCTACTACAACGCCATGGCCAACCACTACTCGCAGAGCGATGCCCTCGGTTTCGCCCAGCTTGAGTGGCAGAAGACGATGGACACCGCCCAGCAGACGGGCATGTGGAATGGGCAGTGGTCCAACCCCCAGGAGCAGTGGTTCACCGGCCAGTTCGGGCAGTGGTACGGCCCCGGCGGGGCGCCGACGGCCGGCACACCCACCCAGCAGGCCCAGCAGCAGGCCTACCAGCAGGCCTTCAACCTTTCCCAGGCGTACGGCCAGTACTACGCGCCCGGCACCACGCCGATCGCTGGCAACCTGACCAGCCAGCAGCAGCAACAGCAGTTCCAGAACGCCCAGCAGACCGCCGGATTGACGGGCTACTACACCCCCGCTCACGACTACAACGTCCAGCCGGGCGACTTCAAAACCCAGGACGCGGCCACCCGCGACTGGTATCTGAAATACAACCAGAACGACGAAAACGCCGCCGCCGCGAAGTGGGCGCAGGACGCCAGCGCCTCGGTCAAGCAGTTCTACGCCGCCAACCCGGACTACGGCAAAGTCGAGACGCAGCAGCACCAGCAGCAGATGTGGCAGCAGGCCTTCAACCAGCAGCAGTTCCAGGCCCAGCAGGCGCAGCTCGCGCAGCAGAACACCCAGAACTACCTGCAGCTCCTGTCGAACCTGAGAGGTCCGGCCGACTGGGCCAAGTACCAGCAGGTGCTGGGTTCTACCCCTCAAGGCATGCGCGATCTGTACGCGGCAGCCATGGGCCAGTACATGCCTGGCGGCGGGGCGACCACCGGCGTGGCACCCCAGGCGGTGGACCTGGGCACCATGCAGCAGCAGGTGGCCGGCTACAACCCGCAGGCCCAGGCCTCGGGCGGCCAGGTGTGGGGATCGGGTATCGGCGTGGGCGGCAACCAGGCCACCGGCGACCAGGCCCAGCAGGCCACCGGCAACGGCACCAACATGTGGGGCGCCAACCTGCCGGCACCCAACCAGATCTCGGCCCAGAGTTGGAACAACTTCACCCCCAGCCAGCAGCAGATGCTGCTCGGTCAGTACGAGGCGGCTGGCTGGGACAAGAACGACGTGCAGGCGCTCTACAACCAGAGCCTGCCGAAGTACGGCACCAACACCTCTACGGCGGGCACCTGGCGGTTGCAATAGCCCATGACGATGCTGCCGGACATCGACCAGACCGACTACGACGAGTACGAGCGTCAGCGGCTGCAGCAGCAGTTCGAGCAGCAGAACCAGCAGTTCGCGCTGCAGCAATCGTTCGACCAGCAGAACGCCCAGCTCCAGGCCATCGCCACGCCGCCCCCGGCGCCGCCCAGTAGCGACTCGCTCACCAATCCCACCGGCACCCGCTTCCTGGCGCCGGCCACGCCCGACGAGCCGCCCGAGGTCACCCAGGCGCGCCAGCAGTACGCGGATCAAGGCCAGGCGACTCTCCCGCCTGAGCCTGCACCACCTCCCCCAGCGGCGCCTGCCCCGGCTCCCGAACCGCAACCAGCCCCCTCGTCGTCACCTTCTCCCTCCGCGAGTAGTAACGACAGTTGGTTCGGTCAGGTGTTGGGGCAGGTGGCTGCCGCTGGTGGCAACGTGCAGCAGTTCGCGAGCAGCTTCGACCCCGGCGCCGGCCTCGGCTCTGCCCTGGGCGCCGCGCACGCCGCCGGCGCCAACGTGCAGCAGTTTGCCTCCACCCTCCAGGCGCCGACCCCTACGGCACCTGAGATTTCAGCAGTCGCCGGGCAAGGCGCGCCCGGTGGCGTGCGGCCGTCAGGGGCGCCCACCTCAGGCGTCCCTGGCTGGCTGAACGACCTGATCCAGCGCAACGCCCCCGGCGAGCTGGCCAGCGACCCCGACTTCATCCGCACCGTGGCCGCCGGCGCCAAGGCGGAATCCGGCTGGAACATCAATGCCGTGCAGCAGGGCGGCGGTGGAAGGGGCCTGTTCCAGTTCGACCTGGGTGGCATGGGCGCCGGTATCCCCGAGGCGCAACTCCTCGGCTCCGAGGGCGCCGAGATGCAGGCATCCCGGATCATCCCGCTGTACGCCAAGGCCTACCAATCCGCTCCCCAGGGCCTCACGGGCGCCGAGAAAGCCTCGTGGGTGGCGGCCCAGGCCGAGCGCCCGTACCAGTTTGATAACCCGCAGTCGGCCGCCAGGCGCAACTACGCGAGCGCCTACTCGGACATCAGCGGTCCGCCCGGCACCGCTCCCCAGGATCTGCTGGCGCGCACCGGGGCCTGGGCGCAGCAGGCCGCCGCGCAGCCGGCCAGTCAGGTCAGCCAGTTTGGTCAGCCGCAGTTATCCAACGACGAGGCGTACGCCGCGTGCGGCCCGGCCGCAGCGGTGCGCTTCGCCAGCATGTACGGTCGCAACCCCACGCTCCGCGAGGCCACCGACCTGGCCGCCACGGTGGGCTGGACATCCGCCCAGGGCATGGCCGGCCTCGGCAGCGAGAAGGCGCTCATGGACAAGATGGGCGTGGCCACCAAAGCGGTCGGACCGGACGTGCAGGCCATGGCGCGTGAGGCGCAGACCGGTAACCCGGTGACCATCAGCACCCAGAACCACTACTTCTTCGCCGACGGGTACGACCCGCAGAGCGGTGCGTTTCACGTCGGACAGTCCGGCCTGGATCTCAAGGGCGGCTCCGAGTGGATGACGCCCGACCAGATGCAGGCATTGCAGGGCCGTATCCAGGGCGCGCTGTTCGCCGACAACCCGCAGGTGCCGACCACCAGCACCGCCGACCAGCCAAGCGTGCTCGATCGCCTCGGCCAGGCCAAGGACACCGTCACGGGTGCCGTGAGCAGCCTGCTCGGCCAGGACACCAGCCAGCCGACGGTCAACCCGGTGACTGGTCGCCTGGAAAGCCTCGGCGATCTGGTGCCGAGCGGTGTCAATCAGGTACTGCAGGGCGTTGGCGGCCGCGTCTCGGCGGTCACGCCATCCTCGTACGAGGAGTTCACCAAGCAGATCGAGACGCCCAAGGAGGGCGACATCCTCTCCAGAGTGCCCGGTGGCGAGCAGCTCGGCACGTTCGCCTCAGGCCTCGGGGCGCGCTCGAAGGTGCTCGCCGACATCGGCACCGAACTCAGCCCGTTCACCGCAGCCGCCCGCGTGCATGCCGGCGAGGAGCAGCTTGCCTGGTCCGACCCGGCCTACCAGGCGCTGATGCAGCAGGCCGGCATTGATCGCGACATGCCGCCTGGCCAGCAGGCGATGCGGATGGTCAACATGCCAACCGACTGGCAGGACCAGGCGAACGCGATCATGCGCGGCATCCGCGCCCAGGGGCCAGCCGCCTCGTCGGCCGCTGCCTGGCAGCCCGACTCGAAGCGTGAGGAGCTGGAGAACGCCTACAACCTGCTGGGTGGCGCGGCCGCCTTCGGCCTGGCACCCGAGGGTCTGGCGAGCGGCGGCCTGCGCTTCGCAGCCTCGCTGGCCGCTGACCCGAGCGGCGCACCGCTGGCGGTGGCTGGCGCTCTACCTGATCTGCTGCGCGCCGAGCAGCGTGCCGCGCCGGCAGCCGGTGAGGCCCTGGGCATCGTGCAGCGCACCGGGCGGGACGTGCGCGAGGGCCTGCTCGGGCCTGGTGAGGCGGGCACGATGTTTCCCCGAGAGCAGCTACCCAACAGCCAGGTGTGGGAAAACGCGCTCGCCGAGGGCGCCCGCTTCGATGACTCCGAGGGGCACATGGGTTACCACGCGCCTGCCCTGGAGAGCGCCCGCATCACGCCCGAGACGCAGGGCCTCGCGCCGCAGGACCGCATCCGCCAGGTCATCTCGGACCTCAACTTCAACGAGCGTTTCCCATCCGACCTGACCGATCCCGAGGCTAACCAGTTCGCCAGTGATCTCCAGCAGCTCGGGCGCGGCATGGCCCAGGGCGACTGGACGCCCGAGCAGACGGCTATCTCGGCGATTCTGACCAAGCTCTCCCAGGGCCGCCCGCAGCGGCCGGTCACGGCGCTCTTCGAGAACCTGGGCGACGAATGGGTAGCGCGCCACCTGCCATCGCTGCAGACGCAGGGCGCGGTGCCGGGTGGCAAGGCGGCTAGCTATGGCTACGTTATTCGTCCCGAGGTGATCGCCTCGCACCTGGCTGGCGACACCGCTGATCCCGAGATGATGCAGTTCCTCACGGCGATCGGCCGCGATGCGCTCGATGAGCTGCCGGCGGGTAGCGATCCAGCCCTGGCTAGCTTCGGCACACGGGCCGAGCGAGATGCCGTCATCGAGCGCGGGGCGCAGCACCTGTTCGACCTGTTCTCAGCCGCCGGCCACGGCGGGGCGAAGGGCGACGATGTGCTGATCAACGGCGCCGACATCGTGCGGACCTCCAAGAAGACCGGCGTGACCACCGTGTCACCAGCCGCCAAGAGCGGGCGCCAGGCGTGGGCCGATACGGTGCCCGAGTTGCACCAGAAGCTGCTGGACTGGGCGCAGCAGAGCGGCGACTACGCCGGCCTCGGCGAGTTGGAGCGCAAGAACAAACTGCTCGAAGACATCCAGAACGCGAATGTAGCTGGCATCGGCATCGATAAGAGCACGTTCGTGCCCAACATGGGTTTCGCGCCCGACTACGCCACGCTGGACTTGCGGATGCGGCGCCAGGGTTTCGGCCTCAGCCCGAACGCGGTGCTCACCCGCGCCGAGCGCAACCTGCTGGAGCAGAAGATCGTGAACGCCTTCCCGGAGGCGGATTCGGCGTACGTCGCGCAGTGGCTGCCCTGGGCGTACATGACCGACGAGAAGACCGACTATCGCTCGATCCCCAGGATCTACAACGCCGTGGGCGACTTCATGAAAAACGCTCAGGACGTGGCGCGCCAGGAGGGGCGGCCCCTCGGCGAGGTGGTCGGGCGGTTGGCTGAGCAGACCCCCAAGGTGCCGCTGGAGTACCCGTACGCAACGGCCGAGGGGCTGGGTGGCCCGTCCGACATCATCACGCGCATCGGCATGGCGCCTAAGGTGCTCAAGAACCTGCCGCCGGGCACCACTGGCGACGACATTGCCAAAGCCGCGCCCGAGCTGAACTCCTTCGCCGAACAAGCTGGCGTCCAGTTTGTCGAGAAGCCGAGCGTAGGCGTCGGGCTGGGCTTTGATCCCGACGGCAACCCGGTGCGCGAGGGTGACGGCAACCTGATTGTGAAGGGCACCGAGGCGGCCAACCGCTGGTTCGGTGCCAGCTTGATGGCGGCTAACCCGGACGAGGCCTCGGTGTTCCTGGCGCACACTGGGCCGTCGATCACCGCCGAGACGGCCGGCGACTCACTGGGCACCATTCGGCTTGGGGCTGGTGGCCAGGACACGCGTGTGCTGCATGATGCCCTGAGCCAGTTTTCGCCGGATGGTTGGCATACCTCGGTCACCACCCGAGGGCCAGGCCGCCCGGTGCGCCAGGAGCAGCCCGGTTGGATTGGCGCCGTCAGCCGCAACGTGCCGCGCCGGGGGCCGTCCGAGCAAGCCACTTCCGACCTCGTCATTGGCGGCGTAGGCGTCGATCATCAGACCTTCGGCCAGCGGCTGGAGGAGTTCAGGAATCTGCTGGAATCACACGGTTTTAGGGTAGAATCACACGATTCTGTCCCTGCTCGCATCGAGTTCTTGCAGCAGAGCGACATCCCAGGAGTGATCTATGGCGGACCACGCGGAGCGCGTACAGCGGCTGGTGGCGGACTTGAAGAAGCTGCAGGCGAAGTGGGACGCGGAGGACAAGGCGAGCGGTCGATCGCGGGCCTCCCGCCCAGCGCCCGCACCGGCGGGGCCGGTGCAGACATGGATCAACTTCGGCGTGAAGCCGAGAGGGCAGTCGCGGACGCCCGAGTATCAGGCGGGGGATTACCAGGCGCCCTTGGAGCAATCTCCCGAGGAGCCGCCCCGCTAAGAACCGAGATCGGCCGTCAGGCCGCGTACGGTGCCGTGGGCGGGGGCTACGCGGCATCGCAGCAAGAGGGGGCCACACCCCAGGACATCCTCAAGGGCGCATTGTTGGGGGCTGGCGCAGGCGCCCTGCGAGGTGGCCTGCCAAACGTCAACACGGGCCGCCTGTTGAACATGGTCGCCCGCGAGTCCAACGCCTTCGACGGAGATGGGCGGTTGCTGGGGCGCCCCACCGAGGTAGAGCGCCAGCTCTGGACGCCTGATCGCGAGCGCGTCCCGTCCGACCTGAGCCAGCTCGTCAGCCCAGCCGGCAACCTGCTCTCCACGGTGGCTGGCGGCGAGGCTCGCGTCAGAGGTGCCAAGCCGGCCTGGAACGACATCGCCGGTATCAGCCGCACCCTGGCCGGCTCTGAGCCGTGGACGCTCAACCCGCCCAGCGAAGAGGCGCGCAAGGCGATGCCCAACCTGCTGCACATGGCCAACGGCTCGCCCGAGATCCAGGCCACCCTGCAGCGGGTCGCCGAGGACAACCCTGACCTGATCCGCAAGTACACCCAGGGCGTCATCACCCACGATCAACTGGTCAAGGACACCGCCAACAAGCTGGGTATGACCGCCGACGACTTCCTGAAAACTCGAGTCGGGCAGGCCTTCAACCCCCAGGAGCTGCTCGCCCTGCGCGGCACGATCGAGCACAAGCATGACGAGCTAGCGCAGATGACCGCCGAGATCCAGGCCAAGGGCGGCGCCAAGTACCTCAACCCCGAGGAGCGCCTGGGCGCGGTCCGCAAGATGCTGGAGGCGGCCCAATTACAAGCCATCGGCCGAGGTGCGGTGGCCACCGCCGGGCGTGCCCTGAACCAGCAGAAGATCAACGTCGATCGGGGCATCGCCGCGATGCTCACACGCGGCAATGAACTCCGCAGCGCACGCCAGGCGCTGACCGCAGCCAGGGCCAAGCAGGCCTGGGCGAATAGCAAGCTGGGCACGCCGCTGGAGGAGGCGGGTGGCAGCATCGGCGAGGCGGCAGCGCAGCGGGCGCGTGATCGTGCAGCCATTCGGAGCGCTCGCGCCGAGCCGCTCACGGGTGAGGCGATGCACGCTGGCGGCGCCCAGGACGACTGGCTCAAGGCGTTGCAGGACGACCTCAAGGCCACCAACAACTACGACGCCAAGACGTGGGACCAGACGATGAAGGATCTGGACGCCCAGGCCGCCAAGAAGTTCCCCAGGGACGCGAGTGCCGAGGGCCAGCGGGAGTGGCTCGCGGCTCAGGCGCGGGTCGCGCAGCAGGACGCCAATCGTGAGAACCAGCGAGCGATCGCTGCCTGGAACCGCCAACTCGCCGAGGGTGACACGCGCCGCAACATGGCCACCAAGATCCTTGAGCGGGTGGGCGGCGAGAACATCACCAACGACATGATCGACAACCTCGTGAAGGTCATGCAGTCAGACGACAAGATGGCCGCCGCCAAGTACCTGCAGAGCCTGCAGAAAGTGAGCTGGTGGGATCGCCTCTCCACGATGCGTTACGCCAGCATGCTCTCGTCCACGGCGACCCACACCGCCCAGGCGCTTTCCAACACCGGCCAGCTCGGCATGGCCCTGGCGACTCACCCCGGCGCGGTGGCCTTCGACATCGCCGCCTCGAAGTTGGGGGGTGGCGAGCGCACGCGCTACATGAGCGAGCTACCGGCCATGCTGCGCGGCATCATCGGTCAGGCGCCCTCCGAGTTGGAAGACTCGCCGTACATGGTGCGGGGTGCCGCCGGTGGTCTGCGCCAGGGCGCGGCGGATGCCGCCGAGATCATGCGTTCAGGCCTCAACCCGTCCAACATCAGCCGCAACTGGGAGCAGGTCGCGCAGCCTGGCTTTGGCTTCGAGCAGACCGCCCTGGGCAAAGCCATCGGCCCACGTTGGTCGGGTGCGGCCAACTTCCTGGCCGAGGGGCCGCTACGCACGCTGGAGGCGGGCGACTCGCTGATCCGAGGTGCGGCACGCGGCGCGTTCGCCCACGGCCTGGCCGAGCGGCAGGCCATCCGCGAGGGCTACCAGGGCGCCGCCAAACGCGCCAGGGTGGACGAGATTGTCCGCAACTTCGATGAGTTCCCCGAGTTGTTCGCCCAGGCCGACGACGCCGCCAAGCGGGTGGTGCTGCAGGAGCAGCGGCCAGGTGGTCTGGCGTCTGGCCTGATGAGCGCCCGCCGAGGGCCTGAGGGCCTGGCGCTCTCGATGATCATGCCCTTTGTGCGTACCCCCTGGAACGTGGCCGCCCAGGGCGCTGGCCTGACGCCGCTGGGTTACCTGGGCGCGCTCAAGGCGGCGGCCAATGGCGAGCGCGGCGAGGCGGTGGACCGCGCAGCTCGCGCCACCCTCGGCACCGGCATCCTGGGTGGCGCCACCATGCTGGGCGCCAATGGCTACCTGACCGGCGGCACGCCGACGGACCCATCCGAGAAGAGCAGCCTGGAACCCAACTGGCAGCCGTACGCCCTGCGCGTACCGCACGAGGACGGCTCCTCGACGTACATCAAGTACTCGAATATGGGGCCGGTGGGCGTGCCACTGGCGGCGGGCGCCATCCTGGGCGATGCCTACAAGCACGCGCAGGCGCAAGGCCAGCAGGGGCTACCCCTGGACGTTGGCCAGACGGTCTTCAAGATGACCGGTGGCATGGGTCGCTACATGATCGACCAGACCATGCTCCAGGGCCTGGCCAACACCCTGGACATGCTCGGCGACCCCGAGCGCAAGGCGCAGAACTTCTTCGAGGGGCTGACTACCCAGTTCGCGCCGTACGCCGCCCTGGGTCGCCAGCTCGATCGCGCCCTGGGCACCGGCCCTCGGGACACCCGCGAGGGCTTCCAGGGCCTGCTCGATGCCGTGCTGAGCAGCTACCCCGGTGCCAGCTCGCTGGTGCCGCAGCGCCTGGACCCGCTCGGCCGCAACGTACAGGAGACGCAGACCGGCCTGGGCGCGCTCGTCTCGCCGGCGCGCTACACCCAGTCGCCCTACGACCCGCTCACCGAGGCGATGCGGAATGCCGACGTGGGCGTGGGCGCCACGCCGAAGTCCTGGCGCAACTTCGCGCTCAACGAGCAGGAGCAGCGCCAGTACCAGCAGCAGAGCGGCTACTACATCGACCAGATGCTCAGGGATGTGGTCAACGACCCGGCCTTCCAGCGGGCGCCGATCGCCGAGCGGCAGATCATCCTGCAGCGGGTTATCGCCGCAGCTCGCAACGCCGGCGGCGCCGACATCGTCAGCCAGCTCAGCGACGAGCAACTCATGCAACGCTACCAACAGGAGCAGCAGCGCACCGCTGCGGTGCCGCGCTAAGGAGGAGCCATGGCCTGGAATTGGCTGACGGGCGACCCGACCCAGAACCTGCACGGCACCACGGCCTACGGCCAGACCTACGGAGGGCGAAACGACACGATGCAACCAGCCCAACCAGCCGTGCCGCCCGGAGGTGGCGGTGGCCCTGCTCCAGCCGTGCCACCCGGTGGCGTCGGCAGCAGCCTGTTTTCGACTACCCCGACCAGGCCAGCCAACGTCAACCTAACGCCCGAGGAGCAGGCAGCGATCATCAAGTCGCTCGGCTCGGGCGCGCCCAACGGTAGCTTCATCGTCGGCGGCACGGCTACCGCGCAACCCAAGCTCGGCAAGAACCCGGTCGGCGCGGATGTGCTGATCGACACCGGCGAGTACCAGATTACCGTCCAGACGCCCGACGGTCGCACGCTGCCGATGACGGTCACTAAAAGCACGGACCCAGGCGGCAACCCGTCATGGATCGCTGAGCCGCCCAAGGACACCACCTCGGCGACCAAGGCCACCGGCCCGACCGACTACGTGGTCAAGAGTGGTGACGGCAGCGCCTGGTATCCCGACGACATCAATAACCCGGCCGGCGGCTATCACAAGATCGTGCCGGCCGGCGTGCCGAACGCCGACGACGAGATCAAAAAGGCCGTCGATCGCCAGGTGGCCGAGGGTGATCGCAACGCCAGGGCGCGCAACGAGGCGGCTACGGGCATCTACGGCACTGACGCTGAGGTGGCCAAGATCCAGAATGACGCGGCCACCCAGAAGCTGAACAAGGCCGAGCTGGACGAGAAGATCCGCCAGTTCAACCAGCAGCACAAGTACGACGACCAGAACCAGAAGATCATTGACGACAAGGCCGCCAGCGACCTCCAGACGGCGTCCGTTGGCCGAGCCGCGACCCAGGCCACCACTGAAGGCACACGGGCGACCACGGCGGCGACGACGCAGGCGACCGAGATTGCTGCCAAGAAGCTGCCTGGCGAGCTAGCCCAGCAGGGCGCCACGCTGGAAGCCACCAACATCGCCAATCAGGCCGCCAAGGCGCCCACCGTCCAGGCGCCCCAGACCGGCCTGAGTATCTACCAGCGCAACCCGCTCACCGGCGTAGTGACGAACACGGGCATGAACCCCGAGTACATGCCCAAGACACAGGCCGAGGTACAGGCCCGCATCGGCCAGATCCTGAACCTGCAGCGTCAGAAGCAGGACGAGGTGCAGGGCAAGATCGGGCGCACCATCGACGGCAAGCTGTACACCGCCGACGACGCCAGCAGCGAGTTCAACGCCTGGAAAGCGCAGAACGTCGATCCCCAGGCGGGCATGCTGCAGGCCGCCCAGCAGGACGCCGCCCAGAAGATGGCGACGGACCTGATGGCCGCCAAGGGCACCGCCTACCAGCAAGCCCTGGGCGCCGGCAACCAGCAGCTCGCCGCCATCAAGGACTACGCCGCGATGAACCCGGTGGGCAATCAGGACGCCCTCCGCAAGGCGTATGGCGAGGTGATGCAGGGCAAACCGCCCAGCGACATCGTGAGCGCCAACACGTACAGCGCGCCCAACCCGATGCAGGCTGCCCAGCAGGGCACGATGAACGCCCTGCGCTACATCGACCCCACGGCCGCCGCAGCCACCGGCGCCCCGCCGCCCAACTACGGCCAGATGAACATCCCGCAGATGTTGGGCGCCAACCCGTACCAGGCGCCAGGCATGCCGCCGGGCATGCAGACGATGCAGCAACGCACACCAGCCCCGGCTGCTCCTCCCGCTGGCCCGCCAGCGCCTGGCTCACAGGAGTGGTTTGACAATATCTTTCGCCCCCGTCAACAGCAGAGCGTTGACGAGCAACGTGCTCAGGCCCTGGCGATGCCGTTCGGTACCCCGCCAGGCACGCCGCCGACGCCCACGCTGCCCACGCCGCCGGCCGCGCCCAACTTCGGCGCAATCCCGACGGCGCCCAACTTCAACTTCGGGGGTGCTGTTCCGACTAACCGTGATCCTGGGTTCACACCGCCTTGGAGTCAGCCGGCGCCCAACTTCGGCAACCCGTGGAGTTTCGCCCCGCCCTACACCCCCAACGGCTACATCCCGGTCTAGAAAGGTTCTATGATGGCCGACGAACAACCAAACACCCCTTCAGAGGGCGCACCGTCGCCCGATGTAGAGCCGGTTTCCGAGCCGCAGGAAGGGTCTTCGCCGGGCTGGTGGTCGCGACTGTTCAATCGCCGACCAGCGCAGGAGGCCGAACCTGAGGCCGGCGAGCCAGGCACACCGTCGGAGCGGCTGAGCTTGACCCAGGAGGAGTTAGAGCGTCGAGTCCAGTCTGAGACTGACCGCCGCGAGGCGCAGCGTGCCGCACGCGCCCGCCAAGACGAGCGCAAACGACTGCGCGATGAAGACCCGTGGGCGTACGCCGCCCAGGACCGCGAGGCCGAGAAGTCAGCCGAGCAGGACCAGGGCCTTCAGAGCTTTTTCACCAACGTGGGCGTCCAGCACGATCGCATCGCCATTGACCCGCTGATGGAGGCGCTACCCGTAAAGGAACGCCAGCGGATCATGGGCATCGAGGGCGCCGGCAAAGGCCTGGACGGACGCAAGTTGGTTGTCAGTGAGGCGCTGAAGAGCCTCGAAAAACACTGGAAGGCTGAAGGCGAAAAGGAAGCCCAGGACAAGCTGCGGCGCAACCAGGCGTTCCGCAAGCAGATCCTGAGCGAGGCACGCGGCGGCATCGCCGAGCCGGACCTCCTGCCCGCATTCAGCCCCTCCCCAGCCGACAAGCAGATGAGCGACATCTTCCGCGAGTACTACGGCTGGCGATCTAACGGTTCGGGCTAGTTCCGACGGAGCTGGCCCCATTCTCTAGAGGGCCACTCTCACGCCGTACAACAGCATCGCCACACGAGCCACCCCTGGCTCAGGTCCGCTGATCCCCGAGGACGTTCAGCGTGACATCGTTCAGTCCATCGAGGTGAAGTCAGCCGCCCTGCAGCTCATGCCGCATGTGCGGATGAAGCGTGCCCAGCAGCGCATCCCGGTCATGTCGCAGCTCCCCACGGCGTACTGGATCACCGGTGCCTCCCTGGACGCCAGAGATATCGGCATGAAGCAGACCACCAGCCTTCAGTGGGACAACGTCTATCTCAACGCTGAAGAGATGGCCGTGATTGTGCCCATCGCAAAAAACCTGCTCGAAGACATGGACTACGACTTCTGGTCGCAGACCAAGCCCAAGATCACCGAGGCCTTCGGGGTCGCCCTGGACGACGCGATCTTCTTCGGCACCAATGCCCCGACCACCTTCCCGCCCGCCATCGTCACCGGCGCCAACTCAGCCGGCAACCTCGTGATCGCGGGCACGTCCACCGTGGACTACCTCGATGATGTGAACAACGGCATGGCCACCGTGGAGGCCGACGGCTTCGACGTGACGGGCTTCTGGGCGCGCCGCCAGGTCAAGGCCAAGCTACGCGGCATGCGCGATACGACCAAGGGCATGCTGTTCATCGGCGACAACTCCACGCCCAACGCCGCCATCAACACGGGGTCGCTCTTCGGCGAGCCGATCATCTTCTCGAACGCTGGCCTTTCGAGCTTCAACACGGGCGCCAGCGGCTACTCGATGATTGGCGGCCAGTGGGACCAGAGCATGCTGGCGGTCCGAGATGACATCAGCATGGAGATGTTCGACACGGGCGTGATCACCGACAACGGCAGCCCGCCAGTCATTCAGTACAACCTGATGCAGCAGGACATGGTCGCGTTGCGCGTGACGGCTCGCTTCGCCTGGGCCATCCCCAACCCGATCAACCGCCAGCAATCCACCAAGGCCAACCGCTATCCCTTCTTCGTCATCCAGCAAAAGGCCAGCACCGGCGGCGAGGGCTAGAGCATGCGCGAAGATCCCAAACCCCCCGAGCCAGCCCCTGAGCCAGAACCCGAGCCGGAGCCAGAACCTCCGACGCCACCCGTCCCGGCGTAGCCATGCCTGGCGGCCGACCCTACAAGAAGCCTGTCAGCAAGGCCCAGGCGCGTTTCTTCGGCTACGCGGCCGGCGGGAACGTGCCTGGCTTTTCCGCTGACGAGGCGCGCAAGAAGCTCAAGGGCGTGGACGAGAGCAAGCTGCCCAAGCGGAAAGGCAAGAAGT
>Ga0126379_10001197_pt1 | contig 15509 bp, 16 predicted proteins | sample PanSoiMetPlot_24_FD_92640 | JGI IMG/M metagenome (GOLD analysis project Ga0126379, IMG submission 92640) | Tropical forest soil microbial communities from Panama - MetaG Plot_24 | ecosystem: Environmental > Terrestrial > Soil > Tropical forest > Bulk soil | place: Panama | collected 2016-02-17 | reverse complement strand
TAAATGTCGTCGTCTAATTAAGTGCAGGTCCGCCGACGTGCTTCCATTTGAGATGAAAATTCACGTCAACGTGGTCAGCGATGCTAATGAATGGTATCCCCTTATTCATGCCGTAATCTTTGCGATTGAAAACCATTGCGCCGTGAATTTCGCCTGAACCCGCGCCCTTGCCGGAAATCGTCAAGATTAATTTCTCTGGGTTCGAGACTCCTTTGATAGTAAAGTCTCCGTCTACCTCGTAAGTGTGTAGTCCAGTCGGCACAATCTTGGTCGATTTGAAAGTGATGTAGGGATTTTGCTCGGCATCGAAGAAGTCTTTGCCTTTCAGCTTGCCATTCTTCATGCCGCTTCCGGTATCGACACTGGCCGCGTCGATTTTTATTTCCAATAGGCCGGTTGTTTCGTCAGGGGACTTGAAAGTAAGGTTGGCGTCCCACTTGTCGAACTTGCCTGCAATCGTCGCGGATGATTTCACGTGAAATTTGATCCAACTCTCGACCGGCACGATTTCCAAAACCGGAGCTTGCGCACGTACTACTGGCACAATTCCAACAAAAGCCGATAGGTAAACACTCAAAAAAAATAAAGTGAGTCGTCCATACTTCGTCCATTTCATCGGAATGAACTCCTCGATAGCGTTGCTCTGACTGGCTGGAGACTATCATCGACGCGACTTGAGTTCCAGCGGGCAGGTTCGGGCCTGATTAACGCGGTAATCGCCGAGTTGATTTTGGCACGGAGGCACTTTACCGGTTACGTGACAAATCAGGCACCGACAAGATTCCCAGGCGAAGTCTACCAATTGAACTTGCAGCTTGACCGTTTTGGCTTGTTTCAGAACGGGGATGTAGGGTTGGCGTCTTTCCACAACGTGAGAAATTCCGAAATTCCCATAATTTCTCTCGTTCCGTCTCAATCTTTGTCCATGCCATCGAGTATCCAAATGCCGCCAGACACCTCTTCCGTGGTCAGAACAAGTTTGTCCTCGCTGAGCGAAAGCGCCACTGCTGCTATCCCTTGGGGAATCATGAGGGCGGTCCTTTCAAATGCTGAGATTCGGAAAGGCTCTCCGATGGGTTTGCCAGTGGACGAATCGAAATGGATTCCCCATATGTTGAAGAACCCGCCGACGCCAGAAAGAAAGTAAATCGTCTTGCCATCGGGAGACCAACGCGGCTTGTCGTCCCAATGCGTTCCTCCCGTGATTCAGGTCCAAGCGCCGCCCTCGCTAGATACTACGTAAATACAGGATTCCGCTGAGGTCGGCGTGTTGGCTACTCCCTCAAACGCTATCCAACGGCCATTAGGAGAGCGGCGTGGTTGCCAAAGATCATATCTCGGATCGGAAAGTATTTTCCTAGCGGCAACATCTGCTTGAGGGGCAGAAGCCAGGGGCATCATCCATTGGGATACCAGCAGCCACTTGCCGTCCGAAGACCAATCGAAAATGAGGGGAGTCGCTGAGGTTTTGGTTGTCAGCGGTTCTTCACCGTGGCTTTCACGAGACCAAACCATAATCTGATGTTCGTGCTCGTTTGGCTTTGAGCGCATGTAAGCGATCTTCGCGCCGTCGGGCGACCACTGGGGATATCTACGATCATAATCGTCGGTGATTATCGGGGCTTCTCGCCCGTCGATAAGCGATTTTTGCCAAAGCTCCCACCGCCCGGCCTCAAGGTCAACAGAAAAAGCGACCTGCTTGCCATCTCTTGATAGCACCGGGACTAAGGCGACCCTTCCGGGTGCAGTTATCGCCTGGCCGCTACCGCTGAGACGCCAGTTGAAGCATCGAAACAGAAAAAGCCGACTCCTGATATGCTCCGACTTCGCTGTGAAGGCCAGTCTCTTGCCGTCGGCTGGTCACCGCCGAAGTTGGTACCTAGCTCCAAGTTTCCGATTTCGCGACGACTTACCGGGCACTCTGCGCTACCTGTTATCCTGTCCGAATCCAGGATGATCAGTCGCACCGATGCAAATTGACCGTGATAAATTGCGCGATTTCGCAGCACGCTACACAGCAGCTTGGTGTAGCCAAGATCCTGCGAGTGTGGCTGGATTCTTTTCGCCGGGTGCCTCGCTCACGGTCAACAGCGCAGCTCCGGGCGGTGGGGCGAACCGCAATCACAGAGCTTGCGCGTTGGTTCATGAGCACGCTTCCCGATTTGAAGATCATAATGGACGATCTACGTCTTCAGGAGAACTGTGCAGAGTACTACTGGACTTTGATCGGCACCAACTCTGGGCCAGGGGGAACCACGCACCGCGTTCGGATCAGCGGCTTTGAGAAATGGACCATGGGCGCGGACGTACTGATCGCCTCCTCTCAGGGCCGCTTTGATGCAGCTGAATACCAGCGACAACTGGAGCACGGTGTGCAAGATTAAACGAGATTACAGTTGGCTAAGTATCATGAATCACGCTCCGGTTACCCAACTTGTGCGAGGCACTGGGACCGACGTCCATGAAAACGCGGTGCAATCCCGGGTCGTGCCTGCTAGACTAGCACCGCAAAATTTCCTGGACTGGATGACCCATGGGCAAAGAGCTAGATAACAAAGTGGCCCTCATCACCGGCGGCACCACTGGAATTGGGCGCGACACCGCGATCCTTTTCGCGAAGCAAGGCGCGAAAGTCGTTATCTCTGGCCGACGCGAAACGGAAGGAAAAGAAACCATCGCGCTTGTTAAGGCTGCGGGCGGAGAAGGAACCTTCGTTCAATCCGACGTTTCGAAGTCCGCGGACGTTGAATCCCTCGTCAAGAAGACGGTGGACACGTTCGGCCGTCTGGACGTCGCCTTCAACAACGCGGGTGTCGAAGGCAAGCTCGTTCCGCTCGCAGAGCAAACCGAAGAAAACTGGGACTACGTGCACGGCATAAACCTCAAAGGGCTTTGGCTTTGCCTCAAATACGAAATTCAGCAGATGCTCAAGCAGGGTGGCGGAGGTGCAATCGTGAACATGTCTTCCGTCGCGGGGTTGATTGGCGGTGCTGGGTTCGGCGTCTATGTTGCGAGCAAACACGGCGTCCTGGGCCTCACGAAATCGGCAGCGATGGAGTGTGCCGCACACGGTGTCCGCGTGAACGCCGTTTGTCCTGCCGTCATTGAGACTCCGATGGCCGAACGAGCTTTTGGCGAGCCAGCAGTTAACAAACGCATGCTTTCGATGCATCCTCTCGGCCGTTTCGGCAAACCCATGGAAGTTGCCGAAGCCGTTCTGTGGCTTTGCTCAGACAAGTCTTCCTTCACTACCGGCCAATATATCGGCATTGATGGCGGCCTCTTGATCGGCCCCAACCCTAACGCCTAGCGCCCCTGGGATCATCGCTTGGTAGTGTTGTTGCCTATCGGAGTTCTCAGCCTGGCTGCCGGATGAACAGCTAGACGCTGCCCATTCCCGGCTTCTCCTAAACTCCCGACTAATGTTAGCGCTGTATCGGATGGCGCCTCCGGGCCGGGGAGGGAAGGCAGAGGATGCCCTGCGTTTAGTTGAAACGTGAGAAAAAGAAGCAGCGGCTCTCGCTCGAACTTGGATAGAGTTCAACATTCTCACCGCAGACAGCCACTTGAAGAACCATTTTGGACCCGATTGGAAAGGCGTTTTGATTGACCACATCACAATTGAGGCGATCAACGCGTGGAAGAAGAAGCGTGAAGGACTATCGTGGGTGAGCGTGAAGAACATTCTGCGCACCATGCAGCGTGTTCTGTCTTCATCTTCGAAGTCCAAGACAGATCCTTTCTCCCAAGATGGGTTGGCAATTCCCGAACGCGACAAGCTGCAAATGAAGATCAATTCGCGCAGACAGGTTTCCTACTCATGGGACCAGACCTTGCGAATTGCGGAGCAGGTTCAACAATTGGAGACTCTGGGGAAGGCACGACAGGAGCAGTATTCGACCATGTTCCTGCTTGCTGCTGCCTCCGGTCTTCGCATCGGTGAACTGCTCGCGTTGCGCGACGACGACATCGGCTTCGAACAGAGCACCTCCGAGTCGATGAGTCAGTCGATAGACTCGGGCAGATCGGCCCATGTCAAGAACGTTTCAGCGTATCGCACGGTTGTCTTGGCCGACGTGCAAGGCCAACACGCCATGCAGAAGCTGAAAGAGTTCATGAAGCAGGATGGGTTGATTTTCCGTTCGAAGACCGGTGGGCCGCTAGTGGAGAACTCGATTCTGGTGCAGGGACTTCATCCGGCACTCAAGAAGCTGGGTCTTCCGAAGGCTGGCATGCACGCGTTTCGTCGCGGTTGCAACCGCCGTTGGGAACTCTCACGAGTTTCGGCAGCGGTGATTCGCCAACAGATGGGACACGCATCGGCAAGCATGACTGCGCACTACACAGGCGAAATTCCGGTTGAAGTGGTAAAGAATTTCCTTCAATTGGATTCAAATGGAGCAGCCAAAGCGGCGTGATGCGTCTGTAAGGTGTTGATTTGATTGGAGCGGGCGATGGGAATCGAACCCACGTCCGAAGCTTGGGAAGCTTCTATACTGCCATTGTACGACGCCCGCTCATTTCTCTGGCTTGCTGATTATACATAACCGAGCAACTGGTCGTACAGTCCGGCCCTTGTCGATATTTTTCTTGCCATCCGTCATTGCAGCTAGCGAGGACCCGCAGCGCTGAGGATCCATGCAACAGTCCCGCCTGCGACTGCAGCGGAGTCGGGACGGAACTGGTTCATCCCGGCTCGTGGAATCTCAAACGCTCTCCAAATCCGATGCATCAATTCCCTACGTCCCGGCGATCGCTTTATTTTGCAGGATCGACACCACCACCCGCCGGTTTTCAGCCTGGCCTTCTGCGGTCGTGTCGGGAGCCACCTGCTGGCTTGTTCCCATCGCCCCGGGCGCAAGCATGTTCGTCAGCGGAATCTTCCCTTCTTGTTCCAGGAAATTCGTCACGTTCTCTGCGCGTTCGGTGCTCAGCTTCTGGTTCAGCGCGGCGCTACCCACCTTCGATGCATATCCCTTCACCTGAATGACGTAACCAGTGACGCCCATGGCCTGTTGCGCCAGTTTCAGAAGTTGCGGTTTATATTGTGGATCGATGTCAACCTTGCCGTTACCGAACAACACGGTTACCTCGCCCAAAATGTTATAGTCACCCAATTCTCCAAAGCGTTTGTTGGCAGCCGCAATGGCCGCCTTGTTGGCCGCAGTCTTTGCCTCTTCCGCTTGAAGTTCTTGTTGTTGCTCTTGAAGCTTCTGTTGGTCGGCCTTAATCTGTTGTTGATTCTGCTGCACTTGTTGGTCTGTTGGAGCCAGCCCCGCTTGTATGTCTTGCGCGGTTTTCAGGTCGCCGCCGTGGAAAGTTACCTGGTCCGCAACCAGTTGGTGCTGGTCGTTGAACGTCCCTTTGACTTCCACCGCTAGCCCCGGCACGAGTGCGGTCATTGTCAGATGCTTTTTGCGAAAAAGCCCTTCTGGTTCTAACACTTGCGTGTCCGGAGTTAGTACTACCGTGATGCTCTCGCCGCCCTGCGAAAGCACGGACATGGTGGCACCATTCCGGCCATTGATCACACCTTTCACCTGATCGTTTTGCGCCATGGCCATGCTGCAAACCAACAGAAGTGTCACGGCCACTGGACTCAAACGAAATGCGATGCTCAATTTGTTCAGCTTCATAAGCCCTCTTTCCTTTCAACGCTCCGGGGTATTCGTAACCTTAGTCCTCATTCAAGCACTATCCCATTGTCAAAAGTTACAGTCTGCAGCTCATCCCGATTCTTCCTGGCGCCATCGCAAGTCCGCTTTTGCTCACTTTCGCTAGGGTAGCTCGTCTACCCTACTTAGGGCAGAATTCCTACCATCATGGCTCCTGATAAATCTCCAAATCGCGCGGAACTCCTGCAAGGCACACTCGACATGCTGATTCTGCGCACCCTGCTCTTCGGACCGGCTCATGGCCATCAAATCGCCAAACACATCCAGCGCACCACTGAAGGCGTTCTTCAGGTGGAACACGGTTCGCTCTATCCGGCTCTGCATCGCATGGAGCGCAAGCGTTGGATCAGCGCAAAGTGGGAGACCGCAAAAGATCGCAATCGTGAATTCAAGTATTACCGTCTCACCCAGGCCGGCAGGAAACAACTCGTCCGCGAAACATCCCGATGGAAACAACTAGCGTCCGCCGTAGCCACAGTCATGTGGCCGGCCTTGGAAGATCCCTCATGAGCCTTTGGCATTCGCTCCGATTGCGCCTCGTCGCGCTCTGGCAACGTCCCGATCGCGAAATGGAACTCGACCGCGAACTGGAGTCCCATCTCGATCTCGAAGCGGAGGAGCAACTGGAATCCGGCCTGTCGCCCCAGGAAGCGCGCTATGCCGCTCAACGCACTTTTGGCAACACCACTTTGGTCAGAGAGGAGCTACATGCGATCTGGCAGACCATCTGGCTAGAACGCCTTGCGAGTCATATCAAATACGCCGCGCGATCGCTTCGCAAAAATCCTGGTTTCACCGCCATCGCCGTTCTCACTCTCGCTTTGGGCATTGGCGCCAACACTGCCATTTTCAGCGCAATTGATGCTCTGATGTTGCGGCCTTTGCCGTTCTCCTCTCCCGACCAGCTTGTGCGCATTTATTCCACGAAAAATGGCACGCGCATTGGCGGGTTGGCGTCCGCCGGCGGACCGTCACCGATGGACGTGCGGGACTTCGCTCAACTAAATCATAGTTTTCAGAAGATCGTCACTTACGACACATGGCGCAAGAACGTCAGCTTCGGCAGTTCCGGTGGCGAACCGGAGCAGATGCGCGTTGGCCTCGTTCCCGCCGCCTATTTCGAGGTTCTCGATGTTCACCCAATCATGGGCCGGCTCTTCACCGAAGAGGAAAATCAGGAAGGCAAAAACTATGTGGCCGCGATAAGCGCTCGGCTCTGGATAGACCGATACGCAGGTGACAGCGCAATCCTGGGACGCAAAATCCGCATCAACGACGAGCCTTACACCATCGTGGCCGTCATGCCGGATGCGATCCCCGAGTGGATGGAGTCTTGGCGGCCGGGTCTGGTTGAGGTCTGGACTCCCTTCGCCTTTTCTGACCTCTGGTCGGAAGCCTCGCGAGCGACGCGCGGCTACTGCGCACTAGCGCGATTGAAGCCTGGTGTGTCGCTAGAACAGGGCCAGGAAGACCTCTCGACCATTGCGGCTGGGCTCGCGGCTGCTCATCCCGTCGATCAAGGCGTCGGTGTGCTCGTCGCCAGAGTTTCCGACACTCGCGTCGGCGAGCTTCGCCCCATGCTATTCCTGTTGATGGGCGCGGTCAGTCTGATCCTGCTCATCGCTAGCGTCAACCTGGCGAATCTCCTCCTGGCGCGCAACTCTGCGCGGCAACGCGAACTGGCCGTACGCGCCGCTCTCGGCGCTGGCAGAGGTGGCCTCGTCCGCCAACTGCTCGCTGAAACACTGTTGCTCTCGCTGATCGGCGGAGCGGTTGGATTGGCTCTCGCCCAGATGGGACTTGCCGTTGTCACCAGGACGCACCCCGAACGTCTCTCGCAACTTGCTTCCATGGACATCGATTGGCGGGTGCTGGCGTTCACTCTGTTGGTCTCTCTCGCCACAAGTTTGCTCTTCGGCGTGGCCCCAGCTCTCACCGGAACGCGCCTCAACCTGGTAGATTCTTTGAAGCAAGGCGGACGCTCCGCAACCTCTGGCCGGCCTGCGCGGCGTCTGCGCAACCTCCTGGTCGTCACCGAAATGGCTATGTCCTTAATGCTTCTCGTGGGCGCAACTCTCTTGGTGCGAAGTATCATTGGCTTGCAGCACCAGCGCTTGGGAATCCGTCAGGACCATCTGCTGAAAGGTCACATCTACATTCCTGGTGTCCGCTATCCCAACCCCGGCGCGATCACGAGCTTCTGCGATCAGTTCGGTGCTCGAGTCCGCGCAGTGCCTGGTGTAATCGACTCCACGATTACCACCGTCTATCCCCCCAACGACGGCTGGACTCAGATGCTTGGCATCCCCGGACATCCCGTCACAAGAGTTCAGGATATTCCTTCAACGCAGTTTGGCGTCGCCGATTCCCATTTCCTGCGAACTTTGGGAATTCCTCTGATTCACGGCCGAGACTTTGCGGAATCGGATGGCGTCGCCACTCCTCCCGTTGCGCTGATCAGCGAGGGATTCAAGCGCCGTTATTTCCCAACAGAAGATCCCACCGGACGCCAGATTCACATCGGACCTCCGCCATTTCTGCAGATCGCCCCTGGCGCGAACATCACGGATTCCGCTGACGTCACCATCATCGGCGTGATGGGAGATTTCAAGAACGCTGGCTTGGCGCTTCCGTCGGAGCCGCAGATCACTGTTTTGTACTCGCAGCATCCATTGGTGAACTACGGTTTCAAGGACGTCGTCATCCGTACAGCTTCCGAGCCGCGCCTGCTGCTGCCAGAAATACGTCGTCAGCTTCACGAACTGGACCCTGACATGCCTTTCGCCGAGGTCCAGACGATGGACGAAATCGTCGAAGCGCAAACCGGAGGACAGCGCTTCACCACCATTCTGTTAGTTTCCTTTGCCGTCGCCGGCCTGGCCCTGGCTGTCGTCGGCATTTACGGCGTGATTTCTTTTCTCGTGGCGCAACGCAAACAAGAACTCGCCGTACGCATTGCCCTCGGCGCCAGCCGCGCGCATGTTCTTTGGCTGGTGTTGAAGCAGGGCCTCGAGATGGCCACGTTTGGTGCCGTCATCGGACTTCTCGGCGCTTGGGCTACGCAAAAATTGACCAGTGGCCTTCTGTTCGGCGTCTCCCCGGTTGATCCCGTAACCTTCGCAGGCGCTGCCTTCTTCTTGCTTGCGGTCGCCGGCATCGCCAGCGCAATTCCCGGTGCTCGGGCCTTGGGCATCGATCCGGCACGAACCCTCCGTCAGGACTGACTCCGCGACCGTCGCAGATTCCGCCCACGGCGCAAAACTTGAAGGCTCTGTTGGCTTTGGCCATCATCTATTCTATCTCTCGCTAGTCGTGGCTGGCAGCATTCAGGCGCAGCAGCAACCCGTCTCCATTTTTCAGTTTCACGTTCCGCGTTTCCGATGCCAGCTCGATCTTCTTCACTGGGTCCGCTCGGCCAGCATCGACAATATTCAAGTGTTCCAACTCATCACCGGACCCCACACACCGTATACCGAATCGCCTCCGATATACCTTGTCGGCGACCAATTGGGCGGCCGGCGCTTCGTAGGGCACGCCGGCTTCGATCACCGGTGGCGTGCGCTTCCGTCCGACGCTCCTGACTCCCCCTGCCGTCGTCGCTGACGCAGGCGTCATCTTCTTCGATCCGATCTTCCAAGGCTTCGCGATCTCGTTGATGACCGGCGAAGTTGGCTCAACGCTGCTCCCCGGCATGGCTGTTCCGGTTCTTTACTACATGAGCGAAAGAGGTGATAAATGACAACAGAAGTTACATCCGCATCATCGCAGGAACATTTGTGCTGGCATCGCTGGCGCTGGGTACCTTTGCGAGTTGGCGCAAACCCTGTTTCACCGGCTTCAGGAAATGGTGCCTGATGGAAGACATTCTGCGAAGAGGTGGAGTGGAAGGAGTCGCGACCCCCACCCAGTAACTGCCGCGCCAATCATTTTCGCTTTTGCTCTTTGCTCTTCGGTGGATAGCGAAACTCGCCCAGCAGTTCGCGTGCGGCTTGGTGCGACGTCATGCGCCCATCCCTCACCCGCGCTTCGATTTCCGGAAGTCTGCGCGCAATGTTAGGATCGTGTCGCAGCGCGGCCTCTAGTTCCGCCGAAACGACTTGCCGCATTGCCGCCAGCGATTGCTCTCGCCGCATCTCCGCGCGCAGGCCTTTCGCCAACTGGAACCGTTCGTGGCGCAGCACGCATTCCCACAACTCGGCAATTCCCTCGCTCGTGCGCGCGCTACACAGCAACACCGGTGGCATCCATCCTCCTACTCCCGGCGCAAACAGGTGCAACGCGCTTTCATAATCTGCTTTGCTCAGCCGCGCACGGTCTAGCAGTGACCCATCCGCCTTGTTGATCGCTATGGCGTCGACCAGTTCCAGAATGCCGCGCTTGATTCCCTGCAATTCGTCGCCAGCTCCCGGCAACAGCAGCAGCAACACAAAATCCGTCATGGAGCGCACCGCAATTTCCGATTGTCCAACGCCCACCGTTTCGATCCACACGTTGCGGAACCCGGCCGCTTCGCACAGCAAAATAGTTTCGCGTGTGCGCCCGGCGACTCCGCCCATTGTCCCGCGCGAAGGCGACGGCCGAATGAACGCGTTTGGCTCCACGGAAAGTCTTTCCATCCGCGTCTTGTCGCCCAGAATGGAGCCGCCCGTGACGGGACTCGAAGGATCCACGCTGAGCACGGCGAGTTTTTCGCCACGTTCGTGAATCAAATACAAGCCCATGGCGTCAAGGAACGTGCTTTTGCCAACCCCGGGCACACCCGTGATACCAATTCGCCGCGATTTACCTGTGTAGGGAAGCAGCGCATCCAGTACCTGCGCCGCTAACTCGTTGTCCGACGGAAGATCGCTCTCGATGACCGTGATTGTTCTTGCCAGTGTGGCAACGTCGCCTGCAAGCACCCCGGAAACATATTGTTCAGCGGCCAGACGGCGCGTCCGCAATGCTCTCACTCCTGCAACGAATGCAATATTTCCTGTGCGGAGACCGGAATGCGCGTGCCGGGTCCAAAGACTCCCGCCGCGCCCGCTTTGCGAAGCGCCTCGAAGTCTTGCGGCGGAATCACGCCGCCCACGACCACGAGGATATCCTGACGGCCCAATCTCTTCAATTCCTGAATCACTTCCGGCACCAGCGTCATGTGCCCGCCTGCCAGCGTGGAAACGCCCAGCACGTGAACGTCGTTTTCCACCGCCATCCGCGCCACCTCTTCGGGCGTCTGGAACAACGGCCCCAGATCCACGTCGAACCCTAGATCGGCGAACGCCGTCGCAATTACTTTGGCACCGCGGTCGTGCCCATCTTGGCCCATCTTGGCCACCAGAATGCGCGGTCGTCGCCCTTCCGATTTTGCAAAATCGTCTGTCAGTTTCCGCGTCTCCACGAAGTCACCCTCTTGTCTGCTCTCCGCAGAGTACACACCGGAAATCGTGTGCTGAACTGCCTGGTACCGCCCAAAGACTGTTTCCAGAGCGCTCGATATTTCCCCCAACGTCGCTCTCTTGCGCGCCGCGTTCACCGCCAGGCCGAGCAAGTTCCCTTCTCCGTTCTCCGCGCAGCGTGTCAGCACGTTCAGCGCCGCTTCCACTTCCTTGCTATTCCGACGCGCGCGAATCTCCGCCAACCGCGCCAGTTGTTTCTCGCGCACCGCAGCATTATCCACCACCAGCACGTCAATTTCTTGTTCGCTCGACACCGCATATTTATTCACACCAACAATCGTCTCTCGGCCGGAATCGATTCGTGCCTGGCGCTTCGCCGCGGCCTCTTCGATCCTCATCTTTGGCAGTCCCGTTTCAATCGCGCGCGTCATGCCGCCGAGCTTTTCCACTTCTTCGATCAACGTCCACGCCTTCCGCGCCACTTGATCCGTCAGCGATTCCACGTAGTAACTGCCGCCCCAAGGATCCACCACGCGGCAGATGTCCGTTTCGTCCTGCAGCAGAATCTGCGTATTGCGTGCAATGCGCGCTGAAAAATCCGTCGGCAATGCCAGCGCCTCATCCAGCGCGTTGGTGTGCAGGGATTGCGTGCCGCCCATTGCCGCGGCCATGGCCTCAATGGTCGTCCGGATCACGTTGTTGAACACGTCCTGCGCCGTCAAGCTCCAGCCAGACGTCTGCGAATGGGCGCGCAGCGCCATCGATTTTGGATTCCTGGGATTGAACTGCTTCACGATTTTCGCCCACAACAGCCGCGCCGCCCGCATCTTCGCGATTTCCATGAAGTAATTCATGCCAATCGCCCAGAAAAAACTCAGCCGCGGCGCAAAGCTGTCCACGTCCAGTCCCGCGTGCAGCCCCGTCCGCAAATACTCCAGCCCATCCGCCAGCGTGTATGCCAGTTCGATGTCCGCGGTCGCTCCCGCCTCCTGCATGTGATACCCGGAAATCGAAATGCAATTGAACTTTGGCATGTTCACGGAACAATAGCGGAAAATATCTCCAACTACCCGCATGGAATGCGACGGCGGATAGATATACGTATTCCGCACCATAAATTCCTTCAAAATGTCGTTCTGAATTGTTCCGGTAAGTTTTGCCGCGGGCACTCCCTGTTCCTCGGCCGCAACGATGTAGAACGCCATCACTGGCAGCACCGCTCCGTTCATGGTCATCGATACCGACATCCGGTCCAGCGGAATTTGGTCGAACAAAATCTTCATGTCCTCGAGGCTGTCGATCGCCACGCCCGCTTTCCCAACGTCGCCTCTCACGCGCGGGTGATCGGAGTCGTATCCGCGATGCGTCGCCAGGTCGAACGCGACGCTCAGACCCTTTTGCCCCGCCGCCAGATTTCTCCTGTAGAACGCATTGGAATCTTCCGCCGTCGAAAAGCCCGCATACTGCCGAATGGTCCACGGATGCATCGCGTACATGGTGCTATAGGGCCCGCGGAGATAAGGCGGCAGGCCTGCCGCATAATCCAGATGCTCCAGGCCTTCCAGATCAGCCGCCGTGTACAGCGGCTTCACTTCAATTCCTTCCAGCGTCATCCACGGTTGGCGGGTCATTCCAGTGCCTCTTGCCAACGCGAAAGCACTTCCACCGCATTCACGCCCATATAAACAAAATCCTTCACGCCCAAACTTTTTAGCGTTTCGATTTGTTCTTTTGGATTTCCCGCCACCACCACTGGCGCTTTCGTCTTCGGACAAACTTCCTTCGCCAGCGCAACATACTCTGCGTCCGAACTGCACAGCACCACCAGGTCCGCCGCCTCCAACGTTTCCGACGCCTGCACGTCGAACCCTGCACAGCCAAAAAGGTTCTGGCAAAAATTCGCTCGTGCCATGCGCATCTTTACGTCACCGCGCTGCAGCAGCAACACGCGAGGACGCTTTCCTGATCTTTCCACCTTCTTACGGATGGCCTCAAACGGCTCCGCCATCCTCCACGGACTCGCCGGCAGCGTCGCATCGACCGGAAGCGTCTCGTTCCGGTCTGGATAGTTGTTCACGCCCACCAAAGTGCGCTTCCTCTGCGCCGCATTCTTTTCTTTCACGGCGCGCGCCGCGGCAATCGCGGCATCTTTCGTGCCAAGTCCGGATTTGTATACTTTCCACGCTTCCGCGGCGATCGACGCCGTCAGCGTCTCGAGGTAATACGATCCGCCGCCCGGATCGGATACTTCCTCAAAGTGTGATTCTTCGCGCAGTATCCGCACTAGGCTGTCCGCCAGATGCGCGGGAAACCGTGCTGCATCCACCACAAGCACATTGCAGCCGCCCAACACTGCGCTCATCGCCTCGGTTGTGCATCGGATCAAATTCGCGGAAGGATCATACAGACTTTTGTTCGCCATCGCCGTTCGCGACCAGATCACCATCGGCTCCGGTGAAATTCGCGCCCACACCTGCCGGGCCGCCCGCAGCTTCGCAATTTCAAAAAAGTAGTTGCCGCCCGTGGAGAATACGAAGGTGTTCCGTTTTCCCGCGGATTCGGCCAGCGCATAACCAATTTCCTGTACTGCCATCGCGCCCTGCTCGTGCAGCAAATCCCCGCGTACCGCGTCTTTCGGAATCTCCACCGCGCTTGCCGCCCGCCACTCACCGGTAAATCGCGCTTGCCCCCTCGTTCCCGGCAAATCTTCGCGCCGGTAGTAAGGACGCACCTCGATGCCGTCTTCCGTTTGCCAAACCAGTTTTTTCTCGTAGTCCGCGCCTTTCAAGTCCGCGCGGATGGCGGCTTCCCACTCTGCCGTCGAGATCGGCGGGAATTCCTCCCACATGAGCTTTACGCCTCCTGCACCACTTCGACCAGATAACCCAGCGCGGCCGCCTCCGTCGCTCTCGGGTGCACAAAAAAGACCGTCCTGCCTCGCGACCCGCGCCGCGGCGCCGCACCGATAATCTGAAATCCCTTGGCCTGCAGTGCGCTAAACGCCTTCTGAACATTAGGCATACCTGTGGTCCGTTGGGTAGGTGACCTTACTGGAGCAGAGCAGGTTAACCGGTCTTATTTCGTCTTCAATAGTAACATCCCGCTTGTCCCTCGTTGGCACGACTTTCAAGAAAAATCGAGCCAAAAACGCAAAAGAGTAAATAAAATTCATTTTTTCATTTGGGGCACTTCTGCCGCGCTTTGCCGCAGCACCTGTGACTTCCGTCACTGACCACTTCTCGTTCTTGCCCATTGCTCAACGTTGCGTGCCGCGCGGAAGACTTGCTGGTAGCGGAAGCAACTCACCAGATGATCGTTCACCAATCCGGTGGCCTGCATCAATGCGTAACAAATGGTGGGCCCAACGAATCGAAAGCCGCGCTGCTGCAAATCCTTACTTAACGCAATGGATAGCGGCGTTTGCGCCGGCACCGAGCGATGCGTCTTGCGGGAATTCTGAATCGGCGAGCCGCCCACAAACTTCCAGATATACGTATCGAAGCTTGCGAATTCCTGCTGCACTTTCAGGAACGCGCGGGCGTTCGCAATGGTCGCGTCAATCTTCAACCGGTTGCGGATGATGCCGGGATCGCGCAACAGCTCGCGTTTCTTGCGGGCGTCGAATTTCGCTACTTGCGCGGGATCGAATTGCGCAAACACTTCGCGATATCGCTGACGCTTGTTCAGGATGGTGTCCCAGCTCAGGCCAGCCTGAGCACCTTCCAAAATCAGAAACTCAAACCAGCGCCGGTCGTCGCGCACCGGCACTCCCCACTCGTCATCGTGGTAGCGAGTATTGATGTCATTCGCAGCCCAGGTACAGCGCACAAGCTCAGCTCGAGATTTCTTCATGGCAGGTGAACTAGTCTAGACGAAAATCGGCCCGCCTTGTTCCTTTGCAACCGCGAGGATAGGCGGGCCCAAGAGTAAAGTACCGGTGAAGCGAACTCCGTCAAACTGGCGAGCCGGAAAGCTGCCGGACCAGCATCAACCGAGATGCCGCGCCAGCACCTTGGTGATCTGGTCCTTGGGGACCGCGCCAACAATCTGCTCCACCACCTGGCCATCCTTGAAAACCAGAAGCGTGGGAATGCCCTGCACGCGATAGCGGCTCGGAGAGCTGACCGCCTCGTCCACATTCAGCTTCGTAACCTTCAGCTTGCCGGCGTAGTCCTGCGCAATCTCCGCAACCGTGGGCGCCAGCATGTGGCAGGGGCGGCACCACTCTGCCCAAAAATCAACCATGACGGGCTGAGCCTTGCTGGCTTCCAGCACTTCTGCTTCGAAATTTCCGTCATTTACTGCGAGTATATTGTCAGCCATAACTTATTGTGTCCTCGACGGTCTGCAACCAGGCAGCCGCTTTCTAGTCTCAATTAGATGTTGGAACTGCGTTTAGGTTTCGTGCTGCACTGGCAGCTTCGTATAGTTTCGCATATTCCGAGGCGGAGGT
>Ga0126379_10001193_pt1 | contig 15526 bp, 14 predicted proteins | sample PanSoiMetPlot_24_FD_92640 | JGI IMG/M metagenome (GOLD analysis project Ga0126379, IMG submission 92640) | Tropical forest soil microbial communities from Panama - MetaG Plot_24 | ecosystem: Environmental > Terrestrial > Soil > Tropical forest > Bulk soil | place: Panama | collected 2016-02-17 | reverse complement strand
CCAGTCCCTCCCGCTTCAAAGCCGCAAGGCCTTTGCCCAGCAGATCCTGTTCACCGAGCTGAGAGAGACGGGGCTGGACGTGACCGACCCCGGCAGCCCGCGCTACCAGAATTACAACCGGGGCTACGACGCGATTCGTCTGTTGTTCCCCAGGGATACTTCGCAACTGACGCGGGACCCGGGCTCCAACATCTTGCTCAACAACCAACGTATCGAGACGCAGGCAGGAAGCGACATCACCATTCTTGCTCCCTACGGTCGTGTGGATATTGGCGGGCCTGCGATCACCGGCGGAGCTGAGTCGGGCGGTGTGGTCACGCGCCTGGGTGGCTCCATTCGAATCCTGGCTGATCAGAACATCGCGCTGTTCGCCTCGCGCGTTTTTACTCTGGCGGGCGGCGATATCATTATGTGGAGCTCGAATGGGGACATCGCCGCCGGAGTGGGGGCAAAGACAAGCGTCTTTCGGCCGCCGCTGTCCTATACCGTGGACAATAACGGGCGAGTCTCGCTCAATGTTTTCGGACTGCAAACCGGCGCCGGGATCGGCGTTCTCGACGCTGGTGTGAACAGCAGCCGCCGTCCGAGGAGCCGGTTGGATCTGATCGCTCCTCGCGGCGAGGTGAACGCAGGCGACGCCGGGATTCGCGTCGTGGGCGACGTCAACATTGCAGCGCTGCGAGTGGTGGGGGTGGAAAACATCCAAGTGACCGGTCGATCGACGGGCGTGCCCAAGGTGACGGCTCCGGACATCGCGTCGCTGACGGAGACGGACAAGGTGCTCGCCGCGGCTGCCCAGCAGGTCGGCCCGGCCGCTCAACCCACGACGAGGCCGGAGGACCTGCCGTCGATCGTGACGGTGGAGGTGGTTGGTTACGAGACTCCAAAAGGGGTGGAGGAGCCGCAGCCGCCTTCGCAGCAAGAGCCGCGGCGTCGGAAGCGTTGAGATGATCCCCCAAACTGTCATTGAGCTGAAAGGAAAGCATCCAGGCGATCCATTGCGCTGTCGCCCCGAGACGAGCAGGGGACCCTTGGCTCGGCGACCTACCAGAGACGACGGAGCAACAGATGCTGATCATCCGGCCACCCTTCAAGGCGAAGGCCGCAACCTTGGCTGCCCTCGCGCAATTTTTGACGCTGGCGGAAGCCCGGACACAAACAGCCGAGCCAAACAGGCCCTCGCCGTCGGCACCAGCAGAGCAGCCGCGCACCTTCGACATCAACGAGTTCCAGATCGAAGGCGCGAGCCAGCTTTCGTCGATCGAGGTGGAGTCGGCGGTATACCCGTTTCTGGGTCCAGGTCGCGTGCTCGAAGATGTCGAGCGCGCGCGTGCAGCTCTGGAGAAGGCTTACGCGGACAAGGGCTACCAGTCGGTGTCGGTGATCATCCCGGCGCAGACGGTTCGCAACGGCGTGGTGGTGCTGAGGGTAAGGGAAGGCGCGGTCGGTCGGCTCCGAGTACGCGGCGCCCGCTGGTTTTCCCCTCGACAAGTGAAGGAGCTGGCGCCATCGGTAGCTGAAGGGAGAGTGCCCAAGTTCGATGAAATCGGGCGGGACATCGTCGTGCTCAACCAGATTCCGGACCGGCGGGTGACCCCCGCGATGCACGTTGGCGTGCGGCCCGGCACCATCGATGTAGACCTGGTGGTGGAGGACACTCTTCCTTTGCACGGCGCACTCGAGATCAACAACAGGCACGGCCGGTACACGACCCCCCTGCGGCTGGTCGGTGCGATTCGATATGACAATCTGTGGCAGCTGGGTCACTCGCTGGCGTTTTCCTACCAGACTGCTCCGCGACGCCCGAGCGATGGAAAGGTCTTCACCGCCTCTTACCTCGCGCGCTTCCCCACTTTGCCCTGGCTGACGTTCAGCGCCAATTACCTGAACCAGAACAGCGACGTCTCCACCGTGGGAGGCATCAACGTGGCCGGGCCCGGAGAGATCGCGGGCGGCCGGTTTAGCTTCACGTTGCCGGGGAGCCCCGGTTTCTTCCACGTCGTTAGCACCGGACTCGACTACAAGCGTTTCGGCCAGCAGCTTCGACTGGAGCAGGACGTGGTGAGTTCCATCCCCATCACCACCTGGCCGGTGTCAACTCTCTACAGCGCAGTCATCACCCGCCCGGACTCGGAGACGCAGCTGAGCCTGAGCCTGATTTTCAACCTGCGCAGCGTCAGCAGCTCCGTCCCCCAATTCGATGAACGACGCTTCAACTCGCTCGGCGATTTCATCTATTACCGCGGCGAGCTGTATCGGACGAACCGTCTCCCCCTCGGTCTGCAGCTCTTCGGAAGGTTGCAGGGCCAGTACTGCGCCGACCCCCTGCCTAGCGGAGATCAGTTCAGCATTGGTGGCGCCGACTCCGTGCGCGGGTACTACGAGTCTGAAGCGGTGGGCGATTTTGGCGCCTCCGGCACGATCGAGCTGCGCAGCCCGTCGCTGGCACCGTTGTTCGGCAACTTCATGAACGAATGGCGCTTCCACGCCTTTTTCGACGGTGGCTGGGTGGGGATCCACTATCCTCTGCCGGAACAACTCGCGCAATTTAAGCTGTGGAGCACTGGTGGCGGAACTCGCCTCAGGCTCTTTGGGCATCTCACCGGCGAGCTCGACGTAGCCATTCCCCTTCGGACAGAAGGGCTTACCCGCCAGTACGACCCGCGGTTCCTTTTCCGCGTGGCGGCCGCATTCTGAGAGGAACGACACCGTGCACACTCTGAAAACGAAGCATGCGGCGGGACCCGGGTATTTCCTGGGCTGTTTCTTCGGCTTGTTGCTGCTTCCGTCGGCAGCCTTCGCCACATGGTGGAACGATGAATGGAAGGGCCGGAAGCAGTTCTCAATCGACACTGGAGCCGCCGGCGTGACCGAGCCGATCGGGCCGGCTGCTGTGCTGGTCCGGCTGCACACTGGCAACTTCAAGCTCGAGTCGCTCAAGGAGGACGGCAGCGATCTGCGGATCATCGCTGCCGACGACAAGACGCCACTCAAATACCACTTGGAAAAATTCGATCCGCTTCTTGGCGAGGCGCTGCTGTGGGTAGGAATCCCGGACTTGAAGCCCGGAGCGCGAACCAATTTCTGGATCTATTACGGAAACCCCAAGGCGACCGCGGCGGAGGATGTCAAGGCCACCTACGACAGCAACACGGCGCTGGTTTACCACTTCGCGGAGAGGGGGCAGCCTCCGAAGGACTCGAGCAACTGGGGCAACCACGCCTTAAGCGCAGGGCAGCCCGCGGAGGGCGCAGCTATCGGGCGGGGCCTGCGGCTCGAGGGCGGTGCTGCCATCACGATCCCCGGTGGACCGTCTTTGGCCTGGGGGGCCGGCGGGCGGATGACTTGGTCTATCTGGTTGAAACCGACCGATGCCGATGCCTCCGGGGTGATTTTCAGCAGGCGAGAGGGCTCTGTCTCTTTGGTGATCGGACTCCAAGGCGGAAAGCCCTTCGTCGAAGCGAGTGGGCCGGCTGGGACAAAGCGAGCCGCCGCCGATGCGGCTCTGCCGGCTGGGAGCTGGCATCACTTGGCCGTGGTGGGCGGGGATGCGATCAGCCTTTACCTGGACGGAGCTCGCGTGGCGGGAATTGACTTGGCGCTGCCGGCGCTGGGCAGCAACGCCGTTCTCGGTGGCGACACCACACAGCCTGCCGAGCCGGCAAAGAGAGGGGCGAAGACAGAGGGCCTCTCAATGCCCGGGCTCAAGGGAGAGTTGGATGAGCTGCAGATCGCCAAGGTCGAACGCCCGGCGGGTTTCATTCGCCTATCCGCGATTAGTCAAGGACCGGACTCGGCGAAGCTGATGGTGCCAGGGCAGGAGGAGCAGAGCGGCGGTTGGACGAGCGGGTACTTTGCCATCATTCTTCAATCCGTCACACCGGACGGCTGGGTGGTGATTGGACTTTTGGGAGTAATGGCGGTGATCAGCTGGATGGTGATGGCGAGCAAAGCCTCCTACTTGTCTCGGGTTGAGAAGGCCAATAGCAAGTTCGTGGTCAAGTTTCGGGAGGCGAGCGGAGATCTGGCGCGGTTCGTGGAGCGCGCCCGGGACCCGGCCCGGCTGGAGGATGTGAAAGCCTTCCAAGAATCGCCGCTCTATCGCGTCTTTACTACCGGAGCGCAGGAGATCCAAGCCCGGACCGATGGCACTCAGCCGCTGCATTCCGAGACGATCGAAGCCATCCGGGCGGGCCTCGACGCCAGCGTCTTGCGCGAGAACCAGCGGCTCAACAAGAACATGGTCTTGCTCACCATCGCCATCTCGGGCGGGCCCTTCCTTGGGCTGCTCGGGACGGTAGTCGGCGTAATGATCACCTTCGCCTCGATCGCCGCTGCGGGCGACGTGAACGTCAACGCGATTGCACCCGGCATCGCCGCAGCGCTGGTTGCCACCGTGGCCGGCCTAGGCGTCGCCATCCCAGCCTTGTTTGGGTACAACTGGCTGCTCACCCGCATCAAGAACTCCACTACCACCTTGCAAGTCTTCGTGGACGAGCTGGTCACGAAGATGGCGGAGGCGTACAGCGAGCGCGCAATCACTGAGACTCGCACGCGCCCACCCCGCTTGGCTCCGCTGCAGCCGCCAGCGCGCGTGGCCGATGTTCCGACGCACAAAGAGGCCAGGCCTTTGCGGCCCTCTGCCGAGCCGGCGGTGGAGTGATCAATGGCGGCCTTTCACTCCGAAGAGAAACCCTACGACGACATCAACATCACCCCGATGTTGGATCTCGCCTACGTGTTGCTGGTGATCTTCGTGATCATGACCACCGCTACCGTTCAGGGCATGAAGGTGAATTTGCCTAAAGCCAGCCCTGCCAAGAGCTTGGCCAAGCCCACCACCAAGGCGATCACCGTGACGCAGGACGGCAAGTTGTTCCTCGATACGTTCCCGGTGACGATGCAGGAGCTGGAGCAGCGGCTGATCCAGCAGCGGGCGGTTACGCCCGAATTCCCGGTGGTGGTGCGCGGCGACGGAATGGTGCAGTACCAGAGCGTGGTCGACGTCCTCGATCTTTTAGCTCGTCTAAACATCACCACCGTTGGGCTTGCCACCAAGCCGCTGACGAAGTGACGAGGTCCAACTCATGCGCCCGCGAGTAGAGCGGTTGCTGGAGCTGCTGCGCGAAAATGGCGTTGCGCTGACTGCATCGCTGGTGATCGTCTCGCTTCTCTCGCTCGGCATCCGCTGGGTCCTCACCCACCGCGAGCGACCCGCCCCGCACAAGGTGGTGACGATCACCGGAGTGATCGTCAAGCCGCCGGAACCGCTCAAGCCCACCGCTCCACCACCACCGCCGGTGGTGAAGCCCAGGCAAATGGACGAGCCTCAACGCAATCGGGTGGAGATCAAGTCCACCGATCTCCCGCCCCTCGGTGCGCCGCCGCCCCAGAACGCGCCCGGAGGTGGCCGCCTTTCGCTGGCGGCGGAGGCGACCGGCGAGGGTGACGCCTTTAACTTGGCGGGGAACCCGGGAGGGCGCGGCCTCCTCTCGGGCGGTGGCCTAGGCGATGGAATCGGTGGCGGAATCGGTTCCGGGACGGGGAGCCGCTATGCCTGGTACTACGCCAAGATCGCCTCGGAACTCGAGGAAGCCTTTCGAAAATCGTCGCGACTCAGGACGGCCGAGACCCGGGTGGAGCTGAGGGTTTGGGCAGACAGCTCTGGTCGCATCACCCGAGTGCAGTTGGTGCGCTCCACGGGAAAGCCCGAGCTGGACGAGGCGCTCCAGGCTGTGGTGGGACTGCGACTTCGCGATCCCCCGCCGCCCGACATCCCCATGCCCATGATCGCGCGTTTCACTGCGAGGCGGCCCGGTTGAGACTCAACTGACCGCTCGGGTGCACGGGAAGACCGAGGAACGCAATGCTCCATCTCAAGAAACATCTCGACACAAGACTATCCGTCCTCTGCCTCGTCGCCCTGTCGGCGGCCGCCAGCGCGCCGACGTGGGGACAGCAGCCTCCGCCCGAAAACGCGCCCCCACCGCCTGCCGAGCCGGTGCCCGAGAACGCACCCCCGCCGCCTGCCGAGCCTGTGCCCGAGGACGTCAAGCGCGTCCCCTACATTCCCGAAGTGGTGAAGGCCGAGCTTCGCAAAGAGGTCAAGGACGAGCTGCTAGAGGAGATGAAGAAGAACAACTGGGCCGCGCCCAGTGCCTTTCCGGAATGGACGAAGCGGATCAAGCTTCAGGGGGATGCGCGCGTCCGGTACGAGGTCGACAATTTTGGAAATGGCAACGCGGTCGATTACTACCCCGACTTCAACGCGATCAACACCGGCAGTCCTTTCGACATCCTTTTTCGAGATCCCTCCAGCGAGCACTGGTTGAACACTACGCAACGCCGAGCCCGAGCCCGCCTGCGAGCGAGACTCGACGTGGAAGCGAACGTCGGGCAGGGATTCTTCAGCGAGATTCGCATCGTCACCGGTGACGGGCCGACCCCCGTCTCCACGAATCAAACGATCGGCGCTTCGGGCGGCCTCTTCAGCAAGTACCAGATTTGGGTCGACCGCGTGAACATCCGCTACCAACCGTTCGGCGGCCCGAAAGGGGAGCTGATGTTTATGCTCGGTCGCTTCGAGAATCCGTTCCTCAGAACGGATCTGTCCTGGGATGACAATGTGAACTTCGACGGCTTGGCGGCGCGAGGCAGCTTGCCGCTGGGCGAGCATTGGCGCCCGTTTCTCACCGGGGGCGCATTCCCGATCTTCAACACCCTCTTCGACTTCGCCACGGAGCGGCCGGATAAGTTCAAAAGCCGTGACAAGTGGCTGTACGCGGCGCAGGCCGGCACCGAGTGGAAGCCAAACCCGCGCGTGGGGCTTAGCCTTGGGGTCGCCTTCTATTTCTTCGATAGGGTGCAAGGCGTCACCTCGAGCGAGTGCGACACCCATATCAAGAGCGTTACCTGCGATACCGATCATTCGCGCCCGTCCTTTGCCCAGAAGGGCAATACTTACCGGCCGCTGCGGACTCCTTCGATCGCAGCGCTGGATGCCGAGCTAAACAGCGGCGCCTCGGAGTACCAATACTTCGGGCTTTCGAGCGGATTTCGGGACCTCGTTTACACGGCGCGACTCGAGTGGTTGGCCGTACCGGGGCTGATGCTGGCCTTGGAGGGCGAGTTCATCCACAACGTAGCGTTCCAGCCCAGCAACGTCGCGGCAGAAGCCGTAAACAACTTTAAGCCATGCAACCCAACCGATTTGGACTGCCTGGCCAATCCTCCTTACGGCGGCGGCAACAAGGGTTACCTGGCCCGGTTGACCGTCGGATCTCCCACCCTGAGCCACCGTTGGGATTCCCTGAGCCGCCGTTGGGATTGGAGCGTCGCCGTCTCATATCGCTACATGCAATCGGACGCGATGCTCGACGCCTTCGCCAACTCAGAGTTCGCCCTCGGCGGCACGAACAACAAGGGATTCATAGCAGCGGCGACGTTGGCATTGGCGGACAACGTGCTCTTCACCGCCAGATGGCTCAGCTCCGACGTGATCGTGGGCCCGCAGTACAGCACCGACGTACTCCACTTGGATATGAACGTGAGGTTCTAAGATATGAAAGCGGGCCTCTGCTTCACCCCCTTTCTCGCCGTAGCAGTGCTCGCCCCAGCGAGGGCGAGAGGTGAGTCCCCAACCGAGGCCCGCCTGCGCGACGCGCTAAGAACGGTCACTGCTCAGCTGCGCGCGTTGGAGGACGAGCGAACGCGCTGGCAGGCCACCGATGCCGCCCAAAAGAAAGAGATCGAGTCGCTCAAGGCTGACCTCGCGGAACAAGGCCACAAGCTGCGCGCGCGAAGCGCATCGTCGGAGCTCAAGCGCCAACTGGCCGAAGAGACTGAGGCGAACCATAAGCTCAACGAAAGACTGACGCAGTGCCAGACCGCAGCGCGCGAGACCGAAGAGGCTAACCGTTCCAAGGAAGCCGAGCGGGAGCAACGGGCGGCGCAACAGGCTGCTCAGGTGAATCTGGCTGTCAACCGAGCCAACGCCTGCGAGCAAAAGAACTCGCAATTGTACGCGCTGAGCCACGAGCTTTTGGAGCGGTGCGAAAAATTGGGTTTTGGCGAAGCGCTCCTAGAGCCATTCACCGGTCTGAGGCGTGTAAAGTTAGAAAATCTGTATCAGGAATTTGAAGACAAACTGGTGGAGCAGAAGGTACAGCCTTGATTACATCGCTGCAGCTGGTCGACGGCGCTCTCTCAGGCGCAAAGCAATTCAAAATCAATCAGCGGCGTGTTAGTCATTGCGAATCAAAGATCTACAATTGCCGGCGTGATGGTAGTCCGATGCATCGCAAAACAGCCTTGACGCGGTGGAGGGCGCTCCACAGTTTGCGGGCAGCGGCGCCGAGCTCAAATTGATCGCCGAGCAACCGGTGGCCGCTTCGCGGGAGGAGGAGTCCCCTTTTCGGGGGGCAACTTCTTGATTCGGTAACCAACTCCCCGCACGGTCTCGAGGTAGTCCCCAGCGTTTCCTAGTTTCTGCCTCAGCCGGTTGATGTGAGTGTCAATCGTTCGGGTCTCCAGCGATCCCTGTAACTTCCAGACCTCCTCGAGCAACTGCTTGCGCGACTGCACCTGGCCGAGCCGCGCCAGAAGATAGTGAAGGAGGCGGAACTCGAGGACGGTGAGCGGCACTTCCGTTCCATCCACGGTGCAACGGTGCTCCGAGACGTCTACATCGAGAACGCCAAATCGGATGTTGGGCGCCTCGAATCCGCTGAGTCCGGCGCGCCGGAGGATTGCTTTGACCCTGAGGACCAGCTCGAGCACACTAAACGGCTTGACGATGTAATCCTCCGCGCCAGACTGAAAACCCGCTAGGCGATCCGATTCCTCCTTCTTGGCGGTGAGCATCACCACCGGAACCGATGGAGCCCGCTTCTTCATTGCTCGGCATACTTCCACCCCGGAGATGTCGGGCAGCATCAAGTCCAAAATCACCAGGTGCGGCGGATTCCTGGATGCCAGATCCAGGGCCTGCTCCCCCGTCTCGGCGATGTCCACCTCGAAGTTCGCCTGCCTCAGATTGAAAGCAACCAGAGCGGCAAGGTCCGGTTCGTCCTCAACGACGAGGATGTGTGCCATGGGGTCGCGCTTACCATCGCAAAAAGGCGCGAGCGTGACAGGGAGGTAACATCTGGGTAAACGCTCGGGCGTCGGCAACTGCGCAGATGGCAATGACTAACATCAATGCACCGAAGCAGCGCTGCAGTTCCGAAAGCCGCATTGCCGAGCGGTCTCTTTTCGCAAAACGCCGCCGGACTGCTCGCCCATCTCTTACGCGTTCACTCCAGTGCGTAAGGGGGAGCGACCGGGATTGGGCGCCGCCACGGCCTGCGCGCAGCCGCGGACACATCGATCCAAGTCGGCGCGCCGAGGAGTCGGCCGTCGGCATGACGGAACACCCGATACCCGCACAATTCGGTGGAGCTTCCGGCGTTGTACACGTGGAGCGGCCGCGGCCCGGGAGAGAAGCAAGCCTGGCGTGGAATGTGGCGGTGCCCGTGCAGGACAAGATCGCACAGTCCAACCGACCGATTGAGCAGTTGATGCCCCAGAGACAGCTCGTGGGCGAATGGCCAGCGCATACTCGTCGCAAACCACTCGACGAAGGTTTCGACTGGGAGCGGCAGTACGTGATGATGAATCAGAATCACGCAAAGTGCCCCTACCGGCGCGCCGTGTAATAACACCTGGATCTCGTCGATCAACGACTGGTTCAGCTCGCCGTGTCCGGCGACAAAGGAACGATTGTGGGGCCCGGTCGAGTCGACCTTCATCAAATACAACCCGTCTCGATGTTCCGCTTCGGCGCGGTTGGCCATCAGCGAGCGCCCCGCAGCGTCTCGGAGGCGATCGTGATTGCCCGGGATGACCGACAGCCTTCCGCGGCTCACCAGCGGGTGAAAGATTTCGAAGAAGCGCTGCATTTCGCAGGCCCGCCCTCCGTGGGTGACATCGCCGGTCACCACTACGTGATCGACGTCCGTGGCAACGAGCGCGTCGCAGATGGTTGCCGCTACGCGTTCGCTTCTGGATGACAACCCGATGTGGAGATCCGACAGATGCGCCAACGTCCTCGTGGGCATTGAGAGCATTCTATCAGCGGCGCGCTACAATTCTTGTCGCCGGCGCGTCAACGCGCGGTGACTTTTTTGGAAATCTTTCAGTCGACCGCAGCTGAGATTGGGTCGGTCACACCGAGCGCGGTGCCACTGCAGTCGGAGAAGGTCGCACACGCTTTACCGAGCGGACCACCACGGATTGCGTCGCGCGATCGAGCTCGTACAGAACGCAGAAACCTTGCAGCTCAAAACGCAACAAGCCTGTCTCAGCATCTCGCTGGCGAGCCCACACCGGATCGGTCGGCGCCGATTCACCCGCCTGCTCTGCCATTTGCTGCAGATGCCTTTCGAGCTGCAGCGCGACGTCAAGCGGCAAGCGCTCAAGCTCGTTCTCTTCCGCCTTGGCGATTCTCAGTCGGTACTTCACGGAACGCGTCGCCTCGCTCACCCTTAAAATTCGGCGAGCTCTTCCACTTTGATCCATTCATCACGCTCTTCAGCAGCGAGCTGCTCGAAGCACACCGGGCAGAGAAATTCGTTGACGGTCAAGCTGCTCGCGGCGTTCAATCTGAGCCCGCGTCTGAAACCCTGGTGCCAATCCGAGGGCGACATTGCCTCGCGACAAGACCGGCACCGCATAAAGCGCGAGTCGTCGAAGCGTCGCTCAGGTCTGAGTTGAAGCACCTTCCCCATGGGACGAGGGTAGGACGCGTGTGTGACATCCCGATGGCGATTGGGAAAAAAGCTGGTCAATACAACCTGCGCAACAACTCGGTGGCTGGTACTCACATCCGCGCAGCCAAGCGAGGCGCGTCCGGTGCCGCCGCGGGGAGGATCACCGTGAATGTGGACCCAATGCCTGGTCGGCTTTCAACCCTCACCTCCCCTTTCATCCCCGCTACCAAGTGCTTCACGATTGCCAGACCCAGGCCGGTGCCGCCCATCTCTCGACTTCGCCCCTTGTCGACTCGATAGAATCGCTCGAACAGCCTGGGAAGGTACTTCGCTTCGATGCCAATCCCGCTGTCGCGCACCTCGATCTCGCAGCGACCATCCCGCGCCCGTCCAGAGATGCTCACTTCGCCGCCGGAAGACATGTACTTCACCGCGTTGTCGAGCAGATTGAGCAGCACCTGCTCCACCGCGCGTTCATCGGCGAGGGCGGTAAGCTCCGCAGGGATCCGCATCTCCAGGCGGATTCCCTTTGACTGAGCCCGGGGTCGAACGGCGTCGGCAGCACGATTTGCCACTTCCTGCAACGAAACCGGCTGCTCCGCGAGCTTGAGCTCCTTGCCTTCCAAGCGGGACAGCTCCAGCAGGTCTTCCACCAGCCGCGAGAGGCGTTCCGATTGTCGGAAGATGATCTCCACCATCGTCGCCGCCACGCCCGGATCGCTCAGGGCTCCGGCTCGAAGGGTTTCGGCGTAACCGCGAATGGCGGTGATCGGCGTGCGCAGCTCGTGAGAAACGTTGGCCACGAAATCGGTGCGGATTCTCTCCAACCGACGTATCTCGCTTACGTCGACGAACACCAGCAGCAGCCCACCCGTGTCGGCGATGCGGACGGCCTGGAGCAGCAAAAAAGTGGGTTGCGGCGCGACCAGCTCAAGCTCGATCGGGGCTGGCTCTGGCGATCGTTTGCACTGATCCAAAAGGGCAGCGAAGTCCGGGTGGCGGATCACCTCCAGCGGATATTTCCCGACCACGTCCGAGCCGAGGAGAAGCATTTTGCGCAGAGCGGGGTTGACCATCGCAATCCGGCCCGAGCCATCGAGCACCAACAGGCCCTCGTGCATCGACCGGACGATCCCGCCGAGAAGATCGCGCTCGTTTTGCAGCGCTCCGATCGCGGCGGACAGGTTGACGGCGAGCAGGTCGAGCGCCCGCGCCAGCTCCGCCAGCTCGTCGCTTCCCGCGACGCGAGTGCGCACCAGAAGATCGCCGCCCGCCATCTTTGACGCCGACTCGGTGAGCGCTCGAACCACCGCCGAAACGCGGTCCGCGGCCAAAAACGACACCCCGGCAGCAAAGAGCGCCGCGAAAAGCAAGCTGGACAGCAGCGCTCGATGAAGGTTGGCGAGCGCGTCCTCGACTGCCGCGAGCGGCTGCGCGGCTCGGACCGTTCCCACGATCTTTCCCTCCCGCCGAAATGGCAGAGCGACGTAGACCATCCTTTGCGAAAGTGTCGCACTGTACCGAACGCTCGTTCCCTGACCTTGTTCAAGCGCCCCTACGACTTCCGGAAGGGTCGAGTAATTCTCCAGCGAAGGCAGCTCGTCCTTCGGCACCTGCGAATCGGCGATCACCGTCCCTTCGCGCCGGATGAGGGTAACTCGAGCGCGGGACTGCTTTCCGACCTCGTCCACCGCGGCGCGCCAAGCCGCTGGCTCGTCGCCTTGAACGGATTGGCGCTCCAAGCGATCGCGGATCAGCTCCAGGCGAGCCAGAAGATCTTCGCGGAGCTGGTCGGTGAGCTGACGTTCCATCAGCCGCGAAACGTAGAGATTCGTTCCGGCTACCGAAATGACGATCAGGGAGAAAAGGACGAGAAAAAGCTTCGCCCTGAGACCCATCTTCACCGTTTATCCTCGGTCTTACCTTCCACGAACCGATACCCGATCCCTCGGATGGTCTCGATGTGGTCGCCGGAGGGACCGAGCTTCTGCCGAAGCCGTTTGATGTGCGTGTCGACAGTGCGCGTTTCGATTTCGGCGTCGATCCCCCAGACGTCGGACAGCAACGTCTCGCGCGTCTGTATCCGGCCCGGCCTTTCAAGCAGCGTCCTCAGGAGCCGGAATTCGAGCGGCGTAAGAACGATCGAAGCGCCGTCGGCGGTCACTTCGTGCCTTGACGGGTCGACTCGAATTCCCCCGCCGCTCAGAATGACATCGGTGCTCGCGTCCTCGACCATGCGGCGAAGCACCGCCTCCACCCTGAGCAGCAGCTCGCGGACCGAGAACGGTTTGACCACGTAGTCGTCGGCTCCGAGCTCGAATCCCTGAACGCGGTCCGATTCAGCACCTTTCGCGGTCACCATGATCACCGCGGTGCGGCGCTGTTGCGACGAGGACCTGATCGCTCGAATGACTTCCAATCCCGAAATGTCCGGCAGCATCAGATCGAGCAGCACCAGGTTTGGCTTGAAAGTCCCCAGCTGAGCGATAGCGCTCGCTCCGGTGCGCGCCACTTCCGCCTCATGGCTGGCTTGCTTCAAGTTGTAGAGCAGCAAGCCCCCCAGGTCCTGCTCATCTTCGACAATTAGTATTCGCGCCATCGCGGTTCCGCGGGTAATGCAGTTTGTCTCGCATTTCCCATCGAGTGACAAGTTCGGCATCTTCCGCGCATTTTCCGCTCCATTGACCTAAGCTTTGCTCGTGCCTCTTGACGCCTTTCAGCTGGCTCGAAGGCAGCTGGAGATCGATCGCGATCGGATGCGCGGATTTCCATGGCTCATGCCCCACAAAGTCGAGCTGATGCGAGCGTCCGCGGTCGGCTTCCTGCGCGGCTCGGCTCCGCTGTTCTATGAAATTCTGGGATCGGAGCCAGATCTCACCGACGGTCCCGCCGGAACTGGATGGATTACAGGGGATCTCCACCTGGAGAACTTTGGGGCCTACCGACACGACAGTCTGGAAGGTCAAGAGCTCGCGAAGGTCGTCTTCAATTTGAACGACTTCGACGAAGCGGTGATCGGCCCGTGGCGATTCGACATGCTGCGCTTGGTGACCAGCTTCGTGCTCGCGGCTCGCGGCCTCGGACCCTCCGGCCCGGAGATCATCGAGTCCGCCGAAGCGATGATCGACTCGTACGTCGCCACGGCGATGGGGAGGACGAAGATTCGAGAACCTCCCCAACCGGTCAGAAGGCTGATGGAGAAGGTGCGAGATCGCTCTCGGAAGGAGCTTCTCGATCAGCGCACCGAGCTGGTGGGCGGCAAGCGTCGTTTTATCCGCGGAAAGCGATTTCGTTCCCTCGGTCGGGAGCTCGCTCGGAAGGCCCGAGACGCGTTCAACGAGTACGCTAAGCAATACACGGATCTGCGGACGAGGCTGCCCCACGCTCTGGAAATCGTCGACCTCGCGTTCCGCATCGCGGGGACGGGGAGCCTCGGCCAGTTGCGCGTGGCAGTTCTGGTCAAAGGCAAAGGTGGTCCGAATGGGGGATGGATGTTCGACATGAAGGAGGAGCGCGCTCCAGCTCCGTCGCTCCTTGTCGACCCGAGGCCGATCGATCCCGCCGAGCGCGTGGTACGCGCGATTCGAGCTTGCCTCGACGTTCCTCTGCAAAAGATTGGGACCACGCACCTGGATGGCAAATCAATGTTCGTTCGCCGGCTCACGCCGCAGGAAGACCGCGTCAACACGCGAGGAATGGATTTCGGTGCTCTGGCTGAGCTTGCCGCTTATTTTGCGGCGCTCACCGGAGCCGCGCACCGTCGCGGTTCCACGCATCCACCGCAACCGCGATGGGGCCGAGCCGAAAGCGGACGAGTGCTCGACTCCGCCCTGGTCGTGGCCGGGATTCACGAGTCGGCGTACAGCGCGTATTGTTGTCTCACGCAAGCAGCACCTCGCAGCCCCGGGCCAAACGCCGGCGCCCCCTTCGGACGCCGCTGAGCGGGCAGTCGACCTTCGTCTTCTCGGCCACTCGGCGGCCGCCCGACTGCCCCCTGCCTCCCCTTCGCAGGATCGGTGCATAGCCTGCAGAGGTCGGCAATTGTCCGAACGGAGTGATTCAAATGCGAATGAGCGTGTTTGGGGTACTTTGGACGCTTGCGAGCCAGGCCGGAAGCGACCCTGCCCAGTTTGGCCGCTCCGACGATCGTCCGGCGGCGACTTTGGACACGCATCACGATCTGGCTAAGAACGAAGTGACCGGCAAAGTGGTGAAAGCCGATCCCAACGCAGTCTGGATCGATCACATGGGCGCGGTGATCGTCTTGAAGCTCGACCCGAACACGCGTTTCGAGAGCGCCGACGTCACCCGTGCCAAAGACCTCAAGGAGGGCCAGGAGATCCGCGCCAGCTTCACGGTTCACAACAAGACTACCAACGTTGCTGATTCGATCTCGCTCGAGGGCTCCGGTGCGCGACCCAACCCGTCGGGCTTGGACGCCCACCGAACTGCGACCAGCCCCCAGAAACCCGTCACGCTGCCGGAGGATAAGAGCACCGATCCCGGAGCGCACCCGAACGACGCGAAGTAATTGTCGGCCGTCACAGAGGAGAGGGCTCCGCATCCCCTCGAACCCTTTGTCCCTCGAAACGTGAGCCTCGCCTAATTCACTGACGATAATCGCTGCCTTCGTCGGTCAACTTGACCGCGATGCTAGCGTGAGGGCCCTGCTTTGCCGCGAGGCAGCAGTTCTTGCTGCATCCGCATTCGGTGAGAGCTAATTAACGGCATCGCAGGCGAGGAGCCGAATGGCAGCGATCGTTTCTTTAAGCGATGTG
>Ga0126379_10001192_pt1 | contig 15526 bp, 20 predicted proteins | sample PanSoiMetPlot_24_FD_92640 | JGI IMG/M metagenome (GOLD analysis project Ga0126379, IMG submission 92640) | Tropical forest soil microbial communities from Panama - MetaG Plot_24 | ecosystem: Environmental > Terrestrial > Soil > Tropical forest > Bulk soil | place: Panama | collected 2016-02-17 | reverse complement strand
GCCCGCATCTCCACTGGGGATTAACGATTGAACACGCGCGCGTGAACGGCATGGACATCGTCCAGCGCATGCCCTGACCGCTGCGGCCCCGCTGACTTTCCCTACTTTAGATACGTACGCACAATCTCCACGATATCTTCCGCGGCATCCGCGGAAGACTTGGACTTCCGTGGCATGTGGTTGCGGATGTGGTCCTCCATCAGTTCCCCCATCAGGCTGTTGATGGCGCCGCGCGCGGCGGCCAGGCGCTGCAGGATGTCGGCGCAGTGCCCGTCCCCTTCAATGGCGCGGAGGGCGGATTCCAGTTGGCCGATGACTTTCTTGGTGCGGGAAACAGCATCGAGTTTTTCGCGATTCAGGTGTGACATAGCCTTGGTTGACTACCCTAGGGGGGTATGGTATCAATGCTTGATCGTGTCCGGCAAGCGTTCCCTGCGATATTTCCAGGAGGAAGCCCCTGAGCATTCAGGGTTACGGAGAAAGAAGCCCTTGCGAATCCATCCGCGGTGCATCGCCCGCCGCCAAGCACGCCTGAAGGATAACACTTCCTTGCCAACTGCGGGCCTAACGCAAAGGGCCTCGAACAGAGAACGAGATGTTACAGACTGTTCATGATGAATTTACCGCGCCTCGGGCATCCTCGCTCCATTGCACCTGGATCCCCTCGCAGCAGGAATCGAGGCCGCTGCTCGTCGCTCTTTGGATCGACGACGAGATGCGAGCATTCGGACTGGATTGTATTTCGGAACCCTCTGCCGGCGAATTGGGAGAAGTGTGCGACGGGCAAGTCCAATGATTGGCATGCGCGCAAAGAGATGGGGATCACGGCAGACAGCGTTCTGGCTCGTCGCGGTTGTGTGTGTTTGGCTGCTTTGCAGTGCTTCGGCCCTGGCTCAGGACAACGTTCCTACAGAAGGCCCCGGGGCGCCGCAGAGCCAGCCGCCCACTCCGGACGGCGATCCCCTCACCACGATGTTTCACCACGCGGAGTGGGATCACTGGTGGCTCTCGGGCCAGGCGAATTTCATCTCGCAGTACCATCCCACCTTTACGTCGCCTTACCAGGGGAAGAACAGTTTGTCTCCGCAAGCGCAAGACGCCAGCTCTCGTGTGCTGACACTCTTCACCGGATGGCGCGCCACCAGCACCACCGAATTCCTCTGCGATGTTCAGGAGACGGGTGGCCACGGCTTGGGCGAGGCTCTTGGCGTGGCCGGATTCTTCAACCTCGACGTGGTACGCAACCCCACGCTCAGCAAGGCTCCGTATATCGCGCGGTTGATGTGGCACCAGATCATCCCACTAGGCCATAAAAAGGTGGCGGCGAACCGCAATCCCTTCAACCTGTTTCGCGAATTGCCGGAGCACCGCATGGAACTACGCTTCGGAAAGTTCAGCATGGCCGATTTCTTTGACGTCAACACCTTTGGCTCTGATACCAATTTGCAGTTCATGAACTGGACGGTCGACAATAACGGCGCTTACGACTACGCCGCGGACACCCGCGGTTTCACCTTCGCCGCTCTGCTGGAATATCATGCACCGCATATGGTGGTGCGTTTTGCAGAAGGATTGATGCCCAAGGTGGCCAATGGCATTAACCTGGACGCGGACATGAGCCGTGCGCGCGCCGAAAACATCGAGGTGGAGCTAGACGGCCGGGTACTGGGAGAAAACCCAGGGATTGTGCGGTTTCTGAGCTACGTGAACCATGCCAACATGGGCATCTACGGCCAGGCCGTCGACAATTTCTTGACGGGGAGAACCCCAACTCCTGAAATCACCAACCACCCGCTCTGGACAACGGTCAAATACGGATTCGGGATCAACTTCGAACAGCCCTTTAACGATTGGATCGGCCTGTTTGGACGCTGGGGCTGGAACGAAGGACAACATGAATCGTTCGCTTACACGGAAGTGGATCAGACTTGGCAGCTAGGAGTAGGCGCAAACGGGACGCGCTGGCGCCGCAGGTACGACCGTGCGGGACTGGTTTTTGTCAGCAACGGAATCAGCAAGGACCACCAGAAATATCTGGCTTTCGGTGGATATGGCTTTCTGCTCGGCGACGGCAAGCTGAACTATGGCCGTGAAAATATTATTGAATCCTATTACACCCTGCATCTGTGGCGCGGAATTTTTCCGGCCGCTGGTTTGCAGTATCTGGTGAATCCCGGATACAACCGGGATCGCGGGCCGGTGATTGTTCCTACCTTGCGATTGAACCTGGAATTATAAACGGCCAGCGGCCGTGTGTGATCCTGAGGCGATTCGATGAGGATCGACGAAGAATGACATGAGGTTTCTGTGATTGAATCAAGAACAGAATTCGGGTCTGACAAGAATCTCAGCTAGTGGAACTGCGCCACCTGAGCTTGTGATTCGGCGATGCGGGCGCGCGTGCTCTTGACGATGCTGGCAAAGCGCCGTGTCAGTTCGCGAATGCGGTCGGGCTTGTGCAACAGCATGGATTCGAGCGGGATCAACTCCTTGCCGATGCTCAACGCCGTGGCTCCTGCCAGCAGATAATGAGCGGCATTCTGTTGATTGATTCCACCGCCGGCCATAATCGGTATATGCGGGAAAGGGCGTCGCAACGCGCGAATGTAGTTGTCTCCACCCACCAGCGAACACGGGAAAATCTTCACAAAATCCGCCCCCGCTCTCCACGCCGTAAGAACCTCGGTCGGAGTCATCGCGCCCGCCATCATGATGACGTTTGGAAGTTTGGCCACAAAATCAACCGTTTGGGTATCCAGAGCCGGGCTTCCGATGAATTGCGCTCCGGCAGCGATACAGCTTCGTGCCGTGTCCACGTCAAGGACCGTTCCCGCCCCTGCGATAATCCCGGGAACGTGCTTCACTACGTCCTTGATGACGTCAATCGCGCCAGGGACGGTCATAGTAACTTCGATCAGCGGGATGCCGCCGTGAGAAACTTCCTCCACCGCAAAGCGCGCGTCTTCCGCGGAAGAGGTGCGAATCACCGGCACCAGGCCGACTTCTTCGACGCGTGAGCGTAGTTCCTGCTTTTGCATCGCCGAATCACTTTCCGAGGCCTGGCCCAGAAGACCCGTCCCCACGGGAATTGGCGGTGAACTGCCTTGCGAGCATTATAGTGAGTGCGGCAAGATTTTCCACTAGCAGGGTTAACACTGTTGCCGCGTTGACAGTGTTAGACTCAGCGAAGAGAAAGGACAAAAACCATGGCCGCTAAAAAGGCAAAATCCCCGGCTCGCAAAAGAAATGCAATGCCGAAATCGAGGGCGAAACCAAAACCGACCAAAGCTAGCTTTGGGAAAGCGAAATCGGCGAAGAAACTCGTCGTGGCCGGCAAAAAGAACCGTAAAGCCAGAATTCCCGGACGAGCCGACTCAATCGAAGTCGTTTCCTACGGTCGGCGAGGCTTGGGCGCCAGGTCCGCCGGACAGTCGGGCGACACGCAAGGTATTTCCGCAGCGGTGCGGACGGATTCGGAAAGCGTGGAGGAACTGCTGGAAGAAGGGCAGTCGTTCGAAGCGGAAGTGGTGGCCGGGGTGGAAAATGCTCCGGAACCAGACGAATCCGAGGTGCGTACCAAAGAAGTGCCGGAAGACGACGTGCCCGAGGAATATCGGGAGCGCGATTAGCGCGACGTTCTTTCAGAGCTGCTCCAGGAGATCGCAATGCGCATTGGAGTGATCTCGGATACCCACGGATTGCTCCGCCCGGAGGCGGAGAAAGTGCTCCGTGGGGTGGATCTGATCCTGCACGCGGGCGATGTGGGCAATCTACAAATTCTGGAGCGGTTAAAAACCATTGCGCCGGTTTTTGCCGTTCGCGGAAATGTGGATACGGAACCGTGGGCCAGGGAATTGCCCGAAACTACGGTAGTGCAAACCGCGAACGCTTCTTTCTACATGTTGCATAACCTTGGCGCGCTGGATTTGCGCCCGGCAGCTGCCGGATTTCAGGCCGTGATCAGTGGGCACACCCATCACGCGGAACAATGGGAACGCGACGGAGTGCTGTACCTGAATCCTGGCAGCGCGGGTCCCAGGCGATTTCAACTGCCTGCAACTCTAGCCCTGTTGGATTTGGGAATGACTCCGTGGAAAGTGGAGCTCATCAATCTGGCGCATTGACAAGCGTGCGGTGGTTGTATGTCGAGTCAGCCTAGGGTACCCCGGGTGCGCTTCCGAACACGAAGGATGGAGATCATGCGGTTAGATCGGAGGATCGCAACTCAACGCGGTATTGCAAGTTCTTTGTTTTCTTCTGCTGAATGACTAAGAGGCGGACTCTTTCCTCCCCATTTTTACCAGACAATTGTGCGTCTGACCCTGCCGATTCTCTTGTTTTACTGGGCTTGCATGGTCGGTATTTTGCCGCCAGCCGGTTGGTTAGTGTGCTCGCCTTTGCCACGAGTTTGCTGGGTGCCGCTACGCGGCAATTGCTGAGGCTGGCGCAGGGGGCAGGGGCGTACGACTTTGGTAAGCTTGCTGGCCGCCGTTACCGTGCTGCTGCTCAGCGTTGCGATGGTGGCACTGTGTGCCTCGAGTTGGCACGTGGAGTACTGGGGGCTTGGCAAGTCATTGACAACGTTCGCAGTTAGCTTGGGAATTTTGGTGGTGTATGGCGAGATTTTGGTGGCCTGGTTCTGGCACATGATCCCCATCGCGGCGGCCCATATCTAACATAAACGCTCTTCCTTGCGTTGTCAGCGAATCAGGGGCCGTTGGAGTTCTTCCTGCGGTTCCTTTTTGGCGGTGGCTGATGTGGCACAAGAAACCAACAAAATCTTCAGTTTTTATTCATAGGTACTAGCGTACTGAAATGGAAGGGAGTATTTTAGTACGGCTCAGCTATTGTCCCGATCCGAAGCGCGGGCCAAACTATCCGCAGAACGATTTGCTTCGACGTGTCTTCACCGGGTTTCCGCGGGTGCGAATTATTCACCGGCGAACACGCTTGACGGAAGATCGCCGAGCACCGTCAGTCGTGGGCGGACCGAAAATCTGGAGCCGCAGGAAGGTCCCCATGGGCGTACTACACTTTCGATACCGCGAGCGCAGAAGGACATTGCGCGTGGCACTGGCGCTGCCAGTCCTGGTGCATGGCCAGAACGAAATGGGCGAGAAATTCTGCTATCGAGCGATGACTCGTTCGGTCAACCAGCAAGGCGCTCTGCTGTTGATGGACGAATTGCTGGTGGCCGGCCAAACACTGCTGCTCGTTAATGAAAACACGAATCGCTCCACGGAGACGCGTGTCGTGCATGTGAAGAAAGAGCGCGACGGCAAGATGCTGGTAGGTCTGGAATTCGCGAACCCCGATACAAACTTCTGGAAGATGACGTTTCCGGTACCCGGCGCGCGTCCCATGCGCCGCCCCGCTGGCAATAACACCAAAGCAATGGCGTAGGTCTACCTTACCTGTCGGTGGCGCGGTGTGTCCTCAGTTGCATCCGTGATACATCCCTGAACAGATTCGCCGGCCTCGTTGCAAAGCCCCTAAGCCTTGCGTTTCTTTGCGACAGCGCGCCTGTGCTTTCCAACTTTGGGCCTTGCCACGAGTTTTTTTCGCTTGGCTGGCTTTGCCGAGGCCAGATTTTCCCGCGTCCTGCGCGGAAGTTTTGCTGCCACAAGGTCGTAGGACGTTCGCAGCAACGTCGCGACCTCCGCCGCGTCCAGGACGTTGGGCGTTTCAATCGCAACCCACTTTGCGCGCGCCAAGTATGGCGCCGGAACGATGCCCGGGCGCTCGGTTAGCTCCGCAAAACTTTCCAGCGAGGCTTTCAGTGAGAGCCAGTTGTGCCCGGGCACTAGCGGCGTAACGGCGAACATTTTTCCGGCTACCTTGAAGACCAGGTCATCGCCCCACTGGATTTGCTCGGTAGCGCCGGCAAACGACAGACAGATTTCGCGCAGTTGATCGATGTTCATGGTGAGGAAACTCCAAAGGATTCAGCCACTACTGTGAATCAGTCCCCGGCGTAGCGACGGAAGAACGAATCGCTATTCCACGTTGGTGCCGCCGGCGTATTTGCGGTTTCAATCAGCAGTCGTCGCACGATCTCCTCGTACAGCGCCGCGGCTTGCAGATCCACGGGCTGGTTCACATCATCCGACGGTGCGTGATACCGAGTGGTGAGCCACTGCTTGAAAACTTGCTCCTCCGGCGAGCCCTGCTCAAAGCCCACATCCATCATGATGGACGGCACACCCTTCCTGACGAAACTGTATTGATCACTGCGAATAAAAATGTTGCGCAAGGGCATCGGATCAGGCTGAGGTTTCACTCCCAGTGATTCCGCGACCTTGGCCGCGCGAGTGCCCAGGTCGGATTCCTCTAGTCCCTGGATGGTAAGAATCTTTAATGGCACGATGGGCAGAAACATATCCACGTTGATGTCGGCGATGATCGATTTGATCGGCACCGTGGGGCGCGTGGCAAAGTATTTGGAACCCAGCAGGCCCTTCTCTTCGGCAGTCACCAGCACAAAGAGAATCGAGCGGCGCAACTTCTCCGGATGTACCTTCAACTGTGCGGCCACGTCCATTGCCAGCGCCGAGCCGGAACCGTCGTCCATGGCGCCGTTGTAGATACGGTCGCCATTCACCGGCGCGCCGATGCCGACGTGGTCGATGTGCGCGGAGAGCACCACGTATTCATTTTTCAGCACAGGGTCGGAGCCCGGCAACCTAGCCACGACGTTGGATGATTCCAGCTTTGTCGTCAGAATGTCCGCCTTGGCTTCCAGCGAGATCTTCAATGGGAAATGGGGCAGCGGGCCGCGGTCTTTCGCCAGGGCCGCAATCTCCGCGAACGTGTGGCCCGAACCGGCAAACAGCGCTTCGGCAGCAGCGGGATTGAATACCACGCCAACCTTCAGTCCGGCCGTTTCGTCGAACTCTGGATCCGCCAGATCCATCGACGGATGATTGCGGTTCAGCGAAATGCGTGACCACGGCACGTCCATCGACGCGGGATTCAGAATGCTCACGATGCCGATCGCGCCCGCGGCCTTCAACGATTTCCAGCGTTCCGCCATGGTCTGGTAGTGCGACGCGAGAGCAGTAGGAATGTCCGAAGGCGAGCCAGCTATGTACACAACGACCTTGCCCTGGAGGTCCTGCCCGGCGAGTTCATCGAGATTTTTCTCCGGGATTTTCAGGCCGTAGCCGACGAACACCATGGAAGCGGTGAGCTGCGCGGAGGCATGCGTAGTACGTGTACTGAAGTACGCTTCATTTTCGAACGAAAGTCTTGTGGTTGTGGCTCCGCCATTCAGGGCGAGAGAGGATTTGGATTCGTCGACCTGATACTGATTGAACTGGATGGGTTGGTAGAAGCCCTTGGTGCCGGCGGGCTCAAGCCCGGCTTTCTGGAATTGTTCAACGGCGAAAGCCTGGGCTTTGCGAAGCCCTTCGCTTCCGGTATCGCGGCCTTCGAACGTATCGTCGGCGAGAACTTTTACGTCGGACCACCAACTATTGCCATCAAAATGACTGGCAGATGTTTGTTGCGCCGATGTGACTGCCGCGGCAAGAAAGAATGCGAAGATCGTGACAGCCTTGCGAGACATGAGCGTTGCCTCCAGGATTGTGAATCAGACGTGAGAGCATACCAGACTTTTTGTGCTATAGCAGGGCCACGGAATTCAACGTATAAACGAGACTTGCCTTAAGGAGGCGAGGGTGAACCCAGCAGACGCGATTGACAAAACGAAAACTGCAGCCGTCTTGCTGCCGGGCGACGGAGAGCGCATTAACGTGATCGGAGACTCGCAAACCATCAAGCTGGATAGCCAAATGACCAACGGGTTGTTTGCCATGATCGAACAAAATAACAAGGAAGGCGCGGGAGTGCCACTGCATGTGCATACGCGGGAGGACGAAACCTTTTATGTTTGCGAGGGCGAAGTGCTGTTCCGCGTGGGTGAGATCGAAATCCTGGCGCCCACCGGCACGACCGTATATCTGCCCCGGGGAGTTCCTCACGGCTTTCGCGTGATCAAACCGACGCGTGCGTTGCTGGGCGCCTACCCGGCGGGAGTGGAAAAAATGTTTCGCAGATTAAGCGAATTGCCGGCAGGCCCGCCGGATATGGAGAAAGTCACCGAGATCTGTGCCGAGTACGGTATCTACTTCCCATAGCCAGACCTCTTAAAGCTTTCAGACTTACTTGCCTTTGTCGTACGGATAGCCCTTTTCCGCCCAGTCCACTTCAAAACTGGTGGGCAGCACAAGCACACGGAGTTTGCCAAACCCCAGTTCGCGCAGCGCCGTGAAAGCGGGGCGAACGTTTGGGCAGCGTTCCATCGGGCAGCACCCGCAATAGACAACCAGGTTGGTGGTCTTCGGTAGCGTTGCGGCCCAGGCTTTCATTTCTTTCAGTCCGTCGGGGCTGCCGCCAGTGCCGTGAACTTGCGCGCCCTTGATGTGCCCAGCGGTGTACAGCCGTTGAAAGCCGACGAAAATCACGGTCGGGGCAGTCTTGGGATCGTTGCGTTCTTTGACAAGCTCGGGGGCCTCGACACTTTCCGTTTTCGTCCAAGGCTCGGCTGAATTTTGTGCGTGGTGAATGGGCCGGGGGAAAAACATGGAGGCCAATACGCTCATTGCCGTAAGACGGCAGACGCAAGTGAGAAAGCTCATGAAGGGCAAACCTCCGAGGGCAACGTTGCGCAGGTATTCTAACGCGAATCTCGGACAGCAGTGCGCAACGGCAGTGCTATAGTACGGTTCGCGCGAAAATCAGGAAATACGGGGAGAATCATGGTCGATCGGCGGCGTTTTTTAAACGTGTGCGCGGGACTTGGCGTGGGTGGAACATTGTTCCCGGGGGCGTTGTGGGCGCAGGCCCAGGCGCAAGGGAAGAGAAAAATCACAAAAGAGCTGATCGAGAATGCCGCGGCCATCGCCGATGTGCCGATTTCCGATGCACAAAAGGAAATGATGCTTTCCGGCTTGAACGATCAGTTCGAAGGCTATGAGGGCATCTATGCGTTGCACATGCCGAACTCTGTGGATATGGCGCTGGTGTTTGATCCATTGCTGCCGGGAATGAAGGTCGAGACGACGAAGCAGCCCATACGCATGTCGGCGGCGCCACACGTTGCGGCAAACGGAGTGCCGAAGAATCTCGAAACTCTAGCGTTTGCAAGCGTCCGGGAATTGGGCGAATTGGTGCGAACGAAAAAAGTGAGTTCCGCCGCGCTGACGGACATGTACCTGGAGCGATTGAAGAGATACGACACCACCCTGAAGTTCGTGGTGACGCTGACGGAGGAACGCGCGCGAACGCAAGCCGATGAGATGGATCGCGAGATCGCCGCGGGGAAATATCGCGGGCCGTTGCACGGTCTACCCTGGGGCGCAAAAGATTTGCTCTCGGTGAGTGGTTACCCAACTACATGGGGAGCCGGCGGTTTTGAGAAACAAGCAATTGAGGAAGACGCAACGGTTGTCCAGAGGCTGGATGCCGCGGGCGCCGTGCTGGTGGCGAAGCTCACGCTTGGAGCACTGGCGATGGGTGATGAGTGGTACGGAGGCAAGACCCGCAATCCCTGGAATCCCACGCAGGGATCGAGTGGATCGTCGGCGGGACCCGCGTCGGCCACTGCCGCGGGTTGCGTAGTCTTCAGCGTTGGCAGCGAAACGCTGGGATCCATCGCATCGCCGTCCACGCGATGTGGTTGTACCGGCTTGCGGCCGACTTTTGGCTTTGTCCCGAGGACGGGAGCCATGACTCTCTCCTGGAGCATGGACAAACTCGGTCCGATCTGCCGCGAGGTGGAGGATTGCGCCATCGTTCTTAGCGCGATTTACGGGCCCGACGGAAAAGATCGCACCGTGAAGGACGCGGCTTTCAACTGGAACGCGGATGTGGATTGGAAAAAATTTCGCGTAGGTTATCTGAAGGCAGACTTCGAGCCTGGGAAAGAACAGCCTGGTCCGGCCCCGCCGCCTGAGCCGCCGGCGGCGACGCCCGAGGAGCAGAAGAAACGCGATGACCGGAAAAAATTGCGAGAGTTGCAGCAACAGCAGCGTGCCTACACGCGCAAATACAATGACGCCGCGCTCGCAAAATTGCGCGAAATGGGCGTCGAGCTGATTCCTGTTGAAATGCCAAAACTCCCGTACGACGCGATGGTCGCGATGTTAAGCGCGGAAGCCGCGGCGGCGTTCGATGAATTAACGCGCTCGGGGCGCGACAAATTGTTGACGGCTCAGGGCGAGAGCGATTGGCCCAACCAGTTTCGCACCGCGCGATTCATCCCCGCAGTTGAATATGTGCAAGCCGCGCGGGCACGCCGTCTGGCGATGCAGGCGGTGGCCAAAGCGTTTGACAATTTCGATGCGATTGTCGCGCCCCCGGGCAGCCAACAATTGGTAGTCACAAATTTAACTGGGCACCCTGCCGTGATCCTGCCAAACGGTTTCCGCGGCGACGATGCGCCCCGCATCCTACCCGGTAGCGACATGGACGAAGACGACATTGGTGGCCCGGGAACGCCGGTGAGTTTGACGTTCCTGGGACAGCTATACGGGGAAGCGAAGCTGCTGGCGTTTGCACGCGTCTACCAGGAAGCGACCGGCTTCCAGAAAACGCATCCGAAGGCGTTCGAAGCGTAGTAGCCGCGGCTCCGCCATAGCCAATTACACTTCCGGCAGGTTACAGGCGTTCCCGAGGGTATTGGGCCTTCACCGCGGACCACAGCGTATTGGCGGCGGCGGGGTCCAGCGGCGTGCTGGTTATAATTTTGTCGATCTGCCACGCCGTGATCGAGGCAATTCTGCAGGTACGGTTCGGCCTTGGTGCTTTTCTTGAACGCTTCACCTGGAATCTGTCTGCCTCTCGAAATTCTCCGCCAGCGTCATTGCGCCTTTCTCCTGCGTCGCTATCGGGATGGTGCTGTTTACGAGCGCGCGGTTGAAGCCGGGACCGGAATTTCTTGGCGTCGACTTTCAGGTTCTTCATGTGCAGCAGGACGTCTTTGTTGTTTAGGCGTGTTCATGCCGAAAGGCCCGCCGCGCAGATCAGTGCAAAAACTACGGATAACCAGGTGAAGCGCATCGCGGAACCCGTCCGTCGGCCCATGGAAGAAGTCTCCTTGAGAGAAATTTGACTGGGCGGTCTGCCTAAAACGAAGCTGTGTCGCGGGCCCTAGGCTGCGGGCACACGGAACTGCCCCGAAATTACGGCGTCGCAGGTGTCGTCTGCGCAAAGCGCAGCGGCTTGTCGTAACCTTCCGCATAAATCAGCAGCGTTGAATCCTTCAACTCAAAGCGCTTCGCCGCGGCCAGCGCTTTCAGGTATTCCGTTTCCTGCGACCTGACGGCGTTGTCCGCGCAAGCCATGCGCGTGGAAGCGAGCATTGCAAACTTAACGGTATCGCCGGAAATTTCCGCCTAGCCGGTGAAGCGGTTGCACGATGCATTCCCCGCAGCCCTGCCGGCTTCCGGAAATGCCAGTGTTGCTTTCACATTCGGCAACGCAGGCGTTCCGGCCAGATCCTGAAGGATCCACTCCGTCCCCGTAAGCGATGCCGGCGCGGAATTTTGCTTGGATGGACTTGTCGTCGGGTTGTGCCTCGAGGGGCATCCCATCAGGAGAAAAGCCAGGAATGCCATGCCAACGAGAGATTCGGCTTTGTTCAAGGTTTCCTCCCGAGCAACATGAGACCAATATGCCGCACGTGGAAGAGATGCGAAGTCGTGTCCGCTTTGCCCTGTGGAGGGGAACGCGTTCCTTCGTGGGCCAATCAGGGATGCGCCGCATCCAGCGGACCGTTAATCGGGAACTGCCGGCGTATTCTAACCGTGAATTCTCCTGGTTCCACTACAAATTGGAATCAGTCCAGGGCACTCACGCGAATAGGGTTCTGGGCAAGCGATGTTATTTCTGCAGTTCCTTGCGCGTACGCTGCAACTTCAGTGACGTACTCCGCAGTGTTTCCGGAATGTTCTTGTTCATCGTGAGCTTCTTCAGATCCAGCGCATTCAACATCGGCAGCATGTGCAGGCTCACGTCCAGCGGCGTTTTGGGATTGTTCATCAGATTGCGTACTACCGTGTAGTTCTTCCGGAAGTTGCGATTCGTCGCGATCAGGCGAAGAATTTCATCCGTCAAGCTGGTCATAGAAGCAAACGCTTCCACTTCCTGATCGGTCAGGCGTGGCGACTGCAGCACCGCGCGCTGCACAACCTTGTTCGAATCGCGGATCAGGGTGCGACGTGCTTCCGACCCGCCCTTGATGGCAAATTGCACACGCTGCGATACGTTCATGCGGCTGATCTGCTGCAGCAAGGTCTGCCGCTTCACGGGATCTGGTTCTGCTTCTGCGGCGGCTTCCGCTATTCGTGCTTCATCGAACGCCGTACCGTGAAGTTCGTGCAGCAGCGTCTTGTGCTCGGCGGTTAGGTGGGACGAATGCTCCAGCGCAGTCACAAGCGCGGGTGAAGCCGACACTCGCTCCAAATCTTCCATCAATGCCTGCACCTGTGGAGCCGGCAATTGCGGTACTAGCAGCGCCAGATGTTCCCCGCCGCAATGCCTGTTGGCTATCATCGCTTCCGCGATTCCGGGAGTTTTGGCCAGATATCTTCCGCAGTACGCGAAAAATGCGGGCAGAGCGTTTTCGCGGTTCAAAGCCTGTACGAATACCTCCGGAGGATCCATCAGCAGCGCTTCACCGGCTTTGGCGGCGACCAGTTCGTCGGCATCCTGCGACAGCACCGCTAGAATCTCCACGCGGTCCTCGACGGCAAGGTGCGCGCCGGAGCTGCACACGGCCAGTTTTCGTTCGCGCAGCGCGCGTCCGTGGCGCAAATCGTTCAATATTTCAGGACTGAGTGTTTCCACAGCTGGCCTGCTTCAGGTCCCTTCGACCTGGGATTATTGTACCGAAGGTGGCGCGTGCCCCCACGCTGACGTTTCCGGTAGGTGCAATTCCAGCAACACCGCGCTGGAATAGGCTGCGGCGACCTCGGATGATTCCTTGGCAGATGCAGCTTGCTGCGGCACCATAAAGGATTGCTTTGTGGCGCGATTCGCGGAATATTGCCGCCAGGCGTAGATACCGCCCGCGATCAGTCCCGCGAGCACAACCAATATGCCAAGAAGAATTACGACCGGAAACCATCGAGGAACCGCAGGAATGCTCTCCTGGCGTTGCGCCACGGACTGCAGTTGCGCGCCGTGCGCCAGATCGTACTCGCCGAGGAGCACTTCTTCGTCCAGGCCGAGGTAGCGCGCCACCGAGCGCACGAATCCGCGATTGAAGACGCCGCCAGGTAGCTTCTCCCACTCTTCGTTTTCCAGTGCTTCCAGAAAGCGCGGCCCAATACGCGTCGCCGAGGTGATTTCTTCCAAGGTCACCTCGCGCAATTCGCGTTCCCGCTTCAGACGTTCGCCGAAACTTCCCCTGGCCATGCTTTCTTCCTGTGCCACTTGCAATCTTTGAGTGTATCAGCGGAGGAACTTCGCACCAATGTGCAAGGCTCGCCCGCTCGCTATGTTTACAGGCGGCGAGACACCTTGCAGTCCCGCAGGGAGGGCACAAAAGCAGTCCAGATCTGGAATGGATGGGCCGGGTCGGAGTCCTTTGCCCGCACTATAGTTTTGCGACCGCACGGTGTCAAACAATGGCCACTTGCGCCATTGAATCGCTGCCAACGCAGGGTGTAGGCTTCTTCTAGCTCTCCTGGAGGTCAGCGCTTGCGAAACTCTGCTTACCTCTTTGTTGCTTGCTTCTTGGTCAGTTCAGCCGTTCCCATTCCTTCCCAAGCACAAACGCCAGCGGTCCTATCTCCAAAAATCTACTCCGCAAAGACGGTCTATTTTGACGATCGCACTAACTCCGACGCGGTGGCCAACGAGGCGTTGGCCCAACTGAAGAAGTGGCGACGCTTTCAAATCGTTCAAGACCGACAGCAGGCCGACCTGATCTTTCTGTTGTCTGAGTCTGCCTACAGAGGCGGTTACATCGTTCCGGCCCCTGGCAGCGGTGACTCTGCCGATTCAAAACCTCACGTCAAGATGGACCCGGTTTCCAATCCTGGATGGCACGCTCCTGTTCGCGCGGCGTTTCTTACTGTGATCGACCCGCGCACGGGCGAAAACCTTTGGAGTGATTCCCACGTCTGGGGCGGTCTGCTTACGGGAAAGAACAGTGCCGGAGAACGATTGGTCAAGGAACTGCAAGGTCAGATGAAAAAGTAGAATGACCGATTTCAATGACGGTTAGTTGTGCGCGCAGTTGTTTCCCGTTTTTGTGATATAAACTCACCCATGAATGACAAATCGGGAAGACGCTTGTTCAAAGCTGGCGCCTTGTGGTTGCTGATCCTCGGCGCGGTTCATTCCACATCGTTGTTCATAAAACAGGTTCCCGCCAACGACACCGAAACACAGATCCTGGACCTGATGACCAGCTACAGATTCAATCTTATGGGATCACTTCGCAGCATGTCGGATCTCATGCGTGGCTTTAGTGTTGCGTTCATGTTGGCGCCCCTTGCCTTTGGCGTGCTCGATCTGATGCTATCCCGCGAACGAGCCGGCCTTTTGAAGCGCGCGGCGGTGGTCCAAATTGTCTGGCTAGCCGCGATGATCGTCGTCGCCCTGCGTTATTTCTTCGCAGTCCCGCTGTCGTTCCTACTTGTCGCCCTGCTCATCTTCACCCTGGCGTGGCTCAAGCTCCCCGCCGACGCCAGCAATTGACGCACCTGGCGTGCGATGCCGGCTCCGGTTCGTCAGCGCGCCCCAAAAGGAGTCAACAATGCCAAACGAGGATACCGGCAATATTGTGCGAGTCAACGGCATCGACCTGTACTACGAAACGCAAGGCACAGGCGGGCCGCTCTTACTGTTGCACGGTGGAGGTGGCTGCCACGACGACTGGGCGTATGCTGGCCGCGAGCATTTTTTGCGCGAATACTCCCTGATTACTCCGGACGCGCGAGGCCATGGTCGCTCGAGGAATCCGAGTGGCACTATCACTCACCGGCAATGCGCACTGGATACCCTCGCGCTGCTCGACTATCTGGAGGTCCGGAAATGCAAAGCTATTGGCATGAGTATGGGCGGAAACATCCTTCTTCACATGGCGACCTTGCAGCCTGACCGCATCGAAGCCATGGTCCTGGTCAGCGCCACCATGTACTTTCCCGAGCAGGCTCGCGCGATTATGCGACAGGTCTCGATTGAAAAGCAGTTACCCGAAGAGTGGGAAACCATGCGCAAGCGTCACAAACACGGCGACGAACAGATTAAGGCCATATGGCAATGGTCACGCGAGCTGGCCGACAGTTACGATGATATGAACTTCACGCCTCCGTCTCTGTCCCGAATCTCGGCATTGACTCTAATAGTCTATGGAGATCGTGACTTTCTCTATCCGGTGGAGATGGCGATAGAAATGTATCGTGCCATTCCTCGATCGTCCCTGTGGGTCGTGCCAAACGGTGGACACGGGCCAGTGTTTCTGGATGCTGCGGCGCAATTTGCTCAAACCGCACTCACATTCCTTCGCTCCTAG
>Ga0126379_10001191_pt1 | contig 15538 bp, 16 predicted proteins | sample PanSoiMetPlot_24_FD_92640 | JGI IMG/M metagenome (GOLD analysis project Ga0126379, IMG submission 92640) | Tropical forest soil microbial communities from Panama - MetaG Plot_24 | ecosystem: Environmental > Terrestrial > Soil > Tropical forest > Bulk soil | place: Panama | collected 2016-02-17 | reverse complement strand
TCCTGAAGGGCTACCGCACCGGCGAGATTCCGATCCCCAGCGGGGCCAAGATCTCGAGCTACGGCCAGAACTTCCTGCACGCCCTGTCGGATAGCTACGACCCGTACACCACCCAGGACGTGTGGCAGGGACGCCTGTTCGGCTCGCGCTACATGCCCAACCCGCAGAAGCCGAACGCCACTGGCACGCCGCTCAATCCGCAGGCTGGCCTGCTGGCCGACAACAGCACGCCCCAGGTGGCCGGCAGCGACGCGACGTACCGCAGCATGCACGCGCTGACCAACTGGATCGCGCGCGAGCTCAACATCAACCCGCGCGAGGCCCAGGCGGCGGGCTGGGGCGTGATTCGCAGCCTGTGGAACGATCCGCAGATCGGACGCGACCTGGCGCTGGGCAACATCAGCCTGCGCGACGCGCTGCAGCAGGGCATGCAGCGCGGCATGTTCGCCCCCGGTCAGTTCAACACCCTGGCTGACATCACCGGCCAGACCGCCTCGACGACCAACTTCCTGGCCAAGCTGAACGCCATGCGAGGGCGCATCCTGGGCGACCCGAGTGTCTTCGATCAGCCGCCGCCAGCCACGGCGACCGCGCTCGACACCGTGCATCTGAACTACCCCGGTGCGGGCGTGGGAGTCAGGACCGACGCGCGCTTCGGGCGCATCCCCGACGTCCAGCGGCCCGTCGGCGCGGCCCAGGCAGCCGACCTGAATAGCCTGGCGCGACTGGGCGGGCCGGTGCTGCGCGTGCCCGGCCAGGTGGCCACCGTGGCGGGCAAGATCCCTGGCCTGACGATGGAGCACTCGGTGCAGGCCGCGGGCGACAACAACTACGTGCATGTGGTCGGCATCGGCGACGACGCCGCCCAGGCCCTGGGCCAGCAGCTTGGCGCCGACATGTACACCCACCTCGATCCTGACGCCAGCACCGTCGGTGGCGTCAGGATCATGGGGCTGCAGCCGGACGAGATGCAGCAACTCACGCGCCAGCTACGTATGAACGGCATCCCGGTGATCGCCACCGCGGACGACGCACTGGCCGTGCCGCGCTTCGGCGACATGAGCCTCGACGACGCCAGGAACACCTACCAGACTGTGAGAGCCGCCCTTGACAACCTCGGACCAGATGCCAACCCCAGCCTCGTCAGGTACTACGGAACCAGCCATGAAATCCCAGGACCCGCTGGACCAGTTCCTGGCGGATATGGGGATACCACCAGCTTCGCCCAACGACCCGATCTATCAGTCGGGAACGGTCCTGCGGGTGCCGCGGCGCAGGCTGTCCGCAATTTCCTCGTCGGACCTGAGTCAGAGCTCGGCGCCATCAACCCCGTCGTCGGTGCCCACCTCGGAGGTGCGGTCGCCGGCGGCCTCGCCGGCTACGCGACCGCTCCGCCCGACGCGACCCAGCAGGAAAGGCTAGAGCGCGCCGGAGCCGGCGCCGTCGCGGGCGGACTGGCGCCCTTCGCCCTGCGCGGCAACGTCGGGCGTGTCGTCCAGGCGGCGCGCATCGGCAGCCTGGCTGGCGGCATCCCGACGCTGGGTCACATCGCGCTGAACACGCCAGTCCAGATTGGCCTCAAGCTGGCCTCCGACATCCCCGGCAACATCCGCTACCCGGAGGCGACGGCTGCCGAGCTGTACGGCGCGCTGCAGGGGCTGCGTTCCTGGGGGCTGAACATCGCCACCACGCTGCGCCAGCCCGGGCCGATGGCTTCGAGCATGGGCGGCGGCGTCGGGCCGCAGCTTGCCGAGACAGGTCTGACGGGACTGGTACGCCTCCACCCGGTCCTGCAGGACCTGGCCCGCCAGATGGCTTCGCATATGGAGCTCTGGCGCCAGGCGGCACAGACGGCGACGGATGCGGGCCTGACCCGTCTGTCGCCTGCCTGGCAGGCCGAGGTGCAGCGTCTGGTGAGCTCGCCGACGGCAGCCATGCAGGAGGCCGTCGATGCCGCGGGCAACCGCGCCGCGCTGGGCGGGCCGATTGGTAGCCCTGGCGCGCAGATGGGCACCACCGGTACGGCGGTCTCGCGGCTGATCCAGGACTCGCCGATCATGCGCTTCATCGTGCCGATCTTCAACATCGGCTACAAGGTCGCCACCCAGGGCGTGGAGACCTCACCGCTGGGCCTGGTCGGCACCGGTTGGGACGTCATGCGCGGGCTGACCGGCGCGGCGGGCGGCGGTCCGTACGCGGGCGGCAACTGGGCTGGTCGCGGCGCGACGGGAGCGGTGACGCCGCTGGCCGAGCGCGTCCGCAACAACATCATCGGCGTGGCGCTGGCGTACGAGGGCTACCAGCAGGCCAGCCAGGGCAACATCACCGGCGAGGGCCCGGCCGACCCCAGGGAGCAGGCCGCGCTGCGCGAGACGGGCTGGCAGCCGGACTCGATCAGGCTGGGCGGACGCTACTTCAACGCCCACCTGCTGGGGCCCGTCGGCTGGTCGCTGATCATGGGCGCCAACGCCTACGAGGCGACGCACGGCGCGGGCGGTCAGGGACTGCGCGCGGTTCCGACGCCGCAGGGTGAGCGACCGCCGTCGAACCTGGACATGCTGGGCGACCTGGTCGCGCGCGAGGGCCGCTACATCAACAGCGAGACCTTCCTGAACGGCATCGGCCAGACGCTGAATGCGATCGGCTCGACCGCCCAGCAGGGCCAGCTCGCCACGCGCGAGGCGGCGTCGGTGTTCGAGAGTCTGATCCCGCAGGGCGCGCTGCTGGCGAACATCGCCTCGAGTCAGGACCCGTACCAGCGCGTGACGCGCGGCCAGACGCCGCTCGAGCAGATCCAGGCCGCGGTGGCGAGCCGTCTGCCTGGTCAGCGCGAGAACCTGCTGCCGCGGCTGACCGCTACCGGTCGGCCCGAGCAGAACCCGCAGTACGGTGTCGGGCTGCTGCTGCCACGCTCGAGCGTTATCCAGAACGACCCGATCCTGCGCGAGGCCGAGCGCCTGGGCGTGACGCCGATCGCGGCACCCAAGACGGTGCCGTTCGGCTCGGTGTACGACATCCAGCTCACGCCCGCCGAGCAGCAGCACTGGGAGGAGCTCCGCGGCGCCGCGCTGCAGGACGCCGCCACCAAGCTGATGGCTAGCCGCGCGTACCAGAATCTGGCCACCCAGAAGGACGGCGACATGGCCCAGCGCAACGCCTTCGCCAAGGTGGCCCAGTCGGCGTCGACCACGGCTGACGGCAAGCTGGCCCAGGAGCTCGCCAGGGATAAGGCCGCGGTCCGGCCCGGCCCCGGTAGCCGCCTGATCCCGAAGGGCGCGCTGGCGCCGGTATACAGTTACGCACCAGGCGGCGACATCCTCGACGCGAACGGTCGCCCGGTGGGTGTCGGCGTGAGTGGCCCATGAGCACCATCCAGCAACTCGTCGATCAACTCAACGCCCAGGACCCGAGCCACAACTGGAAGCTGCTCGATCCCAAGGCCAAGCCGTTCGAGCAGACCACCGTCGCGCAGATCCCCAACCCCACGCCTGGGCTGCCCGGCACCACCGAGAACCGCGGCACCGGCAACTACCTGGTCATCGTCCAGGACAACGAGGGCCACACCCGCGCGCTGCCGATACAGGCCGATCCGATCAAAGGCGGGCTGGTGGTCAGGCAGTCGGGCGTCAACGACCAGGGCGACGACGCCAGGAACATCTACGACGGCGACCTGAACACGCTCTCCTGGCACACCAGCGGCGCGTTGACCGACGTGCCCCAGGGTCAGAAGACGCCCAGCAAGGCCGAGGACCTGCAGAAGATCGGTCCGGACGGCCAGGTCATCCCCTCGGGCAACACCACCACCAAGCCGGTCGACCTGTACGACCCCAAGACTGGCAACCACTTCGCCATTCCGCAGGGCACCCAGCCGGCACTGCACGAGTTTGGCAACGATCTGCTGCTGGTTCAGCCCGACGGCACCTTCAAGGTCATCACCACCAAGCCCGACCAGCCGACGACGACCAACGTGCCGGGCATCGGCGTGGTCACCGTCGATCCCAGCAAGCCGATCGGCTCGCGCGTCACCGTCGAGCTGCCCGAGGACAAGAACGCCAAGGCCAGCCAGTTCCAGCCGCGCGAGATCAACGGTCAGATGTGGATCGCCGTCGACGCGCCAGGCGGTGGCGTCACCTGGACGCTGGCCAAGGACGACCAGGGCAACGCGCTGCCGACCAACGTCACCTGGTCGGCGGTGGCCAACGACCCGCGCTCGCCGACGATCCAGCTCATCGGCTCCAACGGCGAGACCAAGTTCATCTCGAAGGGTCCGGACTGGAAGCCGCCGCCCAGCGCGCAGTCCGGTCAGGCGGTCACGCCGGACACCGTCTCGCCGTACGTGGTGACCATCGGCGACGACGGCAAGCCGGTCTACACCGAGAACAAGAACCAGATCTCGATGACCGAGGCCACGCGCCAGTTCATCGATTCGCTGGGTGTGCATGTCGCCTCGGGTTCGATGACCGAGGCGCAGGCCCAGGACCTGATCAAGAACATCACCGCGCAGATGACGCTGCAGGCGCAGCAGCAGAAGAACCAGCTCGACCTGATGAGTGGCCAGAGCACGGTCGCCGGCAACATCCTGCAGGGCGCCAACCAGGGCGCCCAGACCGGCGCCGGTCTGCTCAACCAGCGCGTCTCGAGTGCCAGCGGGCTACTCAACAACCTGGTCGGCTACGCCGTCCAGGGCGGCGCGCGCGAAGGCAACATGCAGGGCGGGCTGTTCTCGGTGCCCGCGGGCATGGCCGAGAACCTGGTCCAGGGCGCGCAGGGCTGGGTGACTGATCTCGGGGGAGGCCAGGGCGTGTACGACGCCGCGGCCAACATGGTCAAGCAGGCCGACCCGAACAACTCGAGCGGCATGCGGCGCAGGGCTACGCGGCGCTCAGCCAGATGCTCAAGCAGTACCAGGCGCTGACTGGCCAGCAGCATCCCGCGGCGACGATCGCCCAGAACAACAGCCTGGCCAACACCGGCTTCACCGCGAGCACCAACCCCGGTTTGACCAACGTCACGCCGAACGCCGCTGCCGTCGCGGCGAATCAGCCCAACCAGTTCGGGTTCAATCCTCAGGCATCGACCGCGGCGCTGAATGCGGCAGGTTTCCAGGACACGCCCCAGGGTCGCGCGGCAGCCATCGCCGCCGGCCGAGGCGATCTGCTCGGCCTGCCCGGTAACCAGGTCACGCCGGTGGTGCCGCCGCAGGCCTTCGCCCAGAGCGGCCTGCCCGAGGGACGCAGCGTGGCCTTCGTCTCGCCGACGACGGTTATGCCAACATCCCCGACGGTGGTCTAGATGGGCGTACGCATCGGCGGCGTCTGGCACGAGGAGCTCCCGGATCCGGGTACCGGCGGCACCGACTCGGGCAACGGCCGCAACTTCAACACGCCAGGCGACTACAACGCCGCGGCGGGCGGGACGTGGGGCCCGGCGGCGCCCAGTGCAGGCGGCGGTGGCGGCGGCGTCAACGCGGCTTCGCCTGGCCAGACGCCTGGCACGGTCAATAACGCCGGCGCGCAGCAGCTCGCCGCGGGCATCAACTCGCTGCTGGGCGCGATTGCTAGCGGCAACCAGAAGGCCTTCGACGAGGCGGTGCGCCAGTTCAACGAGACCTTCGGCCTGCAGAAGGACCAGTTCAACGAGCAGATTCGCCAGTTCAACCAGAACTTCGGCGTCACCCAGGCCGGGCTGACCGGCGGCTACGGGGTGCCGGGCTACGCCATGACCGGCACCGCCCAGGCCCAGGCGCAGCAGGCCAACCTGGCCGCGCAGCAGGCCGGATTGACCGGCTTCTACAACGCGCCCGCGGCGGGGGCGACCGGCAACCTGGCGCTCGACGCGTTCCAGTTCCGCGCCAGCAACCAGGACAAGCAGATCTACCTGGACGCCGAGGGCGGCGACCCGCTCAAGGCTGCCGAGCACTACTTCCGCGACGTCACCGGCGCGGTCCAGAACGCCGTACAGCAGGCGGGCGGACAGTGGAACCCGAGCGCGATGAGCCAGTGGGTGTACGGGCCGCAGACGCCGCAGATGACGCAGTCGATGCAGGCCCAGGAGGCCAACCTGTACGGCTACGTGCCGCAGAACATCAATGCCCAGGGCATCGCCGTCGGCGCCAGCGGCCAGCCGCTGACGACGCTGGCTGCCCAGCAGCAGGCCTACGCCCAGCAGATGGGTGCGATCCAGGCTGCCGCGGCGCTGCAGGCCAACCCGTTCCGCCAGCAGCAGGTCATCGGTCAGCTTGGCCCACTCCTGAGCGGCATCGGCGGCGTGGCCGGTTTCCAGGCGCCCAACACCGTGGCCGGCGTCGGCACCCAGGGTGGCAATACCCAGGGCGGGCTGGGCTACATGCAGCAGATCATCGACGACATCAAGAGCCCTGGCGCCAACCAGGCCAGCATGCAGGGCGTGTTGAACGCCATCCCCACGCCCAACAAGATTAACAGCGCCGACTTCCTGCGCTCCGCGCCCAGCACCCAGCAGATGGTCCTGCAGGGCATGCAGGAGAAGTACGGGCTGGACCCCAACGACTCGCTGGCTCAGATCAAGAACACCTTGCCGGCGTTCCAGGCGCCGACTACCTTTGGGACGATCAAGGGATGACGATGCAAGCCGAAGATCAACGGCTGGGCCAGGTGGCGTACGAGGCCTACTCGATGAACACTGGCGGGAAATCGCTGGCCACCGGCGACGATTTGCCGCCCTGGGATCAGCTTGCCGATGCCTACCAGACCGCCTGGATTGCAGCCGCGCGCGCAGCGATCGCCAATGCCAGCCACCAGTAAGGCCCAGTACCGCTTCATGCAAGGGGTGGCACATGGGAACATCAAGGGCCCGAAGGGGCTGAGTAAATCCAAGGCGGCTGAGTTCGTCCAGGGCCAGTCGTCGAAAGGGCTGCCGAAGAAGGCCAAGGCCAAGAAGTGACCATCAACCTGGAGCGCAGCATCCATCCAGACTTGCTCGAGGAGACCCTCGCTCAAGCCGAGGCCGACTCCTCAGCCCCTGTCGTCAACCGCCGACGCAGGGGCAGCGCATCGCCGCCAGCGGCTGAGAGCTCTCCCTCCGGAGCGAGCCAGCCACCCGATGCTGGCGACGAGGGCGGCTCGGGCGAGGCCTCAGTCCCTTCGCCCGAGCCTGCTTCGCCGCCCGACTGGCAGGCCAAGGTGCGCGAGCTCGCGACGCTGCTCAAGGACATCCCGCGCGATGAGATGGACAAGGACGACACCATCCGCGGCTGGCTGGGGGATGCTGCCCAGCAGCGCGCGCGCAAGATGCTCGAGGACCAGCGCCTGGCCGACACCAGCCGCGCGCGCCAGGAGGCGTACGACCGCGGCGACCTGTACACCCTGGGCCAGATGGATGCCAACGACATCCAGGCCCAGCGTGCCCTGGCCCAGCGGCAGGCCGAGGCGCAGATGAACCCGTACATGCTGGGCATCACCGCCTGGCAGCGGACCCTGCCCGAGGCCGTCCAGCGCGACGTTCAGGGCAAGACGTTTGCGCCTGGGGGAACGCCCCAGGAGGGCTTCCAGGCCTACCTTCAGGCCGTCCACGAGTCTGCGATTCGCCACGGACTCGAGGACGAGGTGAAGAAGCGCGAGAACGGGCTCAGGAAAGCTGAGCTCAACGGGACCGTCGGTGGGGAGATGACCCCCGAGCTAGACGGTGGACCTGCTGCAAGCACCCGCGAGATCACGGATGCCCAGGTCGCTGCCATGACGCTCGAGGAGTTCGACCGCTACTTCGACGACAAGGGCCGACCCAGGCCGGGCGTGCGCGTCCAGCTCACGCGAGGCATCGACGTACGCCGCGAGCAGTCGCGGCGGTGATCTCCCTGAGCCTGGCACGGGACCAGGCCCAGGACGTTCGAAAGGAACAGCGCAGTGCCAGTAGCTGCAAACGAGTTCGTCGACAAGACGATCGCCGACGGTATCTTCTCGCCAGACATCTGGTCCAAGCAGGTGCTGCGCGCGACCGAATCCAACCTGGTCTTTGCCAAGGCCGTCGACCGCGAGTTCGAGGACGACGCCAGCGTGGGCAAGGCGGTCAAGGTCTCGAGCATCGGCAACCTGGCCGCGCGAGCCAAGGTCGAGAACACCGCCATCCAGTACGAGACCATCGCCGAGACGGCGACCACCATCACCCTGAACATCTGGGACTACGCCGCGTTCGCCGTCGAGGACATCGTCAAGGTGCAGTCGATCGTCGACGTCCAGAATGAGTACCAGATGAAGATGGGCTACGCGGTGGCCAGAGACATCGACTCCAAGCTGGCCGCGGACGTGGCGGGCTTCACCCAGACCGTGGGCACGCTCGGCACCGCCCTGGCCGACGTGGATGTCGTTCGCGCCAACCAGTACCTGGACGACGCCGACGCGCCCGCCGAGGACCGCTTCTGCATCATGTCGCCGGCCGAGAAGGCCAGCAAGATCGTGCTGGACCGCTGGTCGAACGCCCTGTACATCGGCAACCCCAAGCCGGCCGTGACCGGCTCGCTGGGCGACATGTACGGGCTGAACATCATGGTCACCACCAACCTGGTCAAGCCGGCCGGCGGGCAGGCCAACAACTTCGTCTTCCAGCGCGAGGCCCTGGCGCTGATCGTCCAGCGCTCGCCGAAACTGCATTTGTTCTACGACATCGACTTCTTCACCTGGAAGCTGGCCAGCGAGGTCATCTTCGGCCACCAGATGATGCGTCCGACGTTCGGGGTGTACGCCAAGGGCATAGGCTAGGGCCATGTCCGACCTGCTCGAGCGCCTCGAGGCCAGGGCGCCGATCAACGCTGGCCCGAGCACCCACCACAACCTGAACTACAACTACCCGTTGGCCTGGTACAGGCGCCCGGACGGCGACATCGTCCAGTTGCAGTCCGACCCCAACAACCGCGCCATGTACGAGGACCTGGGCTTTGTGCTGCTCAGGCCGGCCGAGGCGCGCGAGTGGGAGACCGAGGTGCGGCCCGGCGTTGTCCTGGCCCAGAAGCAGAAGGCCAGGCTCATCACGGTGATCCGCAGGCTGAAGACGTCCAACCCGCACATCATCATCGAGCAGGACGAGATGGGCGCCGACGTGCTGCTCAGTGACATGACCACCGAGGAGCTCCAGGAGCTGCTGGACGAGATCGTCGAGCAGTACGGGCTCAAGAAGCCCAAGTTGCCGTCGATCAAGCCGGAGAAGGAGGCGCCGCCAGCTAGCGACGCGCGCGCGGTCGGCGTCGAGACCATGTCCCACCAGGAGTTCGAAGGCAAGCTGATCCGCGGCCAGGGCTACGACCCGATCGCGGAGTCGAGGAGACGACCACGATGAGCCAGGCGACCCCCAGCCCATTCCTGGCCGCGGCACAGGCCGACCCGTACGTCGCGCCGTCGGCCACGCCGCCAGGCGACCTGTTCTTCCACTACCAGAAGCCGGACGGCGACACGTTCATCGCCTCGGCAGCCCAGGCCGAGGGCTACCTGCGCCTGGGCTTCAAGGTCGTTGGTGAGGAGACAGTCGACGGCACAGACTCCTTTCGAGAGCTGGTTAGTCCGGGATCGCTCCTCCCGCCCGCATCCGGCGTCGAACACTCCGAAGCCACCGCCACCCCAGGCGTCGCGCCCAAGCTCCCGACGACGCCGTAAGCCATGACGATGGGCGGACCAGAGAGCCAGGCGCTGGTCACCCAGCCTGGCGCCGCGGCGGGCCTGTGGACGCACACGCCGGTGGACTGGCGCGGCAACGAGACTGGCACCAAGCCGGTGCCCTGGCCCAGCGACGCGCTGCTGGGCCAGCCTGGCTACGGCACGCGACCCGGCATCGCCTTGCCCGGCGGCGTCACCGCGGTCGCGGCCGCGGCAGGTGTCGGCCAGCTCACCATCACCTGGACGACGACCATGCTCAGCGACTCGAGCGTCGACATCGGCACCACCACCGCGTACGGGCGCCACCTGTACGACCCGACGATGGTGCTCAGCCACTCGGTACTGGTGACGGGCCTGACGTCGGCTCAGCTCCAGCACTACCGTGTGACCTCGTCGGCGCCGGGCTACTCGAGCTCCAGCGGCGACAACACGGCGACACCGACGTGAGCCACCGCCCTGGCTGCACGTTCGGCCCGGGGCTGTATCGCATCCTGCTCAGCGACGGCGGGCGGCGTTTCGTCGAGACCGAGACGCAGGTCGAGGCGGTGCGCCGCCTGCTGCCCGCGGGCGCCATGCTGCGCGTTCAGCGCGACGGCTACTGTCTGGACCCGCCCGACGCGGACGAGGCCACCCGCGGGGTGATCGACGGCGAGCGCTTCCTGAACATGCCGCGCGAGCAGGCGATGACCGAGCTGGGCATCAGCAACGAGGGCGACTACGCGCGCGCGTATCGAGCCATCGAGGAGGCCGTCCTGGCGCGCGATCGAGCCGTGGCCGAGGGTCGAGACCGCGCCAGCGTGGTGATCAAGAAGCACGGCCAGGCGGTGACGGACGTGCGCGCGTGAGCCAGCCCAGTACCGCCGGCCTGCTGCCCTCGAAGATCCAGGGCTTTCTGAGCGGCATCGCCAGCATCGCGCCGAACGCCGAGCAGGTCCTGGCGGCGCTGGTGGCCACCAGCCCGGGCATGATTCGCAGCGTGGCGTGCTACTGCCAGGGCTCGAGCGGCAGCACGCCGACGATCATCGACGTCCGCAACAACGGCGTGAGCGTGTACACCGACCCCGCCTCGCGGCCGACGCTCGCCGGTGGGGCGACCGGCAAGTTCACCAGCACCCTGCCAAATCACCGCGCGGTGCGTATCGGCGACGTCCTCAGCGCGGTGTGCGCCCAGGCTGGCGGGCACGCCGGGGTGATCGCGACCGTCGCCCTGGAGGAGCCTTCCTGATGCTTGTCGCCGAGTCCCGACTGATCACTCGCCTGATGCCGCGGCGCATCACCGAGTCGCGCCTGGGGCGCGCGGTGTACGCGGCGTGCGGCTACATTCCGGCCGAGCTCGCCGACGAGCTGATCGATGCCCTGCGGAGCGCGCTACTGATCGAGAGCTCACTGCATTTGGCCGTGCTCGACGCAGGAGGCGAGCATTGGGACATCGGCGTGGTGTCTCGCAAGGTTGTCACCGACGCCGGGGCCGCAGCCGTGGTCAATGCCTTCCGCAACGCCTTCGAGCTCGAGCTGTTCAACTTCCACGGCCTGGGCGTCGGCAGCACCGCCGAGGCCACCAGCCAGACCGCGCTGGTGACCGAGCTGACCACCCAGTACGCCACCGACAACACGCGCCCGACGGGCACCCAGACCGCGCCCGCGGCCAACCAGTACCAATCGCAGGCGACGATCACCGTCGACGCCGCGGCGACGATCACCGAGCACGGCCTGTTCTCCCAGTCGGCGGTGCCCGGCGGCACGCTGTGGGACCGCTCGGTGTTCGCTGGCCTGGCGCTGAACGCGGGCGACTCGATCATCGCCACGTACATCGCGACCATCACCAGCGGGGGTTAGCAGTGAGTGCCGGTCAGCGCGATCGCCAACACCTACGCGACCTGGGACAACGGCACCAGTACGTACGCCAACCTGGAGGCGGCGTGGGGCCTGGGGACCTACGGTGTCCTGGAGGGCGCCAGCCTGCAGATTACGCGTACTCTGCCGAGTTCTGGGACGCTCTCGCCCAGTCGCGCGCTGTACCTGAGTCTGGGCGGCAGCCTGGGCTCGAGCGGCAGCCTGCCGAAGACGGCGACCAGGTCCCTGGCGGGCGCCCTGGCCAGCTCCGGCGCGGTGCTGCTGGGCAAGATCTACGCGCGCGCGTTGAGTGGCTCGCTGTTCTCGGGTGGCGCGGTGGCGTTCATCAAAACCGTCTACCGCGGCTTCGCTGGCACGCTCGCCCCATCTGGCGACTTCACCTATCGCTACTTGAATCGGTTCTTTGTCAGGCTGGACGGCTCGCTGCGGATTCTGAGCTCGCTGGACGTGTGCGTCGGGCGGCGTCAGGAGGCCACGCTCGACCCGTTCGTCCCGCCAGCGTCGGCGATACTGCCGCCGCAGCCGCCCAGCAGCGCGCCGCCGCTGCTCGTCCTGGTCCAGGCCGCGCCGCCGCTGGGCGTTCTGGCCAAACCCGTCGCGCCGATCCTGGCGAGCTCGGCCAAGCCTGGCGCGCCGCCGCTGTACGAGGCGCCTGAATGCCGACCCTAGCCCTGTACCGCTCCACCTTCAGCGTCGAGGCCGGCGAGTACGTCGGTCCGGAGAGCTACGTCGTCAAGGCCACCAGCGGCAGCGACGAGACCAAGCTGGTGTGCGACGTGTATCCGATCACCTCGGGCATCGCCCAGGACGACAAGTACACCGATCGTCCGCTCTACCGCCCCAACGCGCCGCAGTCGACCGACCAGAACCGCACGGTCATGACCTACGACCCGCCCAGCGGCACGCTCACGCCCGACCTGCCCTGGAGCATGTCGCCGATCTCGCCCGGCGGCAACCGCACCTACGAGCAGCTCGAGGCCTTCCCGTACCTGGAGTTCGAGCAGTTCACCTATGAGTGCCTGGACGGCACCGGTGTGACCTGCCCCAACAACGGCACCATCGGCGAGTACTTCGAGATCCTGGGCCCGTTCGACGCGCCGACGACGCACCGTCTGATCAACGACGGGCTGAAGAACTGCTGGCTGGTGGTTGAGGTGGTGTGCCAGCCGCTGCCGATGACCGCGCGCCACAACCTGTCCGCGGTGTGCCCCTGGCTGCAGGACCCCAGCGACATCCTGCAGGTGGGCGTGCTGAGCCTGCCCGAGGACCGCAACGTGACCGACCCGTTCGAAAACGTCATCCGCGGCATGGTCGAGCGCGACGGCGGCGACTTCTACCTGAACACCGGTACGACCACCTTCGTCGACGGTCAGGTGCTGTACCTGCGCTGCCTGAAGCGGGCGTACGACCACTGCCGCCGCGCGGGCGGCGCCTTCGGCGATCAGGCCGGGCTGTACCTGGAAGACGACGAGGCGCCGGTCGATCGCGTGTGGGTCGCCTCGGCGGCGCTGGTCATCGCCTGGCGGCGCTTCGCCCACCTGCTCGAGCCCGGTGCCAACCAGCGCCTGATCCGCGACCAGGCGTCCGCCGCGGCCTGGTTCACCGACGAGTGCCGCAAGCACTTCACCTCGCCGTTGCCGCAGCGCACGCTCCGTCGCAAGCGTAACTTCGGACCGCCGCGCCAGCTCGTCGGGCAGTACTACGGATGAGCATCTACACCAGGCGCGCGCCCTGGCCGTTCCACATCAAGATCAGCGGCCACGGCATGCTCATCGGCAGTCCTGGGCCTGGCCAGCCGGCGCTGATCAGCTCCAAGGCCGAGGACCTCTCGAGCGTCGACCCGCCCGACTTCGACTACGCCAATCTGAGCCCGCTGGCCGATCGCGAGGAGCCGTACGAGAGCCTGACTATCGGCTACGGCATGCGGACGCAGCACAAGTGGCGCGACTACCGCTACCAGGAGGCGATGGGCGTCGACACGAGCGTGCATCCCTGGTGCAAGGGACCAGAGGTGCTGGGGCCGATCCAGGGCCAGGCCAACGGTGAGATCGTCGACTTCTTCGAGCTCGGCGGCACCCTGTACGCGGCTGGCGGCAGCCAGGTCCTGCGTTACACGCCGGGCACCAATGCCTGGGCGCTGGCGCACGATTTCGGGGCGGGCTACACGATCCTGGCGGCGACGGTGTTCACCTCCAACTTCGACGGCATCCCGCGCGTGTGGCTGGCCTTCGGCGGCGCGCACCCGGCGGCCTGGAGCACCGACGGAACGACCTGGACGGCGATGGCCACCTTCACCGCGCTGGCCTTCATTCACATCGGCCGCGAGTGGTGGTGGGCCGACTCGGTCAATCGCCTGCGGAAGTGCGACACCAACGCCGACCCGACCAGCGAGGCCAACTACACCAACCTGATCTTCCGCATCGGCGACCAGAGCGCGGCGATCGTCAGCCTGGTGGCCACCGCCGGCGGCACGCTGATCATCGTCAAGGGCGACGGCCTGTACACCCTGGACCAGGCCGGCGACGACCACCCGCTGTTCCCCTTCCTGCAGTACGCCACCAACTCCAGGAACGGCCGCTGCCGCGGCCAGTTCCTGAACGACGTGTACTTCGGTTACGGCACCAACCTGAGTCGTATGGGTCCCGACCTGTCGATCGAGGAGATCGGGCCCGAGACGCTGCCCGACTACAACGGCCCAGTGCGCGGCCAGATGACCAGCTTCGTCGGCGTGGGCGCGCTGTTCGGTTACGGCGCCATCTGGAACCCGGACACCTCGACCAGCTACCTGATGAAGTTCGGCGCGTACATCATCCAGGGCACCTTCTCGACGTACCAGACGCTGGCCAACGTGCTGGCCAACCCGGAGCGCATCGACGCCTGGAACGGCTCGGTGGTGCGCGGCTGGTCCGGCAAGTACCCGTCGCGCATGTTCACCACGGCGATCGGCGCGCCGGCCGGGCACACCTTCACCATGATCGGCTTCAACGACGGCAGCTTTGTACGCCTGCAGAACGCGTGCGTCTTCAACCCGCTGGCCTGCTCGCAGTACCGCTTCGTTGTGGGCGACGACTGGATCAGGCTGCCCCAGTGGCACGGCACCTACCACGCCACGCGCAAGACGCTCAGGGCCTGGAGCGTCACCGGGCCGATCATCGACGCCAACAACACCGTCACCCTCGAGTACAAGACGGTGCCCAGCGCCGCGGCCTGGACCGACTTCGGCTACACCTTCAACGCTGGCGTGTTCGACCGCCAGCCATTCCCGGTGGGTACCGTGGCGATCCTGGCCGAGTTCCGCGTGCATCTGCACAACACCGTCAACACCAGCTCACCGGCGATCGCCAGCGTGTCGATCGGCCACGCCCTGCGGCCGTCCAGGCTGATGACCTACGAGGGCGACATTCTGTGCGCCGACGGCCTGGTGCGGCGCGACGGCGTGCCGATGCGGCTGGGTCGCAACGCCATCCGCAAGTTCGTCGAGGCCGCGGTCGACGATCCCGGCGCCGAGCTCGTCATCCTGCCGGACGAGAGCTCGGCCTACCTCAGCTTCGTCGACTACAAGGTCTCGCAGGCGTTCGACGAGGTGGGCCGTCAGTGGCGCGGCTCGCTGCACATCAAGGCGGTGCAGTGGACCGCCGTCGAACCACCACCCAGCTAGGAGGGCCCATGTCCAGGCAGAACTCGACCAACTTCAGCGGCGCGCTCCAGTTTCCGTACGCCAACGCGCCGACCGACCTGTTCAAGAAGGAAGACGTGCAGATCCTGGCCCTGGCCACCGACCAGCACAACCACGACACCGGCAAGGGCCTGATCCTGTCGCCCAACGCCATCCCGTCGGGCGCGATCAATGCCAGCAAGATCGGCTGGCCGCTGCTGGCGCCCGACGGCTCGAGCGGCGCGCCGAGCTACTCCTTCGCCTCGGCGCCGACGGTCGGCCTGTATCGTCAGAGCGCCACCGCGGTGGGCGTCAACCAGGACCTGGTGGTCGATCGCAGCCTGTCGGTCAGCGTGAACGCGGGCATCGGCGTGTCGCCGACGACGGGCATCCCGCTGTCGCTGGCGGG
>Ga0126379_10001190_pt1 | contig 15538 bp, 13 predicted proteins | sample PanSoiMetPlot_24_FD_92640 | JGI IMG/M metagenome (GOLD analysis project Ga0126379, IMG submission 92640) | Tropical forest soil microbial communities from Panama - MetaG Plot_24 | ecosystem: Environmental > Terrestrial > Soil > Tropical forest > Bulk soil | place: Panama | collected 2016-02-17 | reverse complement strand
CATTCTGACCGGTGTCCCGGACCGCACCACTAAGGTTCAGGCTCCTGATCCGCTCAAGCCCACCAACCGCTTCGCTTCGCCACAAGGTTCCATCGACCATTTCGTCGAGAGCCGCGCCAAGACCGAGGAATTTCTCAAGAACACTCCCGGACTCCGCGACCACGCCGTCCACAGCCCCGTCGGAACGAAATGGGATGCCTACGAATTCATCCTTCTCGTCGGCGCGCACAGCGAACGCCACACCAAGCAAATTCAAGAAGTCAAAGCCGATCCCAACTTCCCCAAATCTTAATCACCGCCTCCGGGCGGTGGGCCGCATTGCGTGGCGGCCGCTTGATGCGGCGGGGCGTCCCTGGGTGATCTTCCCATTGATGCTCCACCCAGTCCAGTAAGACCACGGGACCGCCCTTCCCGAGCTTCTATTTTCCAACCCTAGCCCTTGTCCCCGCCAAAAAACAAATGCGCAATCGCCACCAGGATCACCGCCCCCACCGTCGCGGCTGCCAACGAAAACAGAAACGTATTATCGTGGACAATCCCCAGTCTCGTGAAAATCCATCCGCCGATTACCGACCCGATTAATCCCAACACAATGTCTCCGATGCACCCAAATCCCCTCCCGCGTGACAATTTCCCGGCCAGCCATCCGGCAATCAGCCCGATCAGCAACCATCCAATCAGCCCGCGCTGCCATTCCACGATCACCACTCGTTCTTGAAGAAACGCCAGTGCACGGTTGGCGAACATGAACCCTCCCGCAGCTCTCGGTAGATGATTTGCAATCCGGGCCCGGCTATTCTATCCCAGAAATCCCGTAGTCTCCGGTTAGGCCTAAGCTTTTCCCGCAGCCGGCTCCTGCTGCGTCATGCAGTGCAGCGTTCCCAGCCCCAGCGCCAGGTCACGGCAGTGTATCCCCACAACCTCGCGCTGCGGAAACAATTTCGAAAGCGTATTCAGTGCCACACGGTCATTCGCATCGTTAAACGTCGGCACGATCACCAGTTTGTTGGCGATATAAAAATTCGCATAACTTGCCGGCAGTCTCTGACCATCGAACCACACTGGCCGCGGCATCGGCAGCGTCTCTACTCGCAAGGGCTTTCCGTCCTGATCCTTCATATTTTTCAGCCGTGCCAGATTATCCTGCAGCGGCGCATAATTCGCATCCGTCGGATCTTCTTCCACAATTGTCACCACTGTCGTGGCATTCACAAACCGCGACAAATCATCCACATGTCCGTGCGTATCGTCACCCGCGATTCCATTTCCCAGCCACAACACATTCGTCACTCCCAACTGCGCGCGAAACACTTCTTCATAATCCTGCTTCGTAAATCCCGGATTCCGCTCCTGCACCTTGCTCTGCAGACACTCTTCCGTGGTCAGGAGCGTTCCTCTTCCATTCACGTCAATCGACCCGCCTTCCAGCACCACCCGCCGCCCCTTGTGCGTCGGCAAGAACACGCGCCGCTCCATTTTCTTGTTGGCCTTTGCCACTACCGCCGCATCCTTCTTGTGATTCGCGTATTTCGCCCAGCCATTGAAGACAAAGTGGTTATACGCCACCTCGCCTTCCGGGTTCTTCACGCAGATCGGCCCCGAATCCCGCATCCATCCGCGATCCGTCGGCACCGGGAGAAAGTCCATCGCCTCCAAATTCGCTCCGGCTTTCTTCAAGATCCCGTGCACCCGTTTTTCCGCCGCTCGCGATTCCACCAGCAAAAACACTCTCTCCACTCGCGACAAGTGCCGAACAATTTCCGCGAACGCCCACGGGATCGGCGCAAATTTCCCCGGCCAATCCGTCAACTCATGCGGCCATCCGAGCCAAGTCCCGGCATGTGCTTCCCACTCCCCCGGCATCCGGTACCCCATCTTCTCCGGCGTCTCCTGCCCCTTCATTTCCATAGGATTTCTCGATCCATCTGCCGCGCCAGCCACTCCCGCCCGTTCCGGCGCACTTGCACCGAAAACGGAAACCACGTTTGCATCCGCGCGCTTAGAAATCCAAACTCCCGATGCATACAGCCCTGATACAAGAACAAACACTGCCAGATTCGCGATACCAACTCTTGTTTCCGCTTCTCCCGGTTGTGGTAGACACCGAACGTCCGGCAACTCTCTATGCAATTCAGCACGCACACCAACCCTTCCTCGATCTTGTTCCGTTCCACCACCGCACGCGCCAGTTCTTCCTCGCTCTCGGCCCCAGAAACCAGATATTTCACCGGCCGCTTACTTGCAGCACATGCCGGCCAAAGCCGATCAGCCGCACGTTACTGCCCGACAAGTAACCCATCATCCCTTCCGGATAGCTGATCGGCCGCAGCGTTCCTCGAAACACCAGCCGGTCAAAGCCACTGAACACTCCCGCAATCCCTTCCCCCCGTTTCGCGATTAACTCGTTCATGGCGCTTCTGCTCCTCCCAACATTTGGCGTTCTCGCAGAACCACGACATCTTATCGAGAAGGGACGCGCCGTCTAGCCTTTGGTTGCGGCTCTGCCGCGCTGTGGTGAACAGTTGCGTTTTCGGCACTTCAACGACCTTCATTAGCTCCTTACTTCAGTTACCTCATCACTTCCTCTCGTCACCCCACCTCTCTAATAGTCCACCGAACGCATCAATCCTCCGATCCCTGAAAAACGGCCAATTCCTCCTGGTATCCTCACTTTTCTCCGGATCGCATTCCACCACCAGAATCTCCTCCTTGTCCTGTGCCGCCTCCGCCATCACCTGCCCCGATGGGTCCGCGACAAACGAATTTCCCCAAAACTCCAGCCCCGCATCGCCCTTGTCCGGCTTCCCCTCGTATCCCACGCGATTCACCACCGCGACATAAATTCCATTCGCCACCGCGTGGGCCCGCTGAATGGTCTTCCACGAATCCAGTTGCGCCGCACCCACTTCGCCTTTCTCGTGCGGGTGCCACCCAATACTCGTGGGATAAAAAATCACCTGCGCGCCCTTCATTGCCGTCAGCCGCGATCCCTCCGGATACCACTGGTCCCAGCAGATCTGCACACCTACGCGCGCATACTTCGTATCGAAATTCAAAAATCCCAAATCTCCCGGCGTGAAATAGAACTTTTCGTAGTACAGCGGGTCATCTGGAATATGCATCTTCCGATATTTTCCCAAGTACGACCCGTCCGCGTCCAACACCGCGCACGTGTTGTGATACACGCCCGCCGTGCGCCGCTCGAACACCGACACCACGAGCGCCACTTTCAATTCCTTCGCAGCTCTTGCCAGTCGCTCCGTCGTCGGTCCGGGTACGGGCTCCGCCAGGTCAAACAGCTCCGCATCTTCCGTCCGGCAGAAATATTCACCCGCAAACAATTCGTGCAGCGAAATAACCTGCGCTCCGCGCTTGGCTGTTTCGCGAATCTTTTCCGTCGCCCGCGTCAGGTTTTCTTCCTTGTTCGTCGTGCACTTCATCTGCACGATCCCCACCGTAAATTTATCCGCCATCGTGCCTGTCCTCACCTTCAGTCGTTACCGCAATCTCTTCGCGGCCCTCTGCGAACTCTGTGGTAGATCGTTTGCTTCACCTTCTTCGCAATCTCCTATTTCGGCGTCGGCGGAGCGATCGATACTAGTCCAGTCCGTAGCGCTGGGAATCCGGCGGAGAATCTCAAGCCCCGCAGGTGCGGCACTCCCTTCACTCAAATCCGAACTCGCAGCAAAAAAATACGTTCGCATCCGCCATCTTAGCACGGAGGAATTTTTCTTCCGCAGTGCGATTTCTACGCGCCGCGGTTTCACCTTCCAGATCGTTGATTTCTGATTTCCTTCGCTCAATTTCGAGTAAACTAATCCGAGCAAACTATTTTTTTCTGCAACATCGCATTCATTTTGGTTTCACGAGGAGCCGCGATGGCGAAGCATCGGAATAAGACAGTCACGGGCCGCGTTCTTCACGATCCTGTCAAAGACAAACTGCGCCCCATCTTTCCCCTCGATCTCTCCAAATGTCACACCATCGACGATCTCGTTCGCGCAATGGGCGACACCGCCTACACCGCCCGGCAAATCGGCGACGCCGCCGATGTCCTCGAAGCCATGGCTCGCGACAAGGACTGTTTTGTCGTCATGACTCTCGCGGGAGCTCTCACTGTTGGCAAAATGGGACTCATCTTCTGCGATCTTATCGAATCCGGCGTCGTTAAAGCCATCGTCTCCACCGGCGCTCTCATGGCTCACGGACTCGTCGAAGCCACCGGCCGTTCTCATTTCCGGTACGATCCCTCAAAAATGGATGACAACGAACTTTTCCTCGCCGGCTACAATCGCGTCTACGATTCTTTGGAGCCCGAAACCAATCTCGATCACGTCGAACAAGTCGTCGAAGCTATCCTGGAAAAATGGGATCCCGAGGAAATTGTCTGCAGCTGGAAACTTCACAAACGTATCGGCGAATTTCTCCGCAACAACACCAAGGGACGCGGTATCCTCCGCTCCGCCTACGAATACAATGTCCCCGTCTTCGTTCCCGCCTTCAGCGATTCCGAACTTGGTCTCGACTTCGCTCTCAATAAATATGGTCGCCAGCGCGACAAACGCCCGCTCCTCCGTTTCGATCCCTTCGAAGACTTCCAGACCTTTGCCGACATCATGATGAACACCAAAAAAATGGGCATCTTTACCGTCGGTGGCGGCGTTCCCCGCAACTGGTCGCAGCAGTTCGGCGTCTATGCCGAACTCATGGCCCGCCGCGGCTACAAAAAACTTCCGCTTAAGCGCTACGCCTACGGCGTTCGCATCTGCCCCGAACCCGTCAACTGGGGCGGCCTCAGCGGCAGCACTTATACCGAAGCCGTTTCCTGGGGCAAATTTGTTCCCCCAGAAGAAGGCGGCAAGCTCGCCGAAGTCCTCGAAGACGCCACTGTCGCCCTTCCGCTGATCGTTGGCGCCGTACTCCAACGCATCGGCTACCTCAAGCCTTAACCTGCTTTTGCCTGTGGTTCGAGGGTTCTCCTCGCAACTGCGGCACAAGTAATCTTGAGGGGGGCCCATTCTTCGCGTCTTTTGCGAAGTGTGAGCTCTTACGCTCCAAGCCCTCGGTCTCTCTTCTCTGGGCTTTGTCTTCTCTCGTCCTTCCGGCCATTCTTGATTTCGATTTTCTATTTTCTTGATTTCGCCTCTCTGTGCCTTGTTATCCCGACCAAGGCGCCAGCGCATTTCAGCCGACGCGCAGTGAAGGGATCATGGCAACATCTCTACGCCAAGAAAATCCTTCGACCGTGAACCCCTCACCCATCTTCCTCTCGCCTTGCGCTTTTGCTACACTGCCTCTCAACCCTTTCTTGCGCTCACCTGGAGGTCCTCATGCCCGCATCTGTCGCAAAAGCAAAATCCGCTTCTCTCTACGACGTTCATCCCGGTGTCGCCATGGTCCAGAAATGGATCGCCGAGCTCAAACCCAAAACTGGCCGCTCTCTCGAAGAATGGATTGCCCTGGTGAAAAAGGATGGCCCCAGGGATTCTCAGTCGCGCCGCGCCTGGCTCAAGTCCAAGCATAAGCTAGGCACCAACTCCGCCTGGTGGATCGCCGAACGTGCTGAAGGGAAGGGAGGGGAAGAAGACACACCCGCGAAATATCTCGCCTCCGCCGTCCAATATGTCGAAGAACAATACTCAGCCAAAAAATCCGTCCTTCGGCCCATCTACGACGAGCTTCTTTCGCTGGGCAAATCGCTCGGCCCCGACGTCAAAGCCTGCCCCTGCAAAACCATGGTTCCTTTGTATCGCGAACACGTCTTCGCCCAGATCAAGCCCGCCACCAACTCCCGCATTGATCTCGGCCTGTGCTTCACTACCTACAAAGGCAAACTTCCCAAGCGCCTGATTGACACCGGCGGCCTCGCCAAAAAAGACCGCATCACGCATCGGATCGAAGTCTCTTCTCCCTCCGATGTCGACGCCGAGCTGAGAACATGGCTCCGCGCCGCCTACGACCTCAACGCTTGACGCAGGGATTTTCTACGCCCGCGATGGCACGAACGACGCCCTCGTATTGGCCCAAATTCGAAGCTTCATCTCATTCCATCGAATCTGTCATCCTGAGATCCGGCGCAGTTTGCCGCTCGAAGGATCTCAACTTCAAATTTCCGCACGCTCTTATTCCCGTGCGCCCGTCCCGGCATTTATGCAAGAATCGTTTGCCAGCTAAAGGACTCCGTGTATCATGACCGAACAAATGTTCATCGCTGTTTCTTTACTTCTGGCCTTTCTTTAACGGCACAATCGCAGTCGAATTCTTCGGCTCCCAACTCATCACCAACTGCTCGTGACCGCTCACGCCACCGGACCCTTCGATGTCAAGGTCGCCCCCTTGATCCCGTTTTAAGACCCAAGGCAACTCGCTTGGTCGTATGTTTATCGACAAGCAATTTTACGGCGATCTAAACACTGTCAGCGTCGTCGCCGACTCCGGCACTCTCCACGGCGGCAAGGGCACCTTCCTTCTTCAACACAGCGGCGTCATGGCTCGCGGTACGCCGCATATCTCCGAGGATTTCGTCTTCTGGCAGGCTGTTATCGCGTCCGGGACGCCATTTTGTGGAGGGAAGTGGAGGGATCGTGCAGGACTAACCAAAGAGATCCTTCCCAGTGCAAATGAGAAACGGGGCACGATTTCTCGCGCCCCGCGGCAATTTCTATTTTTCCCTACAAGCTCAATCGTCTTCCCCAATCAAAAACGCTGCCGTCAACACGGTCGTCCACAATCCACGCTTGTCCCCCACTGCTGACTGCGTGATATTCATCGTCCGCACAATCTTGTTCGAAATCCGGTAGACCTCTTTTTTCTCGTCCCACGACAAATCCGGATCGAATTCCACGTTCAGCGTTGTCGCCAGCATTTCCGCAGCCAATTCTTCCGCGTATTCGCCCGCCACTTCTTCCGTCTCGCCAAAAGAGTGGTGCTCCGACAAATATCCATACATCGGCCGTTCACTCGGCAGCGCCAGTCCAATGCTCGCCGCGATCAACCGGTGCGGCTCCCGCGTGGAATTTTCGCTGATCACCGTGAACGCCACCTGCCCCGGCTTGATCAGTTTCAGGCCCTCGCTTCGGGAAATTAATTTGCAGTTCGGCGGGAAGATCGAAGAAACGCGCACGATGTTACACGCTGCTATTCCTGCGTTGCGCAATGCCAACTCAAAACTCGAAAGCCTCTCGCGATGTTTACCGACGCCTTTGGTCAAAAATATCTTCTTAGCAACAAACGCCATAGTGTCGGCTCGCGGCCTCCGTCTTTGATCTCACGCAAAATATTTGCGTCCTGTGGAAAAGTAACAAGTCTATTCCTCACTGTCAATGCACAATGCGCCGAAAATCTTCCGGCTGCGCTCTTAATCACGGTAGGGAACGACTCGGAGATTGTTTTTGTGGAATCGGTGACGGTGATATCCGAGATCCGTCATCAGAAATCAGGAAGCGTAGGAACATCGGACTAGAGTGGTTACCCTGGGTTGTGAATCAACTCCGCGCACTTGGTCTCGAAACTGAAAATCTACGACGGATGACTGAACACTGCCTATTCTCCCGCCAGCCTCATCACAATCTCCCCCAACGGCCGGCAAATCGCCAGCACCTTCCCCAGGTCTTCCGCCGTAAAATCCCGCCCCGCATTACTCGCGGAGGTGCCCTTCCGGCTAATCTGCATCACTCCAACCACTCTCCCATCGCACAAGATCGGTGCGCTCACGATCTTCTGAATCGATTCTCCCGATGTTGTGGCGGTCTTCACCCCTTCAAACACCGTAGCGTGTCGCACCGCCGAAAAATTATTGTTAATCTCCGGCCGGCTGTCTCGCACCGTCCGAGCCGCCAATGCGGAGTTGCTAGTCAACGGAATGAATCCCACGTTCTTCAGCGCCGCCGGCACGATAAAGTGCAAATGCCTCCATCGATGCGACACCCCCAAAACGGCCACCTCGTCCGTATTCACTCCCAAGTGTTTCGCAACACGGTCTGTGATCGCGGGCAGGGAAATGTCCTCAAGCGTCAGTTCTTCCTTCTCCAACGCATTGGACATGCGTTCCAGTTCGCTAACCAGGCTGCTCGCCATGTTGTCCTTTTATGGGTCTCCACTCGCTTACAGGGGGAGCGGGGGGGCCTGGGTGGTGACTTCAGTCCGTTTTTGCTCTCTCTATCTTCTTTTTTCCCGCCATCCCTCGCAACGTTTTTTTCATTCTCTTTGTGCCTTTCCTACCCATACCCTTGCCACGTTCCTCTGTACTCCTCTATACTGATCTTGCCGCTCTCCCATCGCTTCTGGTTTTGCGCTCCTTTCAAATTTTCGGGATCTCCTGCGGCGGAGAGGGCATGTCTTCTACGACAACCGAGCCTGAGTCAAGCTTCCTGCTGCAAGAGTTTCACCCTTTGTACGGCATTGCTCACAGCGGGCAGAAGGACCAAACCATTCCATGAGCGCCACTGCCGTAAACCTTCAGCCCCGCGCGTTGCGCTTTTGGCAGACCACTGTAGGCAAGAAAGCAGTCATGGCCATCACCGGACTGATCCTGTTCGGTTTTGTGGTTGGCCACCTGGCTGGCAATCTCCAGGTTTTTGAGCCGCCCGAGAAATTGAATGGCTACGCGGCGTTTTTGAAATCAATGCCCTCGCTGTTGTGGACAGCGCGGATCACGTTGCTCCTGGCCGTCGCCGTTCACATCTGGTCGTCGTTCCAGCTCTGGCTGCTGCAGCGCGACGCCCGGCCTGTTAAGTACGTCAAGAAGGCCAATCTCAATTCCACCTACGCCTCCCGCACCATGTTGTGGAGCGGCCCGATCATCGCAGCTTTTGTAATTTTTCACCTGTTGCAATTCACGTTCGGAGCCGTCCATCCCGGCGCACCTTTCGACGAACACAACGTTTACAACAACGTTGTCCTGGGCTTCCAGGTCTGGCCCGTTTCGCTCTTTTACATCGTCGCCATGACCATGCTTTGCTATCACCTCTATCACGGCCTTTGGAGCATGTTTCAATCGCTCGGCTTCAGCCATCCCGTTTACACCCCTTGGCTGCAGCGCATCGCCAAGATCGTCGCCATGCTCATCGCCATCGGCTACATCTCCATCCCGGTCGCCATTCTGGCCGGCTTCATCAAGCCCGTTTAGGGAGCCCGATTTCATGGAATTAATCTCCCACGTCCCGACCGGTCCGATTGAGCAATCCTGGGACAAGCACAAATTCGATCTCAAGCTCATCAATCCGGCCAACAAGCGCAAGTACAACATCATCGTTGTCGGTTCCGGCCTCGCCGGTGGCGCTGCTGCCGCCAGCCTCGGGGAACTCGGCTACAACGTGCAGTGCTTCTGCTATCAGGACAGTCCCCGCCGCGCCCACTCCATCGCCGCTCAGGGCGGCATCAACGCTGCCAAAAACTATCACAATGACGGCGACAGCATTTTCCGGCTGTTCTACGACACGGTGAAGGGCGGCGACTTCCGCGCTCGCGAAGGCAACGTCTACCGCCTCGCCCAAGTTAGCGTGAACATCATCGACCAGTGCGTCGCTCAGGGCGTGCCCTTCGCCCGCGAGTACGGCGGTCTTCTCGACAACCGTTCCTTCGGCGGCGCGCAAGTCTCGCGCACCTTTTACGCGCGCGGCCAGACCGGCCAGCAGCTCCTTCTCGGTGCCTACCAGGCCCTCGAGCGCCAGATCAGCCTTGGCAGCGTAAAAATGTATTCGCGCATGGACATGCTGGATCTCGTCGTCGTCGATGGCCAGGCCCGCGGCATTGTCACCCGCAGCCTCTACGACGGCAAAATCGAAGTGCACATGGGCGACGCCGTTATCCTGGCGACCGGCGGCTACGGCAACGTCTTCTACCTCTCGACGAACGCCAAGGGTTGCAACGCCACTGCTATCTGGCGCGCCTACAAGCGCGGCGCACTTTTTGCCAATCCCTGTTTTACGCAAATCCACCCCACCTGCATCCCCGTCGCCGGCGAGTATCAGTCCAAGCTCACCCTCATGTCGGAGTCGCTCCGCAACGATGGCCGCATCTGGGTTCCCCAAAAGGCTGGCGACAAGCGGCCACCCAACGCGATTCCAGAAAACGAGCGCGACTATTACCTCGAGCGCCGCTACCCCAGCTTCGGTAACCTCGTACCACGCGACATCGCTTCCCGTGCCGCCAAGGCCGAGTGCGATGCTGGCCGCGGCGTCGGCGAATCTGGTCTGGGCGTCTATCTTGATTTAACGGACGCCATCAAGCGCCTCGGTAAACAGAAAATTGCCGAGCGCTACGGCAATCTCATCGAAATGTACGAGCGCATCACCGGCGAGAATCCCTACGAAGTGCCCATGCGCATCTATCCTGCCACTCACTACACCATGGGCGGCCTTTGGGTCGACTACAACTTGATGTCTACGATTCCCGGCCTGTTCGTCCTCGGAGAAGCTAACTTCTCCGATCACGGTGCCAACCGCCTCGGTGCCAGCGCTCTCATGCAGGGCCTGGCCGACGGTTACTTCATCATTCCCTATACCATTGGCAACTACCTCGCCACCAGCAAGCTGGCCAAGGTTTCCGCCGACGCGCCCGCCGCCAAGCACTCCGTGGAAAACGCCACCACCATCACGAAGAAGCTGCTCAACGGCAACGGCAAGCGAACCGTGGATTCTTTTCACCGCGAACTTGGCAAAATCGTCTGGGACTACTGCGGCATGGCCCGCAATGAGAGCAGCCTCAATAAGGCGCTCTCTCTCATCCCCACGCTTCGCGAAGAGTTCTGGAAGAGTGTCCGCGTGCTCGGCGCCAACGAAGAGTTCAACCAGTCCCTGGAAAAAGCAGGCCGCGTAGCTGACTTCTTCGAACTCGCCGAACTTATGTGCATCGACGCGCTGCATCGCAACGAATCCTGCGGTGGTCACTTCCGCGAAGAGTATCAGACACCCGAAGGTGAAGCCCTTCGCGACGATGAGCATTACTCGTACGTCGCCGCCTGGGGCTACCAGGGAGAAGGTCGCGCTCCGGTGCTCACAAAAGAGCCGCTAACGTTCAACTACGTGAAGCCTTCTCAACGGAGCTACAAGTGATTCTGGCGCTTACCAACACCAAATCGTGCTGTCATTCCGAACGCAACCCGGGAAGTGAGGAATCCCGACTCGATCCATGCCTCTTGCCACAATCTTCAATTCCACTGGCTACGCATCAACGGTCTCAGTGCAGCCACAAACAACTATGAACCTCACTCTTCACGTCTGGCGGCAAAAAAATCCCCAGGATTCCGGAGGTATGGTCCGCTACAACGTTCCCAACGTCAGCGAGCACATGTCCTTTCTCGAGATGCTTGATGTCCTCAATGAGAGCCTCATCGCCAAGGGCGAGGACCCCATCGCCTTCGACCACGATTGCCGCGAAGGCATCTGCGGGATGTGCGGCATGATGATCAACGGTAAAGCCCACGGCGGCTTCAAAGGCACCACCGTCTGCCAGCTTCACATGCGCCACTTCAAAGACGGTGACGTGATCTACCTCGAACCCTGGCGCGCCAAAGCCTTCCCCGTCGTCAAGGACCTCGTCGTAAACCGCACCTCTTTCGATCGCATCATCGCCGCCGGTGGTTTTATATCCGCCCCTACCGGCAGCGCACCTGACGGCAACGCCATTCCCGTAAAAAAACAGGATGCCGACTTGGCTATGGATGCCGCTGCCTGTATCGGTTGTGGCGCCTGCGTCGCCGCCTGTCCCAACGCCGCCGCAGCTCTCTTCGTCGGCGCAAAGATCTCCCATCTTGGCCACTTGCCGCAAGGGCAAGTCGAGCGGGACCGTCGTGCCCTAGCCATGGTTCAACAAATGAACATAGAGGGCTTCGCTAACTGCACCAACATCGGCGAATGCGAGGCGGCTTGCCCGAAAGAAATCAAGCTGGAAGTAATCGCCCGCACCAACCGTGACTACATCAAAGCCGCCTTCACTAACCGCCCCGAATCCACAATAGTCGGCGCAGGCTAACGCGCTAACGCCAATCTCCAGATTGGCACTTGTGATCGTCGCAATGTTGTCTTCGGGGACCGCAGTTCTTGGGCTCAAGGATCTCACTCTCAATTTCACCAAAACCAAACCTCACGTCGCGCCTCCGCCTCCTGATCCCCGGTAACCAAATTTGATTTGTCATCCCGAGCGCAGCGAGAAAATCTGCTTTTCCGCTGGATGCGCGACCAACCGGCTTACTTGCAACTCTTAACTTTCGGCTTTAACCCTCAACCTCACACTTCTGCTACTCTAGCTACGATCAAAATTTCTGCATCCGGGGGACTATGTTCCGCTCACTCCTGCTCTTGGCAGTTTTTTGTCTTTTCGGTCTTTCTCTTATGCCCAGATCCACTAAGGCGCAATCGGTTTCCGACAAAGCAAAAAAACTCCACGCGTCCTCCATCGTCATCGACACTCACGACGACACCACGCAGCGTCTTCTCGATTCCACGTTCGATATCAGCACGCGCGTCGTCGACGGCAACATCGACGTCCCCCGTATGCGCGAAGGCGGCCTCAACGCCATCTTCTTCTCCATCTGGATCCCTAGCAAAACCGTCGGTCCCGAAGCCGTCAAGAAAGCCCTCGACCAGATCGACGCGGTCCGCGAAGCCGTCCGCAAGCATCGCAATGATCTCGTCCTCGCCACCACCGCCGACGAAATCCGCGCCGCCAAGAAACAAGACAAAATCGCCGCACTCATGGGCGTCGAAGGCGGCCACATGATCGACAACGACCTCGCCGTGCTTCGCTCCTACGCCGCTCTCGGGGTTCGCTACATGACCCTCACGCATATGGGCAACACCGAGTGGGCCGACTCCTCCACAGACACACCCGCGCACAATGGCCTCACCAATTTCGGAAAGCAAGTCGTCTTGGAAATGAACCGCCTCGGAGTGATGGTCGACATCTCGCACGTCTCCGACAAAACGTTCTACGACGCCATCGCCACTTCCAAGGCACCCGTCATCGCTTCGCACTCTTCTTCACGCGCTCTTACCGAAGCTCCTCGCAACATGACCGACGAGATGATGCGCGCCCTCGCCAAAAATGGCGGCGTCATCCAGATCAACTTTCATGTCGGTTTCCTCAGCCAGGAATTTCGCGACTTCGAAAAAGCTCATCCTGAAGCCGAAAAAGAAATCAACGACGAAGTCAAAAAGCGCTGCGGCGACAATGAATCTTGTACCCTCGTCACCGGCGACCAGGTGGTCCGCGACCTCATGCAAGCCAGTAAACTCCCTAAGGTCGACTGGACCAAAATCATAGAACACATCGATCACGCCGTTAAAATTGCCGGCATCGATCATGTTGGCCTGGGCTCTGATTTCGACGGCGCCGTCATGCCCATCGGCATGCAGGACGTCACCCACCTCCCGCAGATCACCGATGCGCTCCTCCAAAAAAGTTATTCCGACTCCGACATTCGCAAGATTCTGGGCGAAAATACTCTTCGCGTAATGTCCGAGGTCGAGCGCGTCAGCCACGAGCTAAACTCCTCCGCCAAATAATCCAGGTACGGCCACTCAAATTCGCCATGCGCAGCAAAGCTTTCTTTCCTCTGTGCCCTCTGTGTTCTCTGTGGTGAATCGACCGCAAACGTGCAAAAATACCTCGTGGCCGGACCTGAATCAGCATTCCCGAAAAGTACGGAGGCAATTTTCGTCATGCAACTCATGAAGTGCGTCTTCACCGCCGCGTTGTCCGCGACACTTTGCTGCACCTGTTTCGCTCAAGCACCTGCCACCACGCAAACTCCTGCGAAGCCCAAATCCACCACCACCGCCAAATCGGCCGCTGCTTCCACCTACGACCGCACTCTTCTCAAGCCCTATCTTCTCAAAGACAAAGCCCCCGACACCTACCAGGTCAAATTCGACACCACCCGCGGCGAGTTCACCATCACTGTTACTCGCGCATGGGCTCCTCTTGGCGCAGACCGCTTCTACAATCTCGTCAAGCACCACTATTTCGACAATGCCCATTTCTTCCGCGTGCTTCCCAATTTCGTCGCGCAATTTGGTATCAGCGCCTATCCCCCGGTTTCCGCCGCCTGGGAAAAGGCCACGATTAAGGATGATCCCCACAGCCAAAGCAACAAGCGCGGCACCGTCGTCTTCGCCACAGCCGGCCCCAACACCCGCACCACGCAGCTTTTTATCAATCTCAAGGACAATGGCTCCTCCCTCGACTCGCAGGGCTTCACCCCCTTCGGTGTGGTTGATGGCGACGGCATGAAAGTGGTCGAAATGCTTTACGACCAGTACGGAGACACCGCTGGCATGGATCAGGACGCCATCACTAAGGGCGGCAAGAGATACATCGACGCTAAGTGGCCTCGTCTCGACATGATCAAGTCCGCGACCCTGGTAGGCGCTGCCGCCAGCGCGCCCGCTAAGCCAGCCACCACCACGAAACCCGCAAGCAAGCCGGCCACATCTACGGCAAAGCCAGCAACCAAGCCTCCCCAACCGTAGAGTCAGGTTTAAAAGCCGCCATCTTGGACTCGCAATTGCCCGTGCGGCCGCCCCAGGTACCGCATTTGTACCCGGGCTCTTCGGTTTGCTTGAGGTTCCCCTGGTCCGCCCATCCGCTCGTGGGGGTCGGGTACCCGCTGCCGGCACCTCTAAGATCCGGATTTACAGGACGTTACCGGCAGGTAGCCCTTAGCCTCTACCGCTTGCGCATCCGCATCAGCCCGCGCCATGTATCCATTTCCCCTATAGACATCATCCAATTTTTGAGCCCTACGCCCCGTTGACTCTCCTCTCAACGCTGCGTAAGCTATTTTGAAGATGCGCAATTACTGCCAGACCCGCTGCTCGTTCTCAACAACCTTCTGTTGTTGTCCATGTTGCACCTCTGGCTACCGGCGCATTCGAATTTAGCTCTTTCGACGATCGATAACTTTCGAAGCCCGCGTGCCAGTCAACCCGCACGCGGGCTTTTTCTTTCTTGTGGGTTGTTTTTGTAGGGGCGGCCTTAGGCCGCCATCTTGGGTTCTCGGTTGTAGCTCAGGCCATCAGGCCTGAGGCTTTCGATGCTAAATCCAGGTCCCGCGGCCTGAGGGGTGGTTGAGACAACCAAATGCCCGACCAAAAGGAAACCAAATCCCAACGCATCGAGCGCCTCAAACGCTCCAAGAACGCCTGGGACCATCTCGACGAAATCCGCGAATTCGCGCGTCTCGGTTTTGATTCCATCCCTCCCGAATGGCTCTCCACCTACTTCCGCACTTGGGGCGTATACACGCAGGGCGATGGCGCAGGCGTTACCGGCGGCTCTGGCGGAGAAGGTCGCGCCGTGCCATTCTTCATGCTCCGCATTCGCGTCCCCAACGGTCTGCTCACCTCCACACAACTCCGAACCATCGCCGCGCTTTCCGACGAACACGGCAACGGCGTCGCCGACGTCACTGTACGCCAGAACATCCAGCTCCACTGGCTCAAGATCGAATCTCTCCCCGCAGTTTTCGAACGCCTGCAATCCGTCAGCTTGCGCACCACCGGCGCTTGCGGCGACGTCGTCCGCAACATTACGGGTT
>Ga0126379_10001188_pt1 | contig 15559 bp, 16 predicted proteins | sample PanSoiMetPlot_24_FD_92640 | JGI IMG/M metagenome (GOLD analysis project Ga0126379, IMG submission 92640) | Tropical forest soil microbial communities from Panama - MetaG Plot_24 | ecosystem: Environmental > Terrestrial > Soil > Tropical forest > Bulk soil | place: Panama | collected 2016-02-17 | reverse complement strand
CACATGAAATTCCAGTTCTGGTTCAGCTTGGTCCAATGCAGGACGTCATCGTGCTTGATCTCCTCGTTCGGATAGAGATGGAACCAGCGTTGTCCGCCTTGCTCCTTCGAGCGGGTGTCCCAGGCGATCGAGAGCGCCTGCAGCCGACCGTCCGGGAATTCGATGAGATACTGCTGCAGCGGATCGACGCCGAAGGTGTATTTCACCTCGAACGTGGCCAGCTTGCCGTCCGGTCCGTCGGTCTCGACGAAATATTTACCGTCCCTGCGGAAGAAGCGGGAACGGACACCGTAATAGTCAAAGCTTGCGTCGTTGAAATCGCCCAGCACCGACTTGTCAGTGGCGTGGTCCATCGCGTGCTGGTGCTGCGATGCCCGCCACAGTTCGGCTTCGGCCCGGTGACAGCTGGCGCAGCTCTCGCTGCCGACATAGGTGGCCGTCATACCGGCGGGTGAGCGGCCGGAGAGTGCATGGCGCCAACCGTCGGCCAGGAACTGAAACATCAAGCTGCCTGCGACGACAGCCACCACGGCCGTCGCGATGACAATAATTGGGCGCGAAACGGGCTTCGTATCGGCTTCTCGTGCACGCGCCCCATCGGCCTCCGGCGGCGCGCCGCCCGATGCTTGTTTTTTCCCGGAAGATTGCTTGGAACGAGCCACCACTAATACCGCCGCGAGCTAATTGATCATTACAGATTGTACATTCGCTTGGCGGCCCAGGCCCGCATGCGCCCGGCGCGATTGCCTTGTGCATCGAGTCGCTCGGCGCGCGCCAACATCGCATAGAACATCGCTTGCGCCCGCTCCTGCGCGTTCGATCAAGGCAGGCGTCGGTTGGCGATCGAGCTGTGCGTCGATCGATTGCGGCGCCACCGGCCCGGCGTTCGGATTCCCCGCGGACTGCCGCACGGCCTTTTCGAATTGCGCGATCTTGCTGGTACAAGGACCGGCATGCGCCCAAGAGAGGAGGAGCGTTTCGGACAACGCTCCAAGCAGCGCACATGTTTTTAGGACATATCGCACGGCTGTCGTTCCTTCCATTGAGCGCGTTTCTTGATCAAGGATGCGCCATGAAAAAATCGCGGAAGCCGTTCAGTGCGAACTGCACGCCCATGGCAATGACGATCAGCCCCATGAACCGTGTCGCCGTCTCGCGCAGAAAGCTCTCTTTTGCGCGAGTTCCCTCGCGCGCCACGAACACCATCACGATCCACATCACGGCCGTGGCCACGGCGACCGCGACAAGTGCCGTGACCGGCAGAAGGAGCTTCGCATGCGCGACGGCAAGCGTGATCACTCCGGTAATCGTGCCTAGGCTGGCCGCAAACATGATCAGCGGCGTGAGCGATCGTTTCCTGTCGGCGCCGTCCTTCGAGAGATCTTGGGCTTGCGGTGAATTGCCGCGCAACATGGTGAATCCGATCCAGGTCAACACACCTCTCCCGGCAATCGAAAAGGCCTCGAGCGAGACGCCGAAAACTCGCAGCACCCTTGCTCCCGCCAGTGCGGCGACGACCAGAATGACCAGCACGGCTAGCGATGCCTTGGTGGCGTCGACCAGTCGTGTGACAAAGCCGAATGCGGCCCTGGCTGTTTGCATCGCTGCACGGCTATCGGATCGGATCGCTCTCGCGCGATTTGATCGCGGGCATCATGCTGGCTGCGATCGCGATTCCGGGACAGCTTGCCACCGCGCGGCGGGCTGGCATGCTGTCCGAGACTGGGCTCTATGCCTTTGCCGCTGGCTCGCTCGCCTTCGCTGCTTTCGGGGCCAACCGCTTCATGTCGGTTGCAGCGGACTCAACCATCGCGCCAATCTTCGCAGGCGGCCGGCGCTTACCGCCACCGTTCGCCTCGCGCTCCGCAGCGTGGTATTTGCGGCGGATATCCGCGATGTCGACGCGCGTCGGCGGCAACTTCAACCCCATATCGTCCATCGTGTCGGCGACGATCTGCGATACCGCGAGGTTGCGGAACCACTTGTGGTTTGCCGGAATGATGTACCAGGGCGCGTGCTTCGTGCTGGTCAAGGCCATGGCGTCCTCGTACGCCTCCACATATTGCGGCCATAGCTCGCGTTCGGAGTAGTCGCTTTCGCTGATCTTCCAATTCCGCGCCGGATCGTCGAGCCGCTGCTTGAAGCGCGCCAGCTGCTCTTCCGGGCTGATGTGGAGAAAGAACTTTAGAATGGTGGTGCCGTTTTGTGACAGCATTTTTTCGAAGTCGTTGATCAGGTCGTAGCGTTTCGACCATACCGAACGGGGCACAAGCTTGTGCACGCGCACCACGAGCACATCCTCGTAATGGGATCGGTTGAAGACCACTACCTCGCCCTTGCCCGGCGTGCGTTGGTGGGCTCGCCAGAGGAAGTGGTGCGCGGCCTCCTCCTTGCTCGGCTGCTTGAAACCATAGACGAACGTTCCCTGCGGGTCCATTCCGCTGAACACATGCCGGATGGTGCCATCCTTGCCGGCAGCGTCGAGCGCCTGGAGCACAACCAGAAGAGATTGGCTGCCGTCGGCGTAGAGGAGGTACTGCAACTTGTCCATGCGCTCGATATGTTTCTGGATCTCGGGCAGAGCCTTCTCATGCGTCTCGTGCTTTCCTGTGTAGGAAGCATCGATTTTCGACAAGACGACCTTCGCGCCGGGCTCGACCAAAAATTTTTTGCGATAGTCCATTTGAGTGCTCCCGTTACCCTTGTCACGTTGCCGCATGCATCCGCAGCGTCCGGGACATAGAGTTGTAGGTATTCGGCGGCGTGGGCCCTTGCCGCTTCAAGCTCGCATAGCGAGCATCATCCATGTAGCTGCCAAGGCCCGAATGCGCTTCCAACCGGCGCCCATTCGGGACCGTGCGTTAAAGGTAACCGGCCCCTAGCCAAGACCGCGCACTGGAAATCCGCCCACGTTCCAAGGCGAAGGCCCAGAGATTGCGGTCGGCCGAGGAAGGCCTCAAGCCGCGAGCGGCAGCAACAGACGGTCACTCGCCGGCACCTGCAGACTCTTAGCCAGACTTTGAAGAAACCCCTCATACTCTCCGCGAAGCTCGACGAAATGAAGCCAGCATGCTTCGCGCTCCGCCCTCACCTTGGCGCCGAGCCCCGCGAACCGGTCACAGGCCATATCGAAATCGGCCCGCGCGAGGCGTCGCCCGCCCAGCGCCTCCGGCGCAGCTTGGCGATCGGCCAACGCGGTCGCAATCAGGCGCAAGGCATCGACGCCGGTACGATGGCACACGGTCGCCGACGGCGCACCTTGCGCCTCGATCGCAGACAGATAGAAGGAGGCCGAATCGAGCGCGACGGCCGCGGCGGCAAGCCACGTCTGATCGCGATGAACAGTTGGGACAAAAGCGAGTACCGGCACCAGCCCATGAGTCTCGCCGAGGTCTCGGAACCAGGATTCCCAGTCCTCCCACAGGCCGTTCCAGTCGTTTGCGCCGGAAAGCATGAACCATTCGAGAAGGGTAAAACTCGATAAGCCATGGCTGGCGCGGGCATAAAGCCACGCGACCTTGTCCTGCCGCACTTTGATCGTTGTCTGATATCCTGGAATGAACGTAAAGTAGAATACGACGATGCCAAGCCCCATTGCGCCTTCCAGGATTGCAAGTACCCGACCCGCTGTATCCGCGGGCATGAGGAAGCCGAGCGTGCTGAGCTGCGAGCCGCTCGCGATCATCGCTTGCAAAAGACTGTGCTCGCTTTGGCACGACCAGATCAGCAACGCAAAACCGGCCAGCACCAAGCCAAACCACACGACGACCACCAGCAGGATGTAAAACGGTAAAACCCAAGCCAGAACGTCCTGGACGTTCTCATACCTCTGCTGCTTCCGCGCCAACCGTCCTAGTGTAGCGTGGACGAGCCAGCCCACGCGTCGTGCCAACCAATCCCCGCGTTGGCGATTGACGAGCGCGACCCGTGACGCAGATTGCAGGAATGCAAGTATGAGCAGTAGCCCGACTAGGGCCGCGCCGACACGTAGCGACGCATCCATTCAGCTACACTCGCGTCATCAGGATGAGGTCCGCAAGGCGAAGGCGACGCCACCGGCATGCAAGCAGTCCCAAAGGGAAGCCCTTGCATCGCTCAACACGTGTAGCTTGCCCCTGGCGACATCGGCCACGTAGAAACGAATCTGCAGACACGTACGCCCGTCCGCGAGACGCTGGCGGGCGAATGGCGTATGCACGACCGCCGTGCCCCAATCGAGGGTGCTAAGCGCGTGGAGAGCCAGCCTCTCGACCCTCTCGACATTTGCGCCCGGCCCCAACTCGATGCCAATTCTCATTTCCGATGACGTAAGCATAGGGGTGGGCGTCTGAACCCGGGTGGGTCGAAATTCTGTCCCCCTACGAATTTCCTTTACTGGACTCGTTCTCCATGAAGTTTTCGCAAATGTGACACTTAGTCCGAATTGTCGAGATCCTTGGGACAGACGCAGTAAGTGTCCATGCGCTTTCGGTTGAGCGAGCACGCGCCACACAACCAAGCAGCCAAGCGCCACAATAGATATAAAGAGATATCGCTGCCCATCAGGCAATGAGCGTGTGTCTAATGCGCCGAAAAGTGAGCTCATCGAAGTCGTTAACAACAGCCAGCCCAAATTGATCGCGCTGAGCACTGTCCCGGAGTACAGGAGTACGATGAATTCCATAGCAAAAAGAGCAAGCACTACCCGCAGCGCCGGAGACACGCAAACCCTATAGACGCCGGCACCCCCGAGGCGAATAGACCTGACGACGATTCGGCCAGCGCCCAATTGCCGCCGAGACACGAACAATACAAGGATGACCAGTATGATTACCGTCCACTTCAACAGGGGGAGGAATACCCAGTCGAAAACCGCCATGGCGAGTATTCCCGACCACAGCAGCATCCTGGGGAACGCAGGCGCGCTGTAATTCGACAGCAGCTTTCGCAATGTAAAGTGGCTCTCAGGTCTTCCCGATGCACCGCGCCATTGCATCATCGCATCTCCATCTGGCGAGAATTCAGTGAGGCGGCATCCAGATCCAAAGCGGCGGAGGTCCCGGGAATTTCACCCGTTTCAAGATCGCAGCGTCGTCGACGCCATCCGGGCGCAGATAGACATAATAATTATCCTCACGATTGAAGAGTTCATCTTTTGGTTTGCTTTCTGGACTGACGAGCATATTGTTGTTGAACCGAACGTGCATATAGTAGGGTATAAGTTCTGTGTATTTTGGGACGTGCAGTTCAATTTCGTAGCTGTAAATCTGTCGACCTATGACTTTCAGCACGGACGCAGTCGCCTCTCCAATAGCCTCCGTCGGTAATTCACGCCATTCCAATCCAACTTGAACAAACGCATGCACTGCCGGAGACGTGATGTATATTGGTTTGTCCGCTCCGGCGCTGTTTTCGAGATAGATGTCAACACGAAATCGATTGTCGCCCATGCGCGTAATCGCGGCGATATCTCCGCGTAAGGTCGACATCGCCAAATTTTCAAGCGCCGCCAACCGGTCGCGACGTTGCTCCAGTTGATAATTCTGGTACCGCTCGATTCCATAATTAATCCCGAGAACTGCAGCAAACAGAACCATGCCTGCCGCCGTGGCGCGCCCAACATGGCGCCACAGATCACCGCCGAGCCGTCTTCCCCTGCCTGCGTCCGCTGATGGTGCGGGGGCCTCGTCATTTGCCGGCGCAGGCAAGGCGAACCGACGTGCTCGAGGAATCATTTCCTGCACATCAGCCCCCGGAACGAACGGTCTAAGAATCCCGCTCTCCATAACAAACGCACGATCCGCGCGCCTGGCGAGCGACAGACTGTGGGTGACGAGGATCATGCCGAATCTTGTCTGACATCGCAGCGACTCGAAGAGGTCGATGATTTCGTTTTCGGTATCTTCGTCGAGATCTCCAGTAGGTTCGTCCGCCAAGAGAAAGCGTGGACGATTGATGAGCGCGCGCGCAATCACCACACGTCGCTGTTCGCCGCCGGACAGCTCCGACGGGTAAGCACTCGAGCGCGGGCCCATGCCTGTTCGTTCGACCAACTCGCGCGCACTCGCATAGATGTCGCGGGAAGTTCGGGAATGGTCCAGCATGCCGGGCAGCGCGATGTTGTCGATTGCGGTGAGATTCGGCAACAAACTTGGAAACTGGAAAACGAAACCAAATTGACTGCAGCGAAGGTCTGCTAGTTTCGTCTCGGAGAAACTCCAAATCTCCTCTTCGTCAAGCAGAACTCGACCCGATGTGGGGCGCAGCAACGCGCCTACCATACCAAGCAACGTCGACTTCCCAGACCCTGATCGTCCGACAATCGAGATGAATTCATCGGATGCGAGCGTAAGGTCCGCGCCGTTAACCGCGGATGCCTTGCCATAATTCTTCGTCAGTCCTTCGACACGAAGGGTCACGACACGCCCTCGCCCACGATCATGACGTAGGGGTCGAGACGGCGCGCCCGCCAGGAAGGCAGGAACGCACCAATGGCGCCGAGCGCGGCTGAAATGACCAGCGCGATTACAGCGACGACCGCGGTTATTTGAGCTGGCGGCCAGGCAGACGGCACTCCGAGCGAAGCGAAATAAAACCCAAGAGTTCGCGCGAAGCCAAAGACCAGGGCCACGCCGAAGCCCAGTCCGAACAGCCCCCCCATCAGGGTGATGGTCGCAGCCTCAGTAAGGATCATGCTCATAATGTGGTTCGGACGCGCGCCCATGGCGCGCAATAGGCCGAGTTCGCGGTACCGCTCCTGTACTACGGCCGAGAACAGCATTGAAATGAGGATCAGGAGTCCCAGCAGCAGCAACGCGGCGACAACGATGGCGCCCTTGAACAAAGTCCCGAGAGCCTGGCGGGTCGTTGTGAATACTGAATTGCCCGCAATCTGTTTGACATTGGGAATCTGGCCGATAGCAAACATCACCTGTTGCGCGGAGGCACCTGGCGCCAACTGCACCAACAACGCGGAAACTCTGTCGGACTCCAATTCCGGCAGACACGATGCTGGTCCGCTCAGCAATTCGTGACGGTGGGCGTTTATCGCTTCGACGCCGTCAACGGGTGTCGTGTTCGCGCCTGATGGACGCGATCCAACCGCGATGCCTGCTGCGCGACAAATTTCGTGCCAAGCCTGAATCAGTTTCTCAAGGGTAGCAAACGTGATGAAATACGATTCATCGAAGGGACCGACACCGGTATGGCCAAGTCGGGCGGTGACGGGCAGTGGCTGGCCGCAAATCGAGAGGACACTGCCCACTGAGGTCGTGCTTACCCTCTCACCAATCAGGACTGCGTCGCCATCGAGCTTTGCACTCGATCCAGCCGGCCGCCATGGCTGCACGGTGAAGTCCGTCTGTGGATCGAAAGCAATCATGTTTATTGTTCGCCCCTCCGCCCGCGCGCGCACCACGCGCTGCGGGGCAACATTGCCAACGCCAGGAATACTGCGGATCTGGGCTGCAAGTCCGGAGTCCAGCTCGCTTTCCGTCGGCTGCACGGTCAAGAGTGTGGTGGTCAAATTGACAAGCGCCCCGGCAGGCACCACCACGATGTCAGCGCCCATGCGCGAGAACGAAGTGATGACGCCATCGCGGAGCGCCCATCCCCCCACGAACCCAGCAAAGCCCACTCCGACCGCGAGCGTTACCGACAGCCCAAGAAGCACCGCCCGCAATAGGCGACGCCCGATGTTCTGCGCCGCCACGCGGAACATCAAGGTTCTGCCACCGTGACCCCGCACCGAACCTCTCTCGTGATCGCGAGTCGCGACCGGCGGGCCTTTCGGCGCGCGGGCCGCAACATGAATAGATCGGTTAGCTGTCGCGGAAACATGCTAGTCGCCGGGATCAGCGATCTCGTCCGACGAATATATGAAACGTGGCGTCGAATGGCTTCCCGCTGAGGTCGTAGATTCGAACCCAGGACTTGTTTGTCGTCTCGGCTACGACACCGACGGTCGCGACTCCCGGCTTGCACGTGGCCTCCGTCGTCGGAACCCCGACCGTGGCGACAAAATTGGAGTGAACCCCTCCGCCCACCAGGTTCGTCGCCCAGGTGATGAGGTAATACCCGGGGCTTTTCCGCTCGACCGACGAGATCTTGTAGCCCCTGACAATGTTGCCGTCGGCGCCGACCACAGCGGCAAGGCGGTGGTCGAACGCGTCTTTCGCTTCAGTTTCGTTGGCCATGAGGCGCCTCCAAAAGCGCTGTTCGAAGAACGCTCTTCCGGGAAACGGTTTTTGTGCGCGGCACGTTTTGCGTGGCTCGAACACCGCTAATGTGGGCGCTCCGCTCCCGGGGTTGTTACTCCGCGAGAGATTGTTTCAGACGGTGGTGCAGCGACTGTGAATAAGTTCCTGGTTATTGCGCGGAATGATCACACAGTCATGATGGCCGCCGAAATTCGGCATGTAGCCGACCGGCTCAAGCGTATCCTGCCGGAAGACAAACGTTCCTGCTTCCAGACGCTGGAATCCGCTAAATATTTGCAGGACGTACTTGCCGTCGTAGCTCGGCGCCATCGTTTGGCAGTCGACGCCGACATTGTCGAACCTCTTGATCGTCTTCCATGTCGACGTGTCGATAACCAGGACTGAACTTTTTGCCGGCTTGCGATGCAGTTCCGACACGAACATTTTGGAGCCATCGATAGAAAAGGCGATGTGAAACGGACTCGGCGTCTCGCGAACCCAGCCGGGGTCCTTCACGTGAGTGACCCGCTTCCACTTGCGCGGATCTGAATCGGAGCAATCGAACACGCCCATGCTATTCTGTCGCGTGTTGTTGGTCATGGTGAACCAATGACCGTCTGGGCTGAAACCGCATTCGTGGCCGGATGTAATGATCTTGTCCAGCTCGACCTCCCATATGCCGTCGGCAACCTTCTTGACCGGCTCGTTTTCCTTTGGCGTTCCTTCCGGAGAGGAAATGCAGGCGACCGGCTCCATCGTTGTCCTGTCGATCACAATGCCGACAGCGAACATTCGGAGCGTCACAAGCGAAAAGCGGTTGCCGGGATGGTGAACCGTGTTGTCTGCTCCGGTCAGGTTGCGAACGGCGTCACCGGGCAGTTGGCCCGTATAGGCAAGATACTCGCCCATCGGAACCATTTCCCAGTCGAGCTTGTTGCCCTTGATTCCGCGATAGTCGTATTTGCCTGTTTCCGGCGCCGCAACGAGTTTGGTGATGCGAACCCGGCCGCCGCCGAAGAAGTTTTGCTCGAGCGTGCCGTTTGTCTCGCGGCCGTACCAGTCGAATCGGAAGGCGGCCTGGACTTCCGTTCGTCCGTATCCGGTGGCCTTAGTAAAGAACGCGACGACGTCCTTCTGGCCGTCTGATCCAGAAAAACCTGTCGCATCGGGATAGATCACGGTGTGAACCCCGACGCCAATTCCCGTGGTGTCCGCGATATTCTCCAGCAGATTCATCTGCTGGCCGTCGAAACCAACGCGGTAGATCTGGTTGCCCTGCCCCCAGAGAGGATCCAGCATCCCATGCTCCTGAATGACGGTTGGGATGCCATAGATCAGAACGTTCTGCCCGCCCTGAGTCGTATTGACGAACTCGAAGCTCTTGCGAGGGTTGGGAGAAGGGAATGCCGCAAGGTGATGGGCGATCGGACAGCTGTCGCCGTAGTTCCAGTACTCAATCCAAGCCAGGGTCTTGCCGGAGGCGAGGTCCTGCACCTGGGCACCGCCGCCGAGCTTGGTCGGAGTTAGCCAGAGTAAGTCCCCGAGCGCCCCGACCGGGGGCAGCTGCATCTTGTTGAGGTCCACGACCGACCCTGTAGGACCCGCCGATCCGCCGCCGCCCGCTTCCGGAGGAGCGTAGGTTGGGCCGCCGCCACCCAACCAGGGAAACAATCCTCTCGGTTGTGCTTCCGCGCGCAACGGCGCCAGCAGCCGCTCACCCAATATGACACCCGCAATGCCCGACGCAGCCGCAAGGATCTTTCGGCGTGTAACCGGACCATGCTCATTGAACAAACGTCGGGGCATCACCATCGGAGCCCCCGACACTTGAAGCGGCTGAGAACTCGAAAGCGGAGTCGTCCGGTGACCCTTCCTCACTGTCATTGGTTGTCTCCCACAGATTTTGACCCTGGCCGATCCTGGAAGGGGCACGGTTATTCGCCGCCAACCGCTTGCGCGCGTTTAGGAGCGAGGCGACGCATGGTTCGCTCTGGAGTGACGGCGTATTCAATCGGAATGGTTTGCAGCGCGGGGAAGCCGCGGGCCGCCAGCAGCATCAACCAAGTGACGATGACGAACGGAAGCGTCAGCGCTGGAAGTCCGGTCGGCGCGAGCAACGCGGAGAGCCCGGCCCATGTGCAAGTGGCCAAGACAGCGCCGAGAACAGCATAAATGGCGCCGGCGCGGTCCAAAAGCACGAACAGGCCGCCCAGCGCGATTGACGTCAATGCGGCGTTGTAGCCGATCACGCCCGAACGGATCACCGTTTCGTTCGCTCCAACAAGACATCCGACGGCCACAGCGACGGCTGCGCCGACAGCAACGGCTGCAGCCGAGATGCGGGAATTCACCGCTATTGCGGCGACCACAACGAGCCCAGTCAACCAGTTGTCTTGCATGAAGATCTGGCCAATGCCTGTGGCGACGCCATGGAACCACGTGTCGGCGGAATAGGAGGAGAGGGCGGCCGCGCCGTGCCCGGAAGAAGCAAGGGAATGGCTGACTGCGCCGGAATCCAAACCTCCGAATTGATGCAGCGCACCCAGCATTGACATCGCGGCCACGCAATAAGGCAGGTTCAGGCCCGGAACACGGTCGTTGCGCATGACAAACGTGACAGCCCGCGCGACGATAGTTGAGAATGCCGCCGCAAGTGCAGTGTATGCAATGACCGACAGACCTGGAAAATCGCCGTGTACATATTCTTTGCTCGTGAAGGCAATCATAGCGATACCAGTGAGAGCGCCGTTGAAACCGAACAGGCCGTCGCGAATTAGACGGTCGTCGATGCGCAGCAGACGGGCGGTATAGGTGCTCACCGTCGCTCCGAAGAGCGCCGCAGCGGCGTAGATGAACGAATTCACACTGATCGCAAGAAGAAGCAGCAGTCCGGTCAATGCATTGTTTTGGAAGACGACCTGACCGATTCCGCGAAGGATCGCGTCGGGCATGCCTTCGCCTTCAGGTCCCCTGAGGCGCTGCAGTTGGCGCAGCGCAGAACGGATTTCGTCGGCCAGGCTTTGACGAGGCGAAAGATCATCCTCGACTTCGATGTGGTCCTCGCGCTCCTTGCTAATTGTTTCCATAGCTGCCTCGTACCCGTTCACGGGGATGAAGACGAACTTCGTAGAGCAACGTGCGATACCGACCGGTGACGAAGGCCGTACGCCCGGAGGTGCAACTCTGCATGGCGACGTAGTTCTTGAGGATCGCGCCTTCGTTGCCGATACGGTTTATGTTCGGGGTTTCCCCGACCATCCGAGGGCCGCCCGATTCACAATCGCCCAATGAGCCAGCGTCTCATTCGAGCCACCATCTCCAAGCCGACGCCTCATTCGAGCCACCGTCACTAATCTTGCCACCGACCGCGCGTGGGCGATACTGCACCTAGGGGAAGGGTCGTTCGGGTACTGCTTAGGTGCAGTAGATCAGCAGCAGGGTCCTACGGCTCGTTGCAACCGCGCATCGTACGCATGGGGCGGCACGACCGCCCGTGATTTCTGCCATAGCGCGTCTGCTTAAGGCGCCGCCGCCTTCTCAATCGCTTCAATCAACTGACGTCCCTGGAAGGGCTTGCGCAAATATGCAACGCAGCCTGCCTTCAGGGCTTGCCTGCGGATGGCTTCGTCATCGTGGGCAGTCATGAAGATGACCGGAAGCGTGGAACCGGAAGCTTCGAGTTGACGCCGCAATTCAACTCCAGACATGCCGCCGAGATAGATGTCGAGGAGGAGACAGTCGACTTGAGTTGCAGCCCCGCGATTGAGAAATTCCTCCGCAGATGCAAAGGTTTCGGTTGCAAAACCATGGGCGTCCAACAGAGTCTCGGCGGCCCTGAGCATGCTCGGATCGTTATCCACGACCGCCACGATTTTTCGTCGCTTCAGCACGGATATCTCGGTTTCCGCCCATCTGGGCGCATTCAATGAGCACCCAGGCCCGCCGTGGGCGCCTGGACTTGGCACAACCCACTCGTGGACGTGTCGGGTCGGGACAAGCGGGTCATGCCCAATGACGACTGAACACCACCGGACTTACAATTTATGGCCAACCGACGCTCCATGGGAATCTGTCCATAGGGGAAGTATGAATTGATGCACCGTAGTTGGGCCGGTGGAGGCCGGCACCCGACGATGCCTATTTGTGCAAAAATAAAGTCGACACGAGATTTAATAGTTTGCGCTCAAATGCAGGCTTGCTCCTACCGGCCGAGCGTTGGCGAGCACTGGATTCTCTGGACCGCAGCGGCGATGAGTGCCGGCTATGAGCGCTGAGTAAGGGGAACGGCCTTAAGTTGTCGATTTTCTTCCGGCGTGCTTGAGGGTTTCGTCTCCGCCGGCGTCGGATACGGACATTAATCCAAGACGTTCGGCAATCACCGCCAGCTCTGCAAGCGATTGAACCTCGAATTTTTGCATCACATTGTGTCGATGCATTTTGACGGTTCGCTCAGAGGTGCCCAAGGCATGAGCAATCTGCTTGTGAGGATTGCCGCGAACCAACAGCGCGAAGATTTCGTGCTCACGCGATGTTAGCCGGGAATGCCGTGCACGCAGCATGGCGATCCGACTGTCCTTCGCGCGCATTTCCTCGTAGCGCACCAGAGCGTGCTTGATCGCCTGCAGTAATCGCTCTTTCGGCACTGGTTTCGTCAAAAAATCTTCCGCACCGGCCTTGATCGTTTTCACGGTCGTTGGGATATCCCCATGGCCGGTCACGAAGACGATGGGCAGCCTGCATCCCAACTCAGCGAGACGATCCTGCAGCTGCGGCCCACTCAAACCGGCCATCTGCACGTCCAGCAGAATACAAGCAGGCTCGCCGCTCAACGGCGTCTCCAGCAGGTGCCTTGCTGAGTCGTAGCGCGCGATCCTATAGCCGCAAGCACTCAGCAGATCGCCAATCGCCATGCGAAACGATCCATCGTCATCGACGATGTGAATGATCGGCGACACGTTCGTCATGCGGCGGCCACTTTAGACACCGGCAGGGTGAAATGAAACACCGCGCCGCCACCCGATCCATTCTCCGCCCATATCCTGCCCCCGTAGGCCTCGATGATCGTGCGTGCGATGGATAAGCCAAGTCCCGTACCCTTCGGTTTGGTCGTATAGAACGTATCAAAAACTTTATTTAGCTTGTCCTTGGGAATACCCGTCCCGGAGTCGGCCACCGACACCTCTGTTACGGAGTCTCCGACTAGTGCGGTTTGGATCAAAAGTTTGCCGCTACCTGGAGCACAAGCCTCCATGGCATCCATTCCATTCACCGCAAGATTCAAGATCACCTGCTCCATTCGAATCTGGTCTGCCCGCACGGGCAGGGAGGTTTCCGCCTGGACGGCGCTGACCACCATACCCCTCTTCAATGCCTCAGGCTCGAGAATGCGGAGCGCATTCCGAACGACATCATTGAGATCGAATTCCTGAAATTCGATTTTGGTTCTCTTCTTCAACAATCCACGCAGGTGGTTGATGATTTCTGCCGCACGCTCATCGTCGCGGCGTATGTCGGCGAGAATTTGTTGGACGCGCTCGAGGTTGGGCGGCTCGGCCTTGAGGTAGAGCTCTGCGGCCTCGGCATAGCTCTGAATGGCCCCCAACGGCTGGTTAAGCTCATGCGCGACGGAGGCCGACAGCGCGCCCGCGGTAGCGGTACGGTTCAAATGAATGACTTCTATCAGCCGCTGGCGCAATTCGATCTGGTCGATCCGACGGCGGCGGCGCTCGAAAAACAGCCACATGATCGTCGCGGCCTGAGTCAGCAGGGCAGCAAGACTCGCAATGATCAGCCAACGGTATTGGTACCAGGTCTCGTGAACCGCTGACGACACCGCCCCAGGCGGTGGTTCCGCAGCCGCGGAGGCTGCAGCCGCGAAGCCTGCAATCATCAAGATGACTGTTCGTAGAAAGCAGCACACGGCATGTCCCGACAACTGCCGCTGTTACCGGGATCCCACAATGGTTTTTTGACATGGTCAAGTGCACTTCGACACAATTTCTGTCACCCCCTCACCTTCGCGCGCGATCAAGGACCCAAAAGAAAAGCTTATTCACGTTGCTATTTCGGATTTTCCGTTCCCCACTTTCGCCTCCGGCAAGGCCCAACGGAGGGCCAAAAACACCGCAGTGGTGATCTGCTATGACACACGAGAGCTATGACACACGAATGACAGCGCATGTAGTGCTGCGTCTCAGGGAATGTTGAAATTCAGACTTCCGGTGGGCACAAAGTGAGTTTTTGATTAGTGTCGCGAATGGAACTGCCCAGTTATTGGTCACTTCAAAGCTACGCGACAATCCGGCGACAATGGTCAACATCCGCGTGTCAAGGCACTTCGCCTTCATCACGCGGACATGACCGGCAGGCGGATATCGGTACATCGACCCCATAGGGCGGACATGAGACAGCCAACGATCGTGCGAGGCAATTAGGGGAGTCTTCGCGTCGGCATTTCTCAGCGCGGCGTGAGCTTCTGGCTCCCCGGCTTCTTCGGCAGCCTCGCGGCGGCTCCTCTGCAGCCGGGATGGTCGCTGACAAATATCTATTATCATACCTCCGTGTCGGCCGGCGGCGATGTCGCGCTGGCGCGCGAGTTCGAGATCAAGAGAGTTCCCGGCAATCTGTCGGCAAGCGCGGCAGCCACGTTGCACCCCCCGACCTCGGCATCATCCTGCCGACCTATACCTTCGCAACGCCTGTCTTCGGCGGCCAGGCGACGGTGGGCGTCCTTGGATCATATGGCGTTGTCAGCACCTCGCTCGCGGGAACGCTGGCGGGCGCGCTCAGCGTGCCGCCGTTCGGCAGCTTGCCGTTCTCGCGTTCGACAGCATCAGCGATTCGGTGTGGGGTTTCGGCGACTTGATGCCGATCGCCTCGCTGCGCTGGAATGCCGGCGTCAACAACTACATGACCTACATCGCCGGCGACGTGCCGGTCGGGGCGTATGACCCCAACCGCCTGTCGAATATCGGCATCGGCCACAGTGTCGTCGACGCCGGCGGCGGGTACACCTTCCTCAATCCGCAGACCGGGCACGAATTCTCCGGCGTGCTCGGTTTCACCTACAATTTCACCAAGCAATCGACGCAATACCAGAACGGCGTCGACATGCATTTCGATTGGGGCGCATCGCAATTCCCTGACCAAGCAAGTCCAGGTCGGGCTGGCCGGCTATGTCTACAAAGAGATCGGGTGCGACAGCGGCTCAGGCGACCGCGTGGGTTGCTTCCAGTCGCAAGTGGTCGGCGTCGGCCCGCAGCTCGGATTCATTGTTCCGCTCAGCACCACGACGCAGGGCTATCTCAATTTCAAAGGCTACAAGGAATTCGCCAGTCCTATGGCTGTGAATCTGCGTATCAGCCTATCAGGAGCGGGTAGAT
>Ga0126379_10001187_pt1 | contig 15559 bp, 15 predicted proteins | sample PanSoiMetPlot_24_FD_92640 | JGI IMG/M metagenome (GOLD analysis project Ga0126379, IMG submission 92640) | Tropical forest soil microbial communities from Panama - MetaG Plot_24 | ecosystem: Environmental > Terrestrial > Soil > Tropical forest > Bulk soil | place: Panama | collected 2016-02-17 | reverse complement strand
TCACGGCGGCCAGCGTCGCCGGGCCGACCACACCGTCCGGTGCGGCGCCGACGATCCTCTGTAGCTGCCGAGCCGCCACGACAGGCCCCGACATGAACGCAGCGTCGGCGACAAGCAACGCGACCGATGGCGGCAGTTCGTCACCGTTGATCCGGTCCCAATACTCCGCCTTCCGGATGCTGTCGGCTTGTTCCAGCGTCAGGTTGGCGATGTCGAGTGTGGGATGGGCTGCGGCCGAGATACCGAACTTGGTTCCGGTCAGCGCGCCGATGCCGGGCTTGCCGCCAGTCCAGTTGCCGGGGTCAGTCGGATCGAGCGAGAGAACGCCTTCCGCCGGGCCGAGCATCGCGCACCACGTCTGGAAGGCAACCTCCGGGGTGACAGGCTCACTCATCCCGCTTCCTCGTGAACAGCCAGCCATAAGTCCAATCGCCACCCTCCGCCCATTTGGGCGGCGTATAGGTCCAGCGCAGCACTTTCAGGTGCAGCCAACTCGCATGATCGTCCGGTATCCAGTCGCGATAGCGGTATCCGATACGGAAGAGGACGCGGCCCGACGTGAGGCGGAACGCCCACCACCAGATCGACAGAACTCGCCTCACCGCGTTGGATCGCCAGTCAAAGGTGCCGCATCCACCACGTGTCTTCGTCTAGCGTCAGCGTCCACAACTCGTCTTCGTCGCCGACCAGATCGGTGACGCTCTTCCACTGCGGTAGGCTTTGGCGGTTCAGAGCTTCCTGCCGCTCTTTCTCGATTTCCTTCAGCCGTTCGGCGATCGACTTCATGTCGTCCACGGCAAAGGTAATCACCTTGGGGGCGGCAGGTTGCTCTTCCATTCGGCGGCCTCGCATTCAGGCACCCGAAGATACGGATGCACGCGGTAGAACTCCGCCTCGTACCGATGCGTCGCGGGCGGGAAGCGGTAGTAACTCGCCGCGCACTCGCAGGGGTACAGGCACGTCGCGAAGAATACCGCAGCGATCACGCTTATGCCCGCGCAAAGATGGCCGCGATACCTACCGCAACATTGGCAGCGAAGCCTACCCAACCGGCGGCGTTCGACGGCAGCCCGGTGGCAGCGATCTGCTGCCCGACCGTTTGGGCGAGGTAGCCAAGCCCGAGAACAGTGGTGCCAATGGAGCCTTTGACGTTATCGACGTGGAACTGGTTCATCTGAAATTCTCCGGTGAAAATGCCGCCTGAAAATGTCGGCGACGCATCTATACCTTACAAATGACCAAATCGTCCCGTCGCAATTTGAGCACACGGAAATCGACCCCGCGCGTCAGCCGGAGTTCCACCCGATCATCATCGGAGATCGTCACTCGGGCGACGTTCCATAGCGCGCCGTCCACTATCACAGCGTCCGCCCGACCAAGGTTTTCAGCCCGGCGCAGGAACATTCGGCAGGCTTAATGCTGCGGCCGTGTCGCCAGCAATCGCAAATCCTGCCGGAGTTCGGTGATGCTCTGATTGATCTGCTGGATGTCCCGGCCTTCCTGCGTCGTCAGCGTATTCAGTTGCGTGCCGAAGCCCTGCATCAGCGCCTCGCGTAGCTGCGTCTCATGCTGGACCGACGCCTGCCCGGCCACGATGGCGTCTTGCGTCCGCTGCAACGTCTGACTGAACGTCAGGAGCGACGTGATCGCCGTGCCGAGCAAACCCAACAGCGTCAGCAGAGACAGAAGGTTTCCGAGCGTGATGGTGCCTTGGAACTGAATGCCATGTCGGCGGCGCCGAGATTTCTGTAAAGTTTCAACCATAAATTTTCACCGCTTAATAACTTTGTCGTGAGCGCAGACCGTTGTATCATGCAAACGGTCCAAAGGGGAATTAGCCCCGGCGTTCGGGCGACTGTCGGTCGAATTTCAGATGAATACTTTTTACCGACCGGCGTTTGCCGGGATGCTGGTTGCCGCCCTTCGCATCGGATCAACTTGGGCGGCTGACGTACCCCGGACTGCCGATCCGTCGCCCTTTTGGATTGATCGGCCGGAGTCCCAACTTTGGAGGGACGCACTGATCCGAGCGTCACTTCAAAGCGGGATTCCGGCCGGTGTGCTTGCCGAAGTGATCGGCATGGAGAGTGGGTTTCGCAATGTGAAGAACCCCACGTCAACAGCTTTCGGCTTCGGACAGCAGGTCAGCGCCAACATGGTGATGAGGGTGTGTCGCCTAGACCGCACGCGCCCCGAAGACAGCATCATGGGCACCGCCTTGGAACTGCGCGCGAAGCTGGACAAGACCGGATCGCTCGCCGGAGCACTGCGAGCTTACGGCACCACCGCAGCGATGCCGCCGGAGCGAGAAGCCTCCGTGCTGCGTCGCTTCGCCAAGCTGATGGTGCCAGCCGCCAAGGCAGCAGCGAAGCCGCCGAAGGCTTAATCTCGCCGGAAAGAATCTCGCGGCGGCGAGTTTGCGAGTTTCCACGGCGAGTTTAGGCCCCGGCGTAGATGATGACGTTGACCACGCCAGCGGGCGGCACGTTTTGGCTGCTGCCCGCTCCATAGTTGTCGATCGTGATCCCGGTCGTGTTCGTGTTGTTCGTGATCCCGGTCGTGGCGCTCGCCGTGCTCAACGGCATGTTCGTGGCCGTGCCGCTGGAGCCGGTCGTTGTCCACGTCGTGGCAGAACTTGTCAGCGGCGTGAAGCCGATCCGCTGGACATGGCTGTGCCCCGAGTCGGTAATGGCGTGGGTATGGCCGCCATCATTGACCGTGTGCGTATGTGTCTGCGTCGCCTGATTGCCGCCGGTTGCGCCGAGAGTAGCGCCCGCGACGCCCGACACGCCCGACGTGAGGCGGCTCGCCGCGCTGCCGCCCATGTCATCCTTGCCAAATGGCGCGCGGCCTCGAAAGTCCGGAAGGTTGAACGTCGTCGTTGTGTCGCCCGCCCCCCATGTCGTTCCAATGATCGCGAATAAGCTGGCGAACGTGGTGCGGCTGACGGCTTGGCCGTAGCAGAGATACCAGCCGGACGGCACGCTGCTCGAAGGCCCGGCGAACAGGCGGAGTTCGCCGACGATCCCAACGTCATTGCTTGGAACACCGCCTGACGCTGGCCCCACAGGGTCCATCGACCAGATTTGCGTGCCATCGGGGTTTTCGACCGTCGCGGCCGTGTAAAGCTGCACCTTGTAGGCGAGCGACGGGATCAGCCAAATGTCGCCGAACCGGCCGTTGGCATCGGCGATCACCGGATTGGTGTTCGGTGTCGTCAGATCAACGTTTTGAAACGTGTCCTGAAGATCGTTGGTCTGTGTCTCGTAGAACCACAACTGCGCGCTCGCCATCGGAACGCCGTTGGCATCAACTTCGAACTGATTGGGGGTGTAGTAGCGCGTGCCGATAGCGGCCATCGTGACCATCCGTGAATGGGAAGATCACGGCCGCTGCTTGGGCCGAGTTGCGCCAACCTATAGCGGCGCGGCTGCGCTCACTCCATAGGGTTGTGTGGTCCGTGTCCGCCGCGAGGCCGCTTCATACGCGGCGGCGAGACGTGGCGATCCTCCGCCGGGTTGAACGGCGGATGGTGCGCGAACGGAGACCACTGATCGAGCATCCGCTTGACCGTGCCGGACATCGGCACCGGGAGCGGAGACTTCGCGGGGATGAACGGCTTCGGTTGCTTCATTGCGCGGGCTGCTGCTGAACCGGATGCTGCGAGAGTTGGTTCATCATAAACGCCTTCAGGAAGGCTTGCGTCGCTGGCGAGAACCGCGCCCAACTCTGCCTGCTCGCCTTCTGCATCAGGTCTTTGGCGATGTCCGGGTTGTTCAGCCCCTCGTACACGAACCGCTGCGTCATTTCGCGCGGCGACTCGTACATCCGTTGCAGGACTTCCATAGCCGTGCCGCCCGCAGCCCCGCCCTCTACCGCTGGCAAGATGCCGCCAAGGGACGTGTCGCCTAAGACATAACCAAGGCCAGCACCAACACCGACGCCAGCGACACGCGCCACCCACGGACTCATAAACACGTCGAGCCACGTCCGGCCGCTCATTATGTTGCGCCAAGTGTCGCTTCCCGGCGTCCGGCCGCTGGTAGTCGCGGCATTGATGCGCTCCGCCAACTGGCCAAGCCTGCGCAGCCCCGCCAACTGCGCTGGCGTCCCAATGCCGGACCTTTCCAGCATCGGCAGGTTGCGCGTGATCCATTGATCGAGCGCAGCGTAAGCAATGCGCGGCTGACCCCGAATGTCGGCCCCGGCCTGCGACGCCCGCTCCATCATCTGCGACATCAGAAAGTCCCAAGTGTTCTGGCGCAGATCGTTCATCACCGGCCCGATGGTCGCCGGGTTGTATTTGCCCGCTCGCTCTGCGGCCGACAGCCGCGACCAACTGCTTTTGATGTCATCGAGGAACTTGGTCAGGTTGGTGATGCCGCCCGGCTTCATCACGCCGTTCTGGAAGTCAAAGAACTTGTCCAGCCCGACGCCCTCTGTCGCCGTGGCGTTGCCGGACGAGTTGCGCCTGAAGATGTTCTCGAAAGAGTCGTGGTTCAGCACCTCCGCCTCTTGCTTGGTGAACGCGCGGGATGCCTTCATGTCCCGCACAAGTTCGGGATCGGGCCTGATCGCCCCGCTCATTTCGGGCGTCGGCCGCAGGATGCCATTGGCGTCACGGGCAAGGATCGTACGGCCGGTGGGGATGCCGGGCGCGGCGACGCCGACCACCTCCGGCGCTCCCCACAAGCCCTTCTCTGCCGCTGCGGCGAGTTTGCGCGCAGCCAAGCGTACGTCGCCGGGCGCGGAGGGATCGCGCGCGAGCCGCAGGAACCGAGAGCGGATCGAGTTGATTTCCTGCGCAGACATCTTCGGGGCGAAGTCGTCTAGGTCGCGCAAAATGCGCGGGATCGTGCCTTCTTTCTCCGCCGCGTCGGCGAGACCGGCTTCCGTCCTCTTTATGTCGCTCCACGCATCCCCGACCATCTTCTTGCTGGTACTGGTCGAAATCGTGGGCTTGGTCAGGCTTGGCTTGTTCCACACCCGCTCTTCTTCGGTGCGGATGATGTCGCGCGCCTGCTTGATCCGCCGTTCGGCTGCCGTCGATGCACGCGCCGACTCAACGGTCGGATGTTCGGTTGTTGGCGTGCTTGGAACGGCATTGCGTACCTGCTGGTTGCGATCCGCAATCCGCAGTTCGTCTTCCGCTACGAACTTTGGCTCTTGCCGGACGCCTCCGGCGAACCGCTCAAATCCAGCATTGCCAGTCGCCTCGCCCGTGGTCTGTTGGAAGCCGGGAACCGGCGACGGCCTGACGGTGGTCGAGCCGCCGCCAGCCACCTCTTTCAGAACTTGGCCCGCCTTCTGTTCTGCGAGTGACTGCGGTCGGAAGGCGTTGATGATGTCCCTGCCGACCTTCACCACGGCCTTCACAGCAGGGGCGGCGACTTCGGCGATTGGGCCAAGGAACAGCCCGGCCTCGGCGCCCTCAACGCCCGCTTGCGCACGCTGCGCTAGGTTGCCTTCCTTCTCGCCGAAGCTGCTGACGCCAGCCTGTACCGTGCCCGCACCGATGTTGCGGACTGCCGTTTGCATTCCTTCGGGGGAGAATAGCGATCCCTCCCGCGCCTTGTACAGCTTGCGCAGTGTGAGCGCCTGTTCCACGTCGCCGCCAAGGCCAGCATAGCGAGCCGTCTGCGGATAGTTGGACTCGAAGACCTTGCGGTTGCCGCGCAGTTCCGCAACGGCCTGATCGTATGCCTGCGAGAAGGGAATGCCTTCTTCGAACGACTTCTTCAGCGCCGGGCCGATCGGGAGAACCACTTCATCGAAGCCGGAATAGAAGTGGTGCATCGCTTCAGAGACGGCGCCTTTGATCGGTCCGTACGGCTGTACGAAGTCCCAAAGCCCCTGATACCAAGGTTGGTTGCGTAGCTCTTGCTCTGTAGTCGGCGGCTTCTGCGCAATCTGCTGCGTCGGCGACGGCGGCTCCGTTGATGGCGGCGGAGGCGGCGTTGCCGGAGGCACGGTCGCCATCACGTCAGCCGAATCGGCCTGCGGAGCAGCGGGCGTCGCGGTTGCGGCGGCGGCTGGCGCTGCCGGTGCTGGCGTCGTGGCAGGCGCGGCGGGCTTCGCGGCAGGCGCTTGGCGCGTCACCGTCAGGGTGGGGATGTTGTCTGCGCCTTGCTGCGGCGGCTGCGGCTGTACTTGCGGCTGCGCCTTCAAAGGCACGGTCGCCATGATGTCAGCGGGATCAGCCTGCGGGGCGGCGGCGTCGAGCGGCATCGCGTTTAATCCGGAAATTCACTAGCGGTGCGGACTTGCCCAAGGCTGTCTTTGGCGGTTCCCATGCTTGGGTCGGCGCGTTTGATGATGCTGTAGACGGCCCGTTTTTGGGGATCAGTCAGCCCGCGCGACCATTCTTTGTAGTCGAGACCGGCCATCGCCATCGCGGCGGCGTTGTAGGCGATCGGCGAGTTCGGCTGCCTGTCGTTCAGCCACTCATCTTGGAAGTCAGCCAGCGGCTTGCCGTACTCGTGCTTGGTGCGATCCGCGTTGAAGTACCCCTGCCGCTCGCCCTGCACCCGTTTTGCCTCACGCGCGTAGTCTTCGATCATCTGACTCATCGCCAATGACCAACTGGCCATCGCTTGGATCGCCTGCACTGGCATGTTCGGGTTCGGATTGGCCCTTGCCATGAACTGCGTCAGCATTGCGCCGATGCGAACGCTGGAGCCGGTCGCCTGACCGAGCGCCGTTTCCGCATTGGTCACGTTCCTCTGCATCAGCTTAATCATCTGGTCGGTATTGGAGACCGTAGCCTGCGCCTTTTCCAAACCGGCACTGTCTTTCAGCCATTGCTGCACCTGATCGGGGGCGAATGACCCGAAGAACCGCGCAATGGCAAGCCGTGGCTCCGCCAGCGATCCGGTGATGGACTCTGGCGCGAGCCGCTTCATGTCCCAAAGGACCGGCTTGCCGCTGGCCGCTTGCTGCCCGGCGCCTTGTATGTGCGTCAACTCGCCGGAGTCAGCTTCCAGTTGCTTCTGATCGCCCTCCATCCGCGCCTTGTTGCCAGCACTTGGCGTCGCCGTCGTCTGGCCCGGCACCCAACCGCCAGTGCCGCCGCCGCCCTGAACTTCCTGTTGCTGTTGGTTCGGCGCGCCCGGCCCGGCGAACCGCGTTCCTGCGGGCTGGAACTCAACCTCCGAACGGCCGAACTTGTTCAGATAGGTGTCCAGCAGTTGGCCGACCGTGCGCCCGCGCAGATCGGGGTTGGCGTCCATCACGTCCTGCTTCACCAGCGCGCTGATCGGCGTGCCCACAGAAGCGTTCAGAACGCGCACGGCGCCTTCCGGCCCAAGGCGATGCGCCAGCGCGATCGTCGTCGCGTTCACCGGCTCATTGTGCTGCCCAAGGTACTGCGCGTTCTCCCGGCCGTAGGCTTGGATCATCTGGTCGGACAGGTCGGTGTCGCCGCGCATTGCGAGAACTTGCGCGCGCGTCTTCCCTGCCACCAAGTCGGGCCGGTTGCGGCTTAGGACATCGACCCAAGTGTCATCAATGAACTGCCCGTCGCCGGTCGCACTCGAAAGCGGGTTGCGCGCATTGGGGTTGCCAGTGGTGTTCTCGACTCCTTTGACCTTCGAAGAGTAGGCGCCCCCTGACATGTACCCGTTCGGGTTGAGCGGAGCCGGTGAGGTCTGCGGGATGGCGTTGCCTTGACCGTCAAGCCAGCCATTCGCAATCGCGACGCTCTTCCTAACTTCGCGCTCGACCGACGTTTGGCCATCGGGGCTGGTGAACGGAATCTTCACCGTGTCGTATTGAGAACCGATAGCGCGCCGATTGGCTTCCTTTGCTGCTTCCGGCCCGATGGTGGCCGTCGCCCTCGCCGCTTCTTGCGCGCCCTGCATCATTGGGATTTCGGTCGGCGACATGACGCCTTGCAGCGCCTCCATCGCCCGTTCGGGATGGCCGTGAAAGCGCGCCCACTGAACGTTGGTAATGAGGCCGCCGTCATAGGCTTGATCGACGGTCTGATCCCACACCGCTCCCGAAGCGGGAATCCCTTGTTGGTTGAACGTGCCGGTAATCATCTGGCCGAGCATCATCTTGCGCGCCTCTAGCGCCTGCTTGATCGCCTCCGGCTTGTTGTCGGCCTGATCTATTCCCTGCAACGCCATCCACGGCAGCGGCACGGACATGCCGCCGTAGATCGCGCCACCGGGACCAGTGTGGATTTGCGGCAGTCCGCCGATCTGGCCGCCGGGCGTTCCAGCTTGCGCAACCTGATAGTTGCCGCCGCCACCGACTGCTGGCGCTTGTGGTGCTGGCGCTTGTGGTGCTGACGTTGGCGCAATCGCCGAAGCCTGCTGTACCGGCGCCCCACCACCGATGGCTGGCGGAGGCAGCGGTTGCTGCTGAACCGGGCCGGGCGCTGCTGCCGTGCCGGATGAGCCAAGCGCAACGTCTTGCGGACGCAGTGCGGCGCTTGCCAGCGATACCGGCGGCATCTGCAACGCAGCGTGCGCTTCGGTCCCTTCGGCCGGGCCTCCACCGCCCATCATGCGAGGCGGGATTGGCGGTTCCGGTTGCGCCAGATCGAGATTGGGAAGCGGCGGACCACCGCCGATCGCGCCAGTCCTTGCGGGAGGCGGCGGCTGCTGCGCTGGTGGTTGTTGCGCGGGCGGCTGTTGTGGCGTCGGCTGGCCAGCGACGTGCGATGCGCCGCTTTCACCGGGATACGCTGTCTGACCGCCGCCGGGGTTGGCGCCTTCAGCCTGCCGCAAGCTCGCCGACCCGCCGGGGTTGGAGGTCGGCAAAGTCTGTTGCCACAGCCCCATGCGCACGGGGAGGCGGACGCCAGTGAGAAGATTGCCGTAATGCGCTGCTTGGGTTTGCTCGCCGAGCAGTCCCGCGTGCGCCGCGCGCTCCGCCGCTTCCGCTTGGATCAGCGCCGGGCGATACCATGATCCCTGCGCCTCGTTGTAGTCCCTGATGCCCTCCCAAGGATTGATCCCGAGAGGCGTCATAGGAATGAGGGTGCCGCTCATTGGCCGGAACCGTTCAGTGACGGGAACCCGAACGTACTTGGCGAGCCTGCCTTATAGCCATACGACGTGGGGTCGTAGCTGTAGTTCGAGCCGTAGTACAGGCTGTTGTTGCTGTTGAAGTTTGAGTTCCACAGATTGCTCGCCCAATTCCCGACGTTCTGGCCGCCCATGTAGGCGCTGGATGACTGGCCGCCGGGCGCCGGTTGGCCGAACAGACCGGCCGTGAACTGCTGCGCTGGTGCCATCGCGCCTTGGAAGCCTTTCAGCACGTCGTTCATGCCGCCGATGGTTCCGGCCGCTTGCGCGTTGCCGGTCGCCGTATAAGCCGGTCCCGTCAGTTGCCCCGTTTGGAGGCCGCCGCTCATCAGCGACGTGGCGGCGTTCTGTCCGCTGCCGACCAAACCAGACAGACCGGCGAGGTATGGCGACAGAGCTTGGCTTGCGAGGCCGCTTGTGAACTGCGAGGCGTCTTTGAGTTGCGCGCCCGATCCGATCAGTCCAGATGCAGCCAACGCGCGATTGACACCGAGCATCCCTTGCTGGAACGGGAATTGATAGAAGGGCGTTTGCTGAAATTGCTTGAACCCTTCGGCCGCGCCAGAGGCGTTGCCGCCCGGTAGACCGTAGAAGCCAAGCAAGGTTGGGAGCGCGGCCTGTCCAGCGCCAATGAACGGCGATAGGTTCTGCTGCCCCTGCCCGTAGACTTGCTGCAAGAACTGAAGCTGCTGTTGCTGCTGTTGCTGCTGCTGCGAAGCGGCTTTGTTCGCCGCGCCGCGACCAAGGAAGCCGCCGACGACAGACCCGACTGCGCCAATCGCTCCACCGAGACCCATCGTCAGTGCTCCAATTCGAGGCGGTAGAGTTCGCCGAACGGCTCCGCCCCAAGCCGCCGGTAGAACGTGCCAAGGCGAGGCCCCGAGCCGCGATGTCCGGCCCGCATGATGACGGCGCTCACGCCACGCGCTTTGAGCGCAGCGAGGGCGGCGCGCTGTAGCTGCATCCCGAGACCGCGGATTGCCGGGGAGGCGAAGAAGATCGTGTGCTCCGCCATGATCGCGTCCTGCGTGTCGAGCGACGGCGCGATGACGGACATCAGATAGCCGAACATCCGGCCGTTACAGCGGGCGGTCATCACTTGCAGCGCGCCCACGTCATCCAGCGTTTGCATCAGCGGCAGGTTCTTCCGCGCGTGATCGTCGGGCGACTGATCGGTCTGCACCAAGTGTTCGGCGAAGAGCGCCTTGGCGTCGGCGTAGAACTGCGCGAACGGCTCCGGCTGAAAGGTGACGCCATCGAACTCGCGGGGAGGCGGCGTCATGTCGGCGATCATGCGGTGCGTGGCCTGCTTCGCCAGCTTCGTCAGTTGCCGCTTGTGAGCGAGGTAGTAGCGGTACATCAGCGGCACGCTGATCTGCACGTTGACCGGCGCCAGTGATCGCCACCACACGGGGGCGTGGTAGTACGGCAGGCAGTGTTCGAACACGCGAGCGCAGACGGACTCGTGCGCCAGATCGGCAAAGGAGACGCGCAGCACGTTCGGGAAGCGGCGCTCGATCTGGTCCAGCTTGTGATCGAGCCGGTGCATCTGTTGCGTCATGTGCGTCGGGTCGAACACAAGGCCCGTCGCGGCCAAGCTCGCGATCACTTCGTCCACCGGACGCCGCACCGTGACGATCTGTGCGTCAGGCGCCAGCTTCCGCAGGAGACGCCAGAACGGCGCGGCGGCGGTTTCCACGGTGCCGGTGCATGGCTGCGCGAGCCACGACGCGATGTCTTCGAGCGAGCGGCAATGGCGCACCTCGTCGTGGCCGCATTGCCAGTTGCCGTATGACAAGAACCGGGAAAGCCACGCCGTGCGCGATCGAGGCAGAGCGAACACCACAAAGGGCGGCCCGGTGCGCGTCGCGGTTCCGACGTGGAGAGTGGGCGAGGCGTCCATTAGCTGGTCGCTTGGAAACCGGCGATGAACACGTTGACTTGGCTGCCGGTGTCGGCGTTGCCGTAGATCGCGTCGCCCGGCGCGAGGACCAAGCCGTATTCGTTGGGATCGTTCCACGCCTGCCCGGCCAGTACCGCCTGTGCGTTCGTTGAAATGTTCGCGGTGGCGGAAGACCCGCCGTTCGGCACGATGTGGAAAGTGACGGTGTGCGCCGATGTGTCAGTGTTGACGGCGAGAACCTTGGTCAGTTGCGTCCAGACGCCGGTCGGCGAGGTGTACAGCGCGGCACTGCTGTTGGTGAGTTGCCCGTTGAAAAGGGGCACGATCGGGGACGAAGCCATTGCCGCTCCTGCTTGACGCAACAGGAAGGCGCTGCTTGGCCCTCAATCGCGCGAACCTAACGGATTAACGATCAGACTGTCCACGCGGGAATGGCGACCACCGTTCCGTTGACCGTCGTCTTGATCCAGATCGACGGGTCGGCGGCGTGCGGTGCGTTCTTTAGCGTTCCGGTGCTGCCGCCGCTGGCGTCCGTCATGCCCGTCATAACGATCGTGCCGCGCGTCGATCCGGCAGTGCCGATATTGAGCGTGATGTTGCCCGAATTGCCCGTTGCTGCGTTGCCGGTCGTGATGTCCACGTTGCCGGTCGTGCCGCCCGCGCTTGCACCGCTGGAGATTTGGGTTGGGCCGCTGTTTGCCGTGCCGCCTGCTGCGTCGCCGGTATAGATGAACGTGGTTCCCGATGTTCCTGTGTCGGAATTGCCGGACCCAACGCCACTGTCACCGCTCTGGCCGCTTCCCGACACGATATTGCCGGAGAAAAGGAACGCGCTGCCAGTTGCGAAGCTCCCCGACATATTGGCGCTTGAGACATTGACCGGGCCACCTAAATCGCCCACGCCTGCGCCGCTCGTAAGGTCAATTTCTCCGCCCTTACCGCTGGTTGGCGTAGTGCCCGCGAGAACGACAATGCTGCCGCCGTCACCAGAGGTCGCGCCGCCGTTGCCAGCGAAGATGCTTACGCCGCCCCCGTTACCAACTGTTGTCGCCGCTCCGGCCGCGAGGCCAATGGCCCCGCCATCACCAGAGGTTCCGCCGCCCGAGCCACCATAGAGGTTGACGTTGCCGCCAGTTCCGGTAGCACCGCCCGCCGCTGCGGCAATCGAAATAGGGCCTCCCTGACCGCTACCAGCCCCTAAGCCAGTGCTGATAAAGAGACTCCCGCCGTCACCAGCAGCCCCTTTCCCGCCGCCGGTTTGGATGTCGAGTTCGCCGCCGCTCCCGCTAGTCTGCGCAGAACCGGCGGACAGCGCGAGATTGCCGCCATCGCCGGACACCGAACCGCCGGTCCCTGCCTCGAAGTCGATGCTCAATCCATTGCTGGTCGTCGTCGGAGCGGCGAGTGGATTGGTCGCGACGTAGTTCAGCCAATTCGTGAAGAGCGTGTAAAGCTGCGCCGACGTGATCGCAGTCGTGGCGCCAGCTTCGACAATCGGCGCTTTCTCGCTGCCATCAGGCGGCGTGGTCAGACTGAAGGCTGGCAGCGCGCTGATCTTGACGCCAGCCGAGCCGCTTTCCAGCAGTATCGCCGGTTGAATGGCGGTAGTGACCGCTCCACCGTCCGGGCTGTAGATGAAAGTGCCGTTAACCGGGATCGTCTCTTCGCGGAAGATGTAGACGGTCGCGCTGACCAGCAGTTGCAGGATGACGGTGTGGTCCACCGTGTCGTTGTTGTGGACGGTAATTTCCTGAACCGACCGCTGCGTGTTCGCCGGAGGGGCACTGACAATGGTGACCGGCGTGGTGCCGTTCGTGACCGTCTCGTTATTGCCCGGCAGAAAGAACTGGCCGGTCGTGTCGCCATAGGAAGTGGTGACATCGCAGTCCGTCGTGGTCTTCGCCTCGCCGAGCACGACGCGGATCGACTTGGTGGTGGCGTTCAGGATCATGCGTTGTCAGAACCCGAAATAGTTCAGCGCCATGACTTGCGCCTGATTGAGACCAGCGGGCTGCGGGAGCGGCTGTTGCGGGCGCTGGATCGCGACGATGGGCGGCTGCGGCAACGGCTGCGACGGGATACGCGCAACGGCCATCCCCTGCATCGCGCCGATCGCATTGGTGGCCCCGCCGGTCGCTCCGGTCGCAATGGCAATGGCAATCTCGGAGAGGATTTGCGCCGAGACCGCGATTTCCGTCAGCGTGGCGCCAGTCGTTCCTGTGCTGTCCGGCGGTTGCCCGATGAAGCTGGCGAGCCTTTGGAGGAACTGTGTGAACCACATTTCCGGGTAGGCGCCGTCTTCCTTGACGTTCGCAATCGGCTGATCGCCGATGATCGTCAGCGTGCGGGTTGGGGCGACTTCAACCATTGCCTTTGAACGAGTCCGTGTATGTGCCGATGATGTAGCGGCGCACCGGATCGGTGCATGTGAGCCGGAATATCCAAGTCCGGGCGTTGCCGAGATTAACCCACCGCAGCCGCTTGATGTACTGGCCGACGCTTCCCATCGAGCGCGGCAGTTGCAGCGGCAGCCACGTCACGCCGCCATCCTTCGACCATTCGAGCGACATGACCGGAGCGTCGCCGTCCGGCAGCCCGTCGCCAGCCTGTACCTCAATCTCGAAGTTCTGGAAGAAGATGCGCCTGCGATCATCGTGGATCGGCGGCGTGGTGATGAGGAACTGCATTGGCTGATCGTATTCGGTGAAGTTGGCGAAGTCGGACAAGCCAACCACGTTCGAGGCGAAGTCCCCGACCAGCGCCATCCCCTTCCAGTTCAGCCCAACCTGCCCACGCCATCTGTGCAGCGTGCGCGCGACGGGAACAGTGAGGATGTTGTTCTCCGTCGTGCATTGCATCAGGTCCGAATAGCCGCTCGACCCGCTGCTGTTCTCCGCTTGAACCTTGAACTCGTAGGTCGTGGCGGCCTCTAGGCCGGTGACAAGGTACGAGGTCGGCGACGCTGGCAGGTCCGAGACGGTGGTGAATGGCACCGTGCCAACCTTGCGCCATTGCAGATCGTACGAGGTCGGATCGCCGCCCCCGCCAGCGGTCCATGCGGCCGTGAAGCTGCTGGAAGTATGCACGTCGCCGCACGAGACCGAAGGAACGCCCGGCGGGTCAACAGTCGGAATCGGTGGACAAGCTGACGCGCTGCCAGCAGTCGTCAGTGCGCCGGTCGTTCCGAGGTTCGCCAAGAACGCTGCGAACGTGCCACCGACTGCGGTATGGAGGAACACTTCGGGCTGGCTGCCGGTGGGCAGCGAGCCATTGGCCCCAAGGTCAACCGGATTGCCGCTCCCGTCGATGAATTTCCGGCGGTTCGCTTGGATCGACAGGTCATAGAACGAAGCGGGCAGCGCCACGTACACGTCGCCCAAGCAGGCTTCCCCGCTGACGTTCGTCGTGATCTGGAACTGTGATCCGGCACCCAACGCCATCGCGCCCGGCGACGGCCACGTGTGAACGGTTCGGGTTAGCGCAACATCGTTGACGTAAATCTGCGTGGTCGAGGTGGCCGAGTCCATGCTGACCAGCACGTTGGCGATGGTCGAAATGCCCAACGGAGCGCCCGTGTAGGTATCGCCACCGATCACATTGCCCAGATCATCGAACGCCGTCAGGAAGCAGGTATTGTTCTGGATGTAGAAGCTGAAACCGTTTGGCGGCGCCGGACTGTTGACGAAGTTGAAATTGAACAGCGGCGAGACGATGGAGAACGGCACCGTCCAGAACGAGACCAGCACATAGCGGAAGCTGGCGCTGAACGCGTCCGCTGCCCCGGTCGCGTTGCGGGACAGGCCGACAATATCGTACGGCTGAACCTGATAGGTCACGGGATCACACCCACGGCGTGCCCCAACTTTCCCGCTGGTGCCACAGCCCGCTGCCGATGTCGTACACCCATGTCGCGGGACCGGAGGGGAAGTTGATGATGATGAATTTATGCCCCTCTTGCGTCAGCACGAAGCAGGACGCGTCGAGGTACTTCTGATCGTACTGTTGCCACGCGTGTTCCATGGCGAAGGTGCTGATCCGCTTCGGCAAGAAGCCTTCCAGCCGGTAGAAGATGCCATCGTCGCCCATCCAGAAGACTGTGTTGTCTTCGGACACGACGGCGTGGGGCGCGGCCAGACCGCGCGCGATGAGGGCCGCGTCATAGCGTTGGAACGGGAAGGCGAGGTTGCCCGTGTCCCACCAGACTTCGGTGTGAAACCGGCAGAAGATCAGCAGTTGTTCGTGGTACACCACGACGCCCATCACGATGTCGGACGCAGCAGTCGCGGTGGCGAAGTCCAGCCCCGAGTACTGTGTCCCGTCGTTGATCGCGCTGACGAAGAACTGTCTGGTCCCCGCGTCGTCAAAGACGAAGTAGCCGTCGAAGTACTGGCACGTCGCGGCGTTCTGCCACGCGGGGGCAAGTATCTCTGCCAGCACGACCGATGGGTCAGTGATGATCGCCCCGGCCGTCACGGTGGACGGCACGCCCCCTGACAGTAGGATCGCGGGGTCCGCATAGGTGACCGTGCTCGCCGCCGTCGTGGTGAAGATAGCCCCGTTGTCCAGCGTGACGTTCAACGTGTCCCCGCTGGTAATGGTGCCGGTGATGTTCGCCGGGATC
>Ga0126379_10001183_pt1 | contig 15574 bp, 12 predicted proteins | sample PanSoiMetPlot_24_FD_92640 | JGI IMG/M metagenome (GOLD analysis project Ga0126379, IMG submission 92640) | Tropical forest soil microbial communities from Panama - MetaG Plot_24 | ecosystem: Environmental > Terrestrial > Soil > Tropical forest > Bulk soil | place: Panama | collected 2016-02-17 | reverse complement strand
GCAACTTCCGAGGAGTCTTTGCCATAACGGCTGCGGGCCAGATCGACACGTTTGCGACGAAGCGCCACGGCCTCATCGCCCAGTCCGAGATCCGAATACATGGTTCCGAGCGTATCCAGGATTCTGAGCTTCGCTTCGGGGACGTCCACCAATTCCTGGTCAATTTTGCGGGCGCCAATGTCGAGCAACTGGCGAGCCGTCGTTTCCCGGGCCTTCACCGGATCATCCTGGTAGGAAGAATTGGCCCGAAAGATGTCTTCCAGGAAACCTTCCATGGCGGTTGCGACGCGAGATTCTCTTCGCGCAATGTGTGCCTGCCACAAAGCCGTGCCGAGGCCAGCCGCCAGGGCCACGACAATGGAGGCTACGGAAAAGACTGCCCAACGCCGTCGCACCAGGAACTTTTTGGTCCGATACCATGTGCTCTCCGGTTGTGCGATGACTGGCTCACCTGCGAGGTATCGCCTCAGGTCCTCTGCCAAAGCATCGGCTGTGATGTAGCGCTGGCTCGGTTGTTTTCGCAGGCCCTTACGGATGATGGCATCCAGATCGCCCCGCAATTGACGCTGAAGTTTGTCAGGACTGCTGCCGCGATTTTGAGCCGCGATCATGCCGCCCTCCGACGTGATCACGGACGACGCGCGCGGCGCTTCAATTTCAAGGATCGATTTCACCAGGTCTGCCGCGGATTGCGCCCCAGAGCCAACAGGATATTGGCCGGTCATTAGTAGGTATAAAAGAACCGATAGTTCGTATACGTCAGTCGCGGTCGTGACCACCCCATTGGTAAGCTGCTCCGGCGCTGCGAACAAAGGCGTAAACGCCGATCCGGATTCGTGAGTCAACAAGGTCGCGGTCCCTTGTTCTCCTCCGCCCTCGAGCAACTTGGCGATGCCGAAGTCCAGCAGTTTCACCGAACCGTCCTTGCTGACCAGTACATTGGAAGGCTTGATGTCGCGATGGATGATGAGGTTCGCATGCGCGTGAGCAACGGCTCCCAGCACATCCAGAAACAGCCGGATTCTGGCCCGTATATCCAGCCGGCGCGCCTCGCAGTACTGGTCGATAGGCTCGCCTTCAATGTATTCGAGGACCAAGTAAGGCTGCCCGGTGGAAGTGACGCCTGCGTCCAGTAGTTCCGCAGTGTTGGGATGCGAGAGTCGTCCGAGAATCGCGCCTTCGCGCTTGAATCGTTCTTCACCGCCGTGGCCGATCAGGGCGGCACTGAGAAACTTGACGGCTGCCTTGCGTTCAAAACGCCCGTCGCTCCGTTCAGCTAACCAAACCGTGCCCATTCCGCCATGACCGATGGGTGAGACCAAGCGATAGGCTCCGATAATCTGTCCGGCCAGTCCTGCATTTGGCAGCGGCATAAGCGGACCCGTTTCCAAAAATGCTTCCTGTCGGAGTGCTTGATGCTCGTTTAGAAGTTCCTGCAGCTGTTTTGCGAGGTCAGGGTTTTGGGTGCGCAAGGCTTCGAGCCAGCGCTCGCGCTCTTCTTGCGAAAGCGTGAGTGCCTTATCCAGGTAGGGGCTTAACGTGCTCCAGTTTTCCGGGCTTAGCGTGGACATCGGTACCTCACAGTTGCAGATCGGCGCGTAACTCTCGGTGCAGATAGATCCGTGCTTTTTCCCATTTGCGCTGGACGGTTCGCTCGGAGAGGCTGCGCATGGCGGCAATTTCGGCGAAGGAAAACCCGCAGAAGAATTTCAAATCCACGAACTCTGCCAACTCGCGGTCCACCTTGCCCAGTTCATCAAGCGCATCGCTGATCCGTTGCAGTTCACGCTCGTCGGCGGGGTGGCCGACGTTTTCATTCTCAAGAGAAGTGATTTCGAATTGTCCGCCGCGCTTCTGAGCTTGCCGGTTGCGTGCATGATCGATGATCAACCCGCGCATGACCCGCGCTGCGTATCCCATAAACCGGGCGCGATCAGGAAACGCGGCGTCATCCCGCGACGCCATGTTCAGATAGGCTTCGTGCAACAGGGTAGTGACACTCAGGGTGGACGGTCCCCCGCGCCTCGCCAGTTCCCGCTTTGCCATGCCGTGCAGTTCGGCATAAAGGGCGCTGAATAAGGCCTCGGTAGCGGTACTCTCCCCCGTTTCGGCAGCGGCGATCAACGAAGATAAATTGGATTCCAAGCGCACGGCCCCCAAGTGCGAGAGGAAGTGTCGCTGAGATTCTCGCATTTTGGGCGGTTAGTCAAGAGGTCGCTGATAACAGAGGTCGCTGATGACAGGACCGCGACAGTCGTGGTGGGCTTAGCGGAGCGACTGGCTAGGGTCCCGTACCGCCAGTGTGACAATCGGCGCAGTTGACCTGCGTGAGGTCGCCGATATCAACTGGGTGCTGGAAGGATGCGACGGGTGCCGCGGCAGCGGTTATAGTACCGTCGGTTTCCGACATCACGCTGTGGCACTGGTTGCAGTCCTTTCCAATCACACGTCCGTCTGCGCTGACGTGCTGGCCGTCGTGGCAACGGAAACACCCCGGCGAATAGAAATGTCCGAGATTGTTCGGATGGGTCTGCCAGTTTAGCTTCATGTCCGGAAACGTGGTGCGACTGTAGATCTGCTGAATTTCGGTTACGGCGTTGCGTATCTCAAGCGGTTTGGATTTTGCGATGTCCGGGTACTTCGATTCGTAGAAGCCTTGCAAGCCGCTGGCGATTCCGCGCATGGCCTCGACGTTGGTTTTATAGGTTGCGGCAAGCACTGTCACGGCCTCCTGCTTGACGAAGGGAAGCGACAAGTCAATGCGGTGCGCAAGTAAGGACTGATCCACGGCCTGGTCCGGCGGAACATAGATATGCGTCGGGCGATTGTGACAGTCCACGCAATCCATGTGATGGCGCGGAGCCTTGGCGATCTGATCCTTGGTAAGCGTCGAGTCTTTTGCATGGTACTCCGTGACGCGTCCCTGCATGTCTTCCACGTGTACGTAGGGAATGACCTGCCGCTTGTCATCGGCCTCCACGTAGTCGATCTTATTCGCGATGTTCATGTGCCAGTGAATGCCTTCGGGCGCTCCCGTGGCGGGATCTCCACCGCCGGTCTTGATGATCATCCGAATCTGGCGCAGAGTGTTCTTCTCGTCATTGGCATAATGCGAGAACACTTTTAGCTGTCCGCCGTAGAATTTCTTCGGCCAGTGACACTGCTCGCAGGTTTCCTGCGCGGGCCGCAGATTTTTCACCGGGGAGGGAATCGGCCTTGGGAATGTATTGAATACGGTGGCGAACACCTGGCGGCTGCCCGACAGCTTCGACTTCACAAACCAGGTCGCCCCCGGTCCTACGTGGCACTCCGCGCATGCCACGCGGGCATGGGGAGATTGCTGATACGCGGTGTATTCCGGAATCATCACCTTGTGGCACAGTTGTCCACAGAATGACGTCGATTCGGTGAACTCATACGCTTTGTAGCTACCCGCAGCACTCACTACCACGAAGACAAGCAGAAAGCTGGAAAAGGAAATGACTGCACTTCGCTGTGTGGAATCATTCAAATCGATTTTTGGATAGAAGGCAGAGGGCTCAGTATGCTTGCGCCGCTCCAGTAACCAGCCGGCAAGTATCAGAAGCAGGCTCAGAACCAGAAACCCGGGCGCGACCATGTACGCCAGAATGCCGATGTAAGGACTCGGCTTACTGGCGATCTGGTCAATCAGGAAGAAGATGAAAATATTGGCTACGCTGACGATTCCCAGCGCGACTCCGGCAAGGCTGATCGGGTTGCGCAGCAGCATGCGCGAGCGATGCCAGCGGACGGGTGCCACGGGCGGAGTTTTCTCAGTCTCCATGCTTGGCCTCAGTTGGTTCGGGTTCTTCAGTCACCACTGTCCCGGATTCACTATCGCTTGTTTTTTCGAGGACAGGCTGCGGATCCAGCCCATGTTCTTCCTGGTAAAGGTGCAGAGGCATTTTGCCATCGAACCAGGCCCAGTTCATCGGATAAACATCTGGATCGAGAAATACCTGGTAGAAGTGCCAGACAACGATCGCGAGCGTGGCCAGGACCGCCTCGTAATAGTGAATCGCCGTGGCCACGTCAAGCCACCAGCGCGGCAGATGATTGCCGAAGAACACCTTCGCCCACAGCATGATGCCTGTCCCCGCCATTACAAACATGCCCCAGACCAAGGCCCAGTATTCCGCCTTCTCGGCGTAGGTGAAGCGCGCAAACTCCGGCTTGCGAGGGGAGAAGCCCAGATAGTATGCGAGATTCCGCCAAGCGCCCATGACGTCGTCGATCGTCGGGAAGAGGTCCCGTGCCAGCCTGCGTCCTTGGCGCGTCAGGATGACATCAAAGAGGTGGAAAACGCTGACGCCAAGCAGAATCACGGCAGCAACCCGATGCAGCAGATGCCTCATGCGTTCCCCGAGCGAGAGCATGGAAGCGAACCAGGAATCCGGGAACCTCAAAGCAAAGCCAGTCAGCACCAACAGGATGAAACTCGAAAGCAGTGTGGCGTGCTGCCAACGGAAGCGTGCCGGCATACGCGTCACGAACCGATGCTCCAATTTGCGCCGAGCAATGGCTTTCGAGCGCCAGAGGATGAAGTTGTGCGCCAGCATGCCGCCAATCACGGCAAAAATCAGCCCGAGATAGAACTTGCGAATCCAGCGCACGGCCTTGCTGCCCATGTCCGCCGAGAGCGGCGCATCGACGTGCACTTTCGCCGAAGTGAATTTTTCCGTTACCCCCGGGTGGCACTGTCCGCATGTGCGCGCGAGATTCGCGGGATGAATCGTAGAGCGCGGGTCGCTTGATGGAAAGATGCTGTGGGTTCCATGGCAACTGGCGCAGTTCGCTACGACCTGCGATCCCAGCCGCGACGCCAGGCCGTGATAGCTTGCGAGATAGGTTGTGGCGCGGCGGCCTTCAATGCCGAACTCCTGCGACAGCCTTACACCTTCGTGACACCGGGCACAGGTAAACTGAGCAACGTTCTGAGCAGAGACAGGAGAGCTTGGATCCCCGTGCGCCTTGATGGAGTGAATGCCATGGCAATCCGTGCACACCGGCGCCTGCCAGTTTGCCTTCGCGATCGCCAGGCCGTGAACACTCTGCTGAAATTCTTTTGAGATCTGATCGTGGCACTTGCCGCATGTGAGCGGCACGTTGAACTTGAAGATTGACGATTTGGCGTCCTTAGCCTCCAGAATCTCGTGCGTCCCATGGCAGTCGGTGCAGACCGCAGCTTTTTCCGACCCGCCGGCCACGGCATGTCCGTGCACACTTTGTTGATAAGAAGCAACGGTCTGCACGCTTAGGCCGCTTTTCTCCATCACGAATTTCTGGCCGTGGCACGCTCCGCAGGTTGCAGGAATGTTGGTGTGATGAACGCGCGATTTCGGATCGCTGGCGGGAAGCAGCGCATGCGGACTGCCGTGGCAATCCACGCACGTCGCCGCATTGCTGTTTCCGTCTTTCACCGCCCTGGCGTGCAGGCTGCGGTCGTAGGCGGCCTGCTCGTCCGCATGGCAGGTCGCGCAGGTAATTCGTTGCGGAGGGGTATCGTGTGCCGCGCTCTTTACGTCCGTGTGGCAGTCGACGCAGGTGAACATGCTGCCGTGGATCGAATCTTTGAAGGCCTTAGGATCGACATGCAGGCTTACCCTCTTGCCGTTCACCTCGTGCGACAGCGTGGCATCACTATGGCAGGCCATGCATTCGTCGACCGTTGGTTTTGGGGAGTCTTTCTTGGATGCGGCGTGCAGCGAGCTCGCGGCTAAAAGAAGGGTGAGGGCAACTCCAGACGCAAAAAAATTTCGTATTGTTCGCGTGGACATGCTCTCACCCGCTTGTTTCCTCAAAATTGAATGATGTAGGTGTGGCCGCTTCCGGCCGCGTTTTTGCTACTTACTTTGCCAAAGTGTGAGTGTAGGCAATCAGGTCTATGATCTCCGTATCTTTCAGCTTTCCGCCGTAGGCCGGCATCTTGCCTTTGCCCTTGGTCACGACGTCGGTCAACTGCGTGTCCGATTCAGCCTTTACTTCCGGCGACGCGAAATCACGGGTTCCCATCTTGCCGCGCTTGCCATCAGGACCATGACACACGGCGCACTTGGATTTGTAAGTGGCAGCCGCGTCCTGGGCGACGGCGGGCGATGCGCGGGCTGCGATGAGACCAGCAGCCAACAGCGTGGCCAGTATGACTCGAACGGAGAGGGATTTCATTGTCTTGCCTTCCTCCTGGGGAAGATTTTTTCGCTTCGCACGATATTCACAGAGCAGGGATGGACCGTTGTCTCGCTACCGGATCCGTGCGTCAGGATTGCGGTGGACCATGCCTTCGTCCCGTACCCTGAGAACTCACTCGCAGGGGTAGGTTCGCATGCTGGAGAAACTTGCCCTATGGCAGAAGTCACTGGGCTCTGTGACGCGAATCACAGGGTTTTGCCGTGTCAATTGTGAGGGTTATCACGGGTGGGTGTGCAATTCCGCACTGCTCAGGAATGGTGTCGTCTCTACCATCGTGAAGATGTCACCACTCTCGCAGCTATCCGCCAGGAGCGCGAAATTCCACGAGAATGCATCGCAAAACCGGCGATTGTGCGAACCGATACGATTGCGGGTTCCGAGCGGTCGCGGCAGCGATGCCTTGATACGCGCCCATCTCTTTCCCATCATCAAATTCGCTGCACAGCGACCAGTGCGTACATCCTTGACGCTGCTGCCGACACCGCTGCTTGAGCCGGCCACTATCGCGGAGCTGAAAGCATGCGGGTCGCTGCGCGTTGGCTTTTGGCTGGAGGGATCGACACCTGCGCTCGGCGACAGTGATTGTGGGGTAGTCACGGGGTTGCACCGCGGTACTCTCGCGATGATCGGCGCGTGTCACGAGGGTGCAACTGCCGGTCCAGGTGAACACGATCCTGTCGCGCGCCAACTTTCATCATCTCGATTCCATGATCGAACTTCCGGTCCGGCTCGATGTCGTCTTGTGGGACGTTACTTTCTTCGTGCCAGCCAGCCGGAGGAAGCTGGTCCAATGCTGAGCGTCCGGGTGCACGAAGAGGTTTCTGCCGAGCTCTACGTGGCTGCCAAACGTGTGCCCCTTCAGATCAAGACGAGCGAGGCGCCGTACTGTCGCGGTTATTTGTTACAGCAAAGGTTGCGGGAGTCGCGTGGGCAGTTGAAGGAGGCCGGTGTTCTTGCGTCGGCAGCGAACTCTGGCAATGATGTCCTGGGAACGATGTTCATCAACAATCGAGGCGAGGCCTACCCGAGCCGGTTTCCACCGCTTTTCGGCCGGCGATATAACCCGGCAGTCGCTGGCTGAGGTGTATTGCGAATCTCCATTGTTTGTTTTTCTCCGCGACAGTTCAAGGCTGAACGGGAAGTGCGGACGATGGCCCCGCGCGAACCCCCTGCAGGGGATCGCGTGCGCGCGCCTAGGGAATGACCGGAGATCTTTTTCGCTCCCGACCCTGGTTGCGCATTCGAGCCATAAAAAGTCTTCCGTCGTTAATCGACAGGTGAGCCAGATGAGTCTTGCGAGGATCAAGAACCACGGAGAGACAGCCGCCTTGGCTGTCCCCAGCGGCTCGCACCAAAGCCCCACCGGTATCGGAAATCACACGATGTTGTGATTGACCACCCCGCGGACAGTAGCAGAGCGGGTCCGATGTGCCGTTTAACTGTGATCTCAATCACAATTCCCGGTGACTCGATATACGGCCTTTCCGTACTTCCTCTGGCATCCTGACACAAAATTGAGGTGCCTTATGGCGCAAGACAACCGCGACATTCTCGACATTCTCAAGTTCGAGTTGAGCTTTCTGGAAGATGGCGGCTACGGGCGCTCTCCGCATGCCCGGTGGCGCGCCCCGGCAATTTTCGAAGACTCTCCGGTCTGTCCGAATTTTTGCGACCCGGCAAGACCGCATCCCTGCGAGAGCTGTCTGCTCGAGCAGTTCGTTCCAGAGGAACAGAAGAAGGAAAGCATCCCGTGCCGCTTCATCCCGCTGACGCCTGATGGCCCGACGGTTGAGGACCTCTATCGCACAGCCAGCCAGACCGAGATGGAAGAAGCGCTGGCGGAATGGCTGCGCACGCAGATCGCCAGAATTGAGCGCGAACGCGCTCTTTCGCAGAAGCAAGGCGCAGCCTAGACAGACTGACTAGATTGAACTGTTGTTCCGCTCCAGCCCTATTTCTCAAGGAGAGGTAGAAGTTATGAACGAAAAGCACGCATATCGAGTCGCTGCCTGGTGGACTTCTGGGCGCACCGGGCTGGCCAAGTCCGACTCCGCCCCGAATGCCATTCATTTCACCGCACCCACAGAATTCGGCGGCCTGGAAGGCCGGTGGACACCGGAAGAACTGCTGCTCGCCGCCATCGCCGGTTGCTATACCACGACGGTGCGCGCGATCGCGGGCGGAGCTCAACTCGACTTCACCGACCTGCAAGTGGAAGCCAGCGGAACGGTGAGGAAGGCCGAATCCGGTTACGCCTTCACGCAGATCGTGCTTCGGCCCAATCTGAAGATCGGATCAGGCGAGGAACGAGACCGTGCTCTGGACCTGCTCAAGCGCGCCGAAAAGCTGTGCCTGGTGTCGCGAGCTCTGGGAACCACGCTGAAGTTCGAGCCCCAGCTGGAGATTACTAAACCGGCGCCGGTTGCTTGAATCAAAGTCCGAGACAAAAGTGAAAGGGTCGGCCCCAGGTCTCGCCTGAGTTGCGAGACCCGGGATTTCGTCCACAGCCACACTGCATTCCCACATCTCGCAAAATCTGCGAAATAGGGGGTACCCACTTCTTTCAAACCTTAGAGTTCCAACACCGCCGACACTGACGATGGATCCTCCATCGCCCGCAGCTGGAATCCCGTCTTCTTGAAGATTGCTTGAGTCGGTAGATTGTCCCGCAAGATCTCACCCGAGAGCTTTTTGAACTTTTCTTCACGCGCAACGCGCGCCACTCCCGCCAAAAGTTCGGTGCCAAGTCCACGTCCCTGCCACTGATCGGCAACCAGTACCGCAGCTTCCGCCTCGCCGCGATTGATGGCACCAAAGCGGCCCACTCCAAGAATCTGGTGCTCTCCGGTCTTGGGATCCTTCCGGTCCGCGACCAGTGCGAATCCGCGGTCATAGCTGCCGAAGCAAATGCGGACGAGACGTTCGTGCTCCACTCGCGTGCTCAGGCTGAGCGAGCAGAAGTAACGCAGGTACACGCTTCGTTCGGAGAGCGTGCGATGGAATTGCACCATCAGCGGCTCGTCTTCAGGGCGAATGGGGCGAATCGTAACTGCCGTCCCATCTTTCAATTTCCAATCCCAGATGTACTGGCACGGGTACGGACGAATCGCGGCTCCCGGCAGCTTCTCAGAAGTCATGCTCGCATCGTGCACGACAATGCGGGCGTCGAGCGCGAGCAGGCGATCGGGTGTGGCGAGCAGAGGATTGATGTCGATTTCCTTGATCCACGGCTGCTCGAGGACCAGTTGGCTGAAGCGGACCAGCAACTGCTCAAGCGCGGAGAGATCGACGGGTTTGCGTCCGCGCCCACCTTGCAGCGCGGCAAAGATTTTGGTCTGCTCCATCATGCGCTGCGCAAGCGTGGTGTTGAGCGGAGGCAAAGCCAGGGCACGGTCGCGATACACCTCGACCATCACACCGCCCGATCCGAACAGGATCACCGGTCCGAACTGCGCATCGATGCTGCTGCCCAGGATCAGTTCATATCCGTCGCGCCGTACCATCGGCTGCACAGTGACTCCCAGGAAGTGTTCCGCTCCAGCTTTTTCCATCACCGCGGCGCGAATCGAGCGAAATGCTTGCCGGGCCTGATTCTGGTTCTGCAAACTCAGGCGCACGCCGTCCACATCTGTCTTATGCGCGATCGTATTCGACAACAGTTTCAGGGCGACCGGATATTCGATGGCCGATGCTTCCGAGGCAGCTTCGTCTTCGGTCGTTGCGGGTCTTGTCTCTACGACGGGAATCCCATAGGAGGCAAGCACCAGTTTCGATTCGAACTCGTTGAGCAGGGTCCGCCCTGAACCGCGCACTTGCTGTATGAACTCAGTTATTTTCTTGCGAGCCTCGATCGCTGGCTCGGGATCCTCGATCATTGCGGGAGTCTCATAAAGACCTCGCAGGCTATCGGTGTAGCGCCACATATACGTGAACGCACGCGCCGCGGTATCCGGATAGGAAAACGTAGGAATGCCTGCCGTATTCAGCATGGCAGTTCCCTCGGCAACACCGTCGCCGCCCATCCAGCTGGCGAGCAGCGGTTTGCCTGTGGTGTTCGCGTACTTCGACATCTGCTGTGCCGTGGCCGTGGGATCGGCCAGGCCTTGCGGTGCAATGATCGCCAGCAGACCATCGCCTCCTGGATCTTGCGAGATAATGTCGACCGCTCTCACATAGCGCTCGGCGTCGGCATCCGCCAGTACATCCACTGGATTGTTGTGGCTCCAGTGAGGGGAAAGAAATCTATCGAGTTCCTGTATCGTAGCGGGCGAGAGTACGGTCAGTTCACCGTTGCTCGCCATCAGCGCATCGGTGGCGAGCACTCCCGGCCCACCGGCATTGGTAACGATGCTGAGGTGCGGCCCTCGCGGACGCGGCTGCTTGCTCAGCACCTCTGCCATATAGAAGAGGTCGGCAATATTTTGTACGCGCTGTACGCCGCAGCGGCGGAAGGCGGCATCGAGCACATCATCACTTCCGGTCAATGCTCCGGTGTGCGAGGAGGCAGCGCGCGACGCAGCCTCAGACCGCCCTGCCTTGATGACGATGATTGGTTTGCTTAAAGCAGTCTCGCGGGCTGCCGCGAGGAAGGACCGCGCATGACCCACCGATTCCATGTAGATCAGAATGCTCTTCGTGTGTGGGTCGTCACCGAAGTAGTAGATGAGATCGCCCCAGCCCACATCGAGCATCGACCCGGTGGAGACGATCGCACTGAAGCCCACGTGCTCTTTCAGGCTCCAGTCGAGAATCGCTGTCTGCAGCGCGCCGCTCTGGCTGAGGAACGCCACGCTGCCTTTTTTCGGCATTGCCTTGGCGAAGGTCGCATTAAGCCCGATCGTAGGATTCATGAATCCCATGCAGTTGGGACCGATCAAGCGCAACGATCCGCGCTGGAGATGTTTCCTGATGTCCTCTTCCAGACGGGCTCCTTCCGCGCCTTGCTCGCGAAACCCCGCGGAGATGACCACCGCTGACTTCACGCCGGCATCCACGCACTCGCCAATGATCTGGGGCACGGTTTGCGCCGGAGTCACCACCAGCGCGAGATCGACTGCTCCAGGAATATCGCCTATGCGCTGCTGCGTCTGGAGACCGGCGACCTCGGGATGACTGGGATTGACCGGATAAATATTCAATGGGTATTTGCCTTCGAGCAGATTCGCAACGACGCTTCGTCCTACCGTACCCGGCCGATCTGTGGCCCCAATCACAGCCACAGATCGCGGCAGAAACAACGGTTCGAGCGCTCCGCGTGCAGGCGGTGGAGCGCTGTAAATTTTCCCAACAGGAGAGGTCGTAGGCGGGCTGGACAACGGGTTCACACCATCGCTCCACGAATGCAGTCGTTTTTCATAGACATGCGGATGACGCGCGACCGATGTTGCTTCTGGCAGCGATCAACTCTGCCCGAGTTTGGTATCGAATTGCGCTGCAGGGCATATCTCCAGTCACATGAACTTGTGACCCGAATCACACCCAAAAGTGCGCCGGTACACTCTAATCGGATGGGAGGTGCAGCGACATGCGCGCCCCTTACGGTCTTAATATTCTTGATAATTGCCTTACTTGTCCGGTTCGCGAAGAGCATGTTTTCTGTAGCCTCTCGGTTCATGCCGGGCAACGCCTCAACGAAATCAAGTCAACTGCCGTGTATCCCAAAGGGGCGATGCTCTTCATCGAAGGACAGCAGCCGCGCGGTGTGTTTGTGCTCTGCGCTGGCAAAGCGAAGCTTTCCACCTCGTCGCGCGAAGGCAAGACTATCATTACCAAACTTTCCGAAGGTGGAGATGTGCTCGGCCTGAACTCGGTCATCTCGAACCGGCCATATGAAGTCACGGCGGAGATGATGGAGCCCGGCCAGGCCAACTTCATTCCTCGGGAATCTCTCCTGCAGTTTCTCAAGGAGCATAGGGAGGTGGCGTTGCGTGTTGCTGAACAGTTGAGCCGAAACTACTACACCGCGTATGAAGAGATCCGCACCCTCGGTCTGGCAACCTCGCCATCGGAGAAGTTCGCCAAGCTGCTGCTCTCGTGGACGCCGAAGTCTTCGCACGGCGACAACGGGCTGCCAGTGAAGCTCACGCTGACTCACGAAGAGATCGCCGAGATCATCGGGACCACGCGCGAGACAGTCAGCCGCCTATTTTCGGAATTCAAGAAAAAACAGCTGCTGCAACTGAAAGGCTCGACACTGCTCATACGGAACCGCCCGGCACTGGAGAAAATCGTTCAATCCTGATCCCCTTGAGTAAACATTTCAGTGCCGATGCGAGCCTGCCGTTGCGGCTTGGCTATTGGGTTCCGGCTTGATTTCCGTTTTGCCGGAATTCGCCGAAGGCTCTGTTAGGGGTACCGTGCGCAGGCTAACGAGTTTAGCCCCGGTTCCTCCCCAGACAAGGGTCATCTTCCTACAACACCGGTCACAAAGCCAGAATCGTTCATACAACAGAGGGGCAAACCTTCCTCCCACAGACTCAAGTTCGGGCGTCGGCGTCAGCGAAAAGAGCTTTCCCTGGTGCAGATACAAGAAACGTTCGGAGCACTCGGGATTTGCGCATTTGGATACCATCGGCGCACCCCGGCAATCGAGAATACATTTTAGTCCAAGCAACGAAACAATGGCGTGATAGCCGATACGAGCCAAGCTGACAGCTGTCACCCTGATCGCCTGATTTAGAATCGCTAGACCGTGCCGAATCCTTGTTGCGCTCCTCCGCTTCTATGAACGAAATCTCCTGTGCCGCACTGCTGTTCGACCTGGACGGAGTCCTGATCAGTTCGACGCCCGCCGTGGCGCGCGTTTGGCGCAAATGGGCGGTAGAGCACGGATTCAACCCGGAAGAAGTCGTTGCAGCGGCTCACGGACGTCCGAGTCTGACCACCGTTCGCGAGTATCTCCCAAATGCTGATCCCGAAGCAGAGAATGGCGAAGTCGAGCGCCGCGAGATCGAAGATCTGGAGGGCATAGTTCCGCTGCCAGGTGCTCTGGATCTGCTGGGCACCCTCCCTGGGGAGCGGTGGACCATCGTGACCTCATGCACGCGAGCGCTGGCCGAAGTTCGAATCAAGGCCGCCGGTCTTCCGCTCCCGCGCCAGATGATTACGTCGAATGACATTCAACACGGCAAGCCGCATCCGGAACCGTATCTGAAGGGTGCTGCCCTCCTGGGATTCCCGGCGGAAGATTGCATCGTGGTAGAAGACGTTCCCGCCGGAGTTCGCGCCGGGAAGTCAGCACACGCCAGCGTCATCGCATTTACCACGACCGTGCAGCGTGCTGCGCTGAAGGCAGCGGGAGCTGACTGGATTCTGAAAAATTGTGGAGACGTTCGGCTGTCAGATCGCGTGAAAGGCCTCCGCCTGGTACTGGATTCCCGTTAGTGAACTTACCCATGCGGTTTTCCGGTTCCTCCGGATGCAATTTGGGTTTCCCCGCGGACATAAAGAATGTCCGCCATGTTTTCCTCTTCTTGGGTCTACAATCTTCGAAGTCTCGGACCAACTTAGAGATTCATCAACCGCATCCACTAAAGGTCGCATACACAGCGAGGTCGGATATGAAAGTCAGATCCCTTGTTTCTCTCGCCACTCTACTCGCGCTTTTCTGTTTGAGCGCTGTCGCGCAAGATAATCAAAAGGGCACCGCCCAGTCACAGGAGCGCATCATCCGGGAAGTTCGTCACGAATTGCTGATGCTCCCCTATTTCGGAGTTTTCGACTACATTGCCTTCAAGGTTGACGGCGGTACCGTGACCTTGCTGGGGCAAGTCGTCAGGCCGGTTCTGAAGTCCGATGCCGAGAATGCTGTGAAACGCATCGAGGGCGTCGAACGCGTCGATAATCAGATCGAAGCGCTGCCTCCTTCTTCGATTGATGACCGGCTCCGTATTCAGCTGTTTCACGCGATCTATGGCTATCCGTCACTGGAGAAGTATTCGTTGGGTGTGCAGAAGCCGATTCGGATTATCGTCAAAAATGGCCACGTGACGCTGGAGGGAGTAGTGGATAACCAGACCGACAAGGACACAGCCAACATTCGCGCCAAGGGAGTACCGGGCAGTTTCTCAGTGGACAACAATCTACAGGTCGTTCCTTCGAAGTAGTCGAGTGCGAGAGGGCGGCTTTGCCCTCTCGCTTCCTCCATTACGGTCATTTCATTTTGGGCATCATCGGACGCACGCGACCAGCAAAATCGTTTTTCCTGAGCTACAAACCTTGCCCATCCCGCGTATAATTCTCACGAATTCGACTTCAGCCCCAATGGAGCTTTCGGAGGAAACGCCATCATGAGTTTCCATACCCTGAATCGTCGTACGTTTTTGAAAACTGCCGGCACCGCCGCGGCCCTAACCCTGCTACCGAGTCGATTTCTATGGGCGGCTGGACCTAAGGTCAACAACATTGGAGTGCAGCTCTATACCGTCCGCGACCTCATGAAGGACGACTTCGAAGGCACGATCACAAAGGTCGCTCAAATCGGCTACAAAAACGTGGAGTTTGCCGGATACTTCGGGCGCACCGCTGATCAGGTTAAGGCCGTCCTCACGAAGAATGGACTGAAAGCACCTTCCACTCACGTGCAATATGACGAGCTGGATGACAAGTTCCCGTCGGTGATTGAGTTCTCGAAGACGATCGGGCTTGAATACATTATCTGTCCGTGGATCCCTGAAGACCTGCGCAAGTCTCCCGACATCTGGAAGCAGGCTGCCGACAAGTTCAATAAAGCCGGCGAGAAGACTAAGGCTGCCGGCATGCAGTTCGGATATCACAACCACTGGTTCGAGTTCCTTCCGACCAATGGCGTATTGCCGTACGACGAATTGCTGAAGCTCTGCGACGCGAACCTCGTGAAAATGGAACTGGATCTTGCCTGGATTTCGACCACGGGCACCGACCCGGTTAAGTACTTCGAGAAATATCCCGGACGCTTCCCGCTAGTGCACGTCAAGGATGTGAAGACCATGCCGAAGGTGACGCAGGGAGGCGCGCAGAACTTCGGAGACACCGTGGACCTGACCGAAGTTGGCAGCGGTGTGATCGACTGGAAACGGATCTTCGCCCACGCCGATCAGGCTGGAATCAAGTACTACATCGTTGAGCACGATCACCCGAAACAGCCGCTCGCCAGCATCAAGTCCAGTTACGAGTACCTGTCGAAGCTGAGCGTATAGCGACTAGCTGGAATACGAACGCCGCCGCGCCCGCGGCGGCGACTTTTGCGGGGACAAGTTTCACTGGGGACATGCAGGTAAAACGCACGCCGAAAACTTATGACGTTTGCGTCGTCGGCTCCGGCGCCTCGGGCGGCACTGCAGCGAAAGTCCTGACCGAAGGCGGCCTGAGCGTCGCATTGCTCGAG